>Ga0129310_1000007_pt1 | contig 308657 bp, 275 predicted proteins | sample Go1ome_2_FD_94433 | JGI IMG/M metagenome (GOLD analysis project Ga0129310, IMG submission 94433) | Western lowland gorrila individual fecal microbial communities from Wisconsin, USA - Go1022A metagenome | ecosystem: Host-associated > Mammals > Digestive system > Large intestine > Fecal...
AGATGCTATGAAAACTTTAAAGTATAGCCGTCAGAGGGAATCCATCAAAGCCAGTCTGATGAACCGACATGACCATCCTACGGCAGACGCCCTATACGCCAGCATCCGTGAAGAATTTCCCAATATCAGCTTGGGGACGATCTATCGCAACCTGAACCTGCTGGTTGAAACCGGAGAGATAAAGAAACTGACCTGCGGAGACGGCGCTGACCATTTTGATGGTGATATCCGGCAGCATTATCATTTTGTATGTACGGAATGCAACCAGGTCTATGACATGGATTTAGGAGCCCTTGAGGAACTGAATCAGGAAGCCCAGGAGAACGCTCCGGGAATCATTGACAGCCACTATGTGCTGTTCTACGGCCGGTGTAAAAAATGTTTGGGAAAAAAAGTTGATAAAGGTATTGACAAACCGGCATAAATGATCTATATTAATATCAGTAACAATTACTATTATCAATTCAAGCAAAAATAACAAACCTGTTCCGGATGCCAGACATCCGGAACGTAACTTAAATAATGAAAAGGAAAAGGAGAATATTGATTATGAAGAAATGGGTATGTACAGTATGCGGTTATGTTTATGAGGGAGAGAATCCACCTGAGAAATGTCCACAGTGCGGTGTTCCTGCATCCAAGTTCAAAGAGCAGGAAGCTGACAAGATGGCATGGGCATGTGAGCATGAGGTTGGTGTTGCACAGGGTTCCCCTGAAGACATCATGATGGATTTAAGAGCTAATTTCGAGGGTGAATGTTCTGAGGTTGGTATGTATCTGGCCATGTCCAGAGTGGCTCACAGGGAAGGATATCCTGAGATCGGCCTGTACTGGGAAAAGGCAGCTTTTGAGGAAGCGGAGCACGCTGCCAAGTTTGCGGAGCTGTTAGGCGAGGTTGTTACCTCCTCCACTAAGAAGAACCTGGAGATGAGAGTAGCTGCTGAGAACGGCGCTACCGCAGGTAAGTTTGACCTGGCTAAGAGAGCAAAGGCCCTGAACCTGGATGCGATCCATGACACCGTTCATGAGATGGCTAAGGATGAGGCACGCCACGGCAAGGCATTTGCAGGACTGTTAGAGAGATACTTTGGTTAATAAAAGCGTCATGCCGCCGGCCTATTGGGCCGGCGGCATTTTTATGTACCGGATCTCATAAGCCGGACTTTATATTCCGGACTTTATGTACCGGATCTCATATCCCAGCTTTAACATCCTGTCTGCTGCCAATTGTCATAGAATCTTCAGAAATATTTCCTTGAACAAGGCCTGCATCTGTGCTAGAGTGTGTTTGAATCAAGATGGGAGGTCATTTTTTGATACAGAACATACTTTGTTTTCTGGAGGGATCAGCCGGGACATATCCGGATAAACCGGCTTTTTCCGATGAGCATACAAGCCTGACATACAGGGAGCTGTTGGAGCTGTCCCGCCGGATCGGCACCTATCTCGGCCAGCGGTCCGGTCCGCGCCGTCCTATCCCTGTGATGACTGAAAAGAACGTATTTGCCCTGGGCGCCTTTATGGGTGCTGTGACAGCCGGATGCTTCTATGTATATCTGGATCCCAGTCAGCCGGTCAAACGTCTGAACCGGATTCTGGACAGCCTTCAGGCCCAGTGGATGATCGCGGACAGTAAAAGCCTTAACATAGCTGGAGATATCACATTTTCCGGAGAAATAATAGACCTTGAAACACTGAAAGCCCTGCCGCCTGACAGCACGGACTCCGGCCTTCTGGCATCCATCCGCAGCCAGTCCCTGGATACGGACCCTCTGTACGGGATTTTCACCTCAGGTTCCACAGGCACGCCCAAGGGCGTGGTGGTGGGTCACCGCTCAGTGATCGATTTTATAGGACATTTTACAGACATGTTCCATATCACGTCCCAAGATGTGATCGGCAACCAGGCCCCCTTTGATTTTGATGTTTCCGTAAAGGATATTTACTCCACCCTTAAAACCGGTGCGACCATGGAAATCATACCAAAGCGGCTGTTCTCCATCCCCACCGGGCTTTTGGATTACCTCTGCCAAAAGCAGATCACCACAGCCATCTGGGCCGTTTCCGCCCTATGCATCATCACTACCCTGAACGGTTTTACTTACCGTGTGCCCACACACCTGGATAAAATACTGTTCAGCGGGGAGGTCATGCCGGTCAAACACCTGAACACGTGGAGGAAGTATCTTCCCCATGCCATGTTTGTCAATCTGTACGGTCCCACTGAAATCACCTGCAACTGCACATACTATGTGATAGACCGGGATTTTGAACCGGGAAGTACGATTCCCATGGGAACTGCATTTCCCAATGAAAAGGTATTCCTGCTGGATGAGGAGGACCATCTTGTGACCACTCCCCACAGACAGGGGGAGGTCTGCGTGGCAGGCACCGCCCTGGCCCTTGGATATTACAGGGACCCGCAGCGGACCGGGGCATCCTTTGTACAGAATCCCCTAAACCAGTCATACCCTGAGATCATCTACCGTACGGGCGACATGGCCTGTTACGGCCCGGATGGCCTTTTGTATTTCCAGGCAAGAAAAGATTTCCAAATCAAACACATGGGGCACAGGATCGAACTGGGGGAGATCGAGACAGCCCTTATGGCCGTGGAGGGTGTTACCAGGGCCGTATGCATTTTCCTGGAGGAAAAAAACAAGATTGCTGCATTCTATGAAGGGAATGCCCATAAAAGGCAGATTGCCGCCGGGCTGGAACCGCTGCTGCCCCGCTATATGTTCCCAAATATTTACAAAAACCTGGATCAACTCCCGCTTACAAAGAATGGGAAAATTGACCGGAAGGCCCTGAGGGAACTCTGCGTCTAGTGTACTTCCAGAATCTCCGGGTACTCAGATTTGTGCGTGACTGGCGAAAAATCAGCCGCAAAGATGGATGCCGGAGGGATTCCGAGAGCACGCTCTGAAAAAAGGAGGTTTTATGGACGATCAGATACTGCAAACAGCCGCTGATATGTACGGCACGCCGTCCTATGTCTTTGACCTGGATGAATTCCATCAACGTATACGGCATATGAAAGAAATATTGGGCCATGAGAGAAAAATCTGCTATGCAATGAAAGCCAACCCCTTCCTGGCAGCCACATCCGCCCAGGCAGCCGATGGCCTTGAGGTGTGCTCTCCCGGGGAATACGCCATCTGCCGGCGGGCGGGCGTCCCCGGGAAGAAGATCGTACTATCCGGCGTTAACAAAGAACCGCAGCAGATCCTGGAAGTGATGGGGGAGGGAGGGGCTGCGGCCTTTACCGCCGAGTCCCTGTACCAGCTTCAGATCCTGGAAGCATGTGCTGCACAGGAATCCGGCCAGAGAACCGCGCAAAAATCCGCTGTCCCTGTCCTGCTGCGCCTGACCAGCGGAAACCAGTTTGGGATGGATGAGGAGATGGTCCGGGCCATTATCCGGGACCGCGGCTCTTATCCCCACCTGGATTTTATAGGACTTCAGTACTACTCAGGAACCCAGAAGAAACAGATGTCCAAGCTAAAAAAAGAATTGGAGTACCTGGATGGGGTCCTGGCCGGGATCCGGGAGGAACTGGTGTATGAACTTCGTGAACTGGAATATGGACCGGGTCTCTCTATTCCATACTTTGAGGGCCAGGAAATCCAGGATGAGGATCTTATGCTCAGGGAATTTCGGGATTTCCTTGACCAAATGGAATTTACGGGAACCATAACCCTGGAAGCCGGCCGGTTCCTGGCAGCCCCCTGCGGCAGCTATATCACCCAGGTGGTTGACCTTAAGCACAGTCAGGGACAAAACTACTGCATAGTGGACGGAGGCATCCACCATGTGAACTATTACGGACAGGCCATGGCCATGAAGATCCCGCTCCACCGCTTTATGCCCCGGCAGGCCTCAGGCAGACGGGAGGAAGAACGATGGACGGTCTGCGGATCCCTGTGCACTTCCGGAGATATGCTGGTCAAGAATCTTCCCCTGCCCGATCCGGCAATGGGGGATCTTTTGGTCTTTGACCGCATCGGCGCCTATTCTGTGACGGAAGGGATCTACCTGTTCCTGAGCAGAAGGCTGCCCAGGATCCTGACCTATACAGAAGCGGACGGGCTTTGCCTGGTGCGCAGGGATCTGCCCACGGATCCGCTCAATGACGGCAGTATCCATATCGATCAATTATAAAAGGAGAATAAAACATGGATGAATTATTAGAAATTTTAGAGGATATCAAACCCAATGTGGATTTTAAGACCTGCACGGACCTGATTGACGGTGGGTATCTGGATTCCTTTGATATCCTCTCCATTGTCAGCGAATTAAACGATGCATTTGGCGTTGAGATCTCACCTGTGGATATTGTACCTGGCAACTTCAACTCCGCAGACGCTTTGTGGAAAATGGTACAGCGTCTGGGCGATGACTAACAGAGGGAGGACGGGATGTCTTTTCTCTCAATGAACTTCCTTCTTTTCCTGGCTGCAGCCGTCCTGGGATATTATCTGATTCCGGGACAGCTTCAGTGGGTATGGCTTCTTTTGTTCAGTTACCTGTTCTACCTGGCTTCAGGCACATGGGCGGCGGTGTTTATCCTTACCACCACCCTCACCACCTTTCTTGGGGGCCTGTGCCTGGAAAGGGCGGATCTCAGACTGGCTCTGATCCTAAGATCCATAGAGAACCCCATACCCCGGCAGAAAAAGATATTAAAAGAGCGTTACCGCAAGTACAAGAAATGGATCACAGCCGCTGTGCTCCTTATTAATTTCGGCATACTGGCTGTTTTAAAATACCGCAACTTTGCGGTGGAAAACATAAGCCGGATGTTCGGCGCCCCCTATACCCCGGGAAATCTTCTGCTTCCCCTGGGTATTTCCTTTTATACCTTCCAGTCCATGGGGTATCTCATTGATGTTTACAGAGGGAAATATCCTCCTGACCACAACCCCTTCCGCTTTGCCCTGTTCGTATCATTTTTCCCGCAGATCCTTCAGGGTCCCATCGGACGCTATGACCGGCTGTCAGATCAGCTCTTTGGCCAGAGGACCTTCTGTCTTTCACGGATCGAAAGCGGGCTGCAGCTGATGCTTTGGGGATATTTTAAGAAAATAGTCATTGCGGACCGGGCCGCGGTCATTGTAAACCAGGTGTTCGGCAATTACGAATCCTACGGGGGGATCGTGGTCATTACAGCGGTCCTGTTTTATTCCATTCAGCTGTACGGTGATTTCTCCGGAGGCATGGATGTGGTGATGGGCGCTGCAGAGTGCTTTGGCATTTCCCTGGACGCCAACTTTAAACGTCCCTATTTTGCGCGGTCCATCTCGGATTTCTGGCACCGCTGGCACATTACCCTGGGCACATGGATGAAAGACTATGTATTCTATCCCTTTTCTCTTTCCAAGGGCATGAATAAGTTTGGAAAATACTGTAAGAACCACTGTGGAAAACATATAGGCCGTGTCCTTCCGGTGTGTATAGCCAACCTGCTGGTGTTTTTCCTTGTGGGCGTATGGCATGGACCTGCATGGAAATATATTGTTTACGGCCTCTATAACGGCGTGATCATTGCTGCCAGCAACCTGTTTGCCCCCTGTTACCAGAAGGCAGCCAAATCCCTCCGCGTCCCGGCGGAATCCAGGGCCTGGATGGTGGTCCAGATCCTGCGGACCTTTATACTGGTGAATATCAGCTGGTATTTTGACATGGCACCAAGTCTTGGGGCTGCCCTGACCATGATGAAGAACACGGTGAGTGGATTTTCCCTTTCCGCGCTCACAGACGGAAGCCTGTTAGATCTGGGGTTGGACAAAAAGGATTACGTGGCCCTTGCCCTATCCTGCGGGGTCTTGTTTGCTGTCAGTTTTTTCCAGGAAAACCATATGGAAATAAGAAAGACCCTGGCCAGACAGCCCATGGCCGCCAGGTGGAGCGTGTATCTTCTGCTGCTCTTTGCCATTCCCCTTCTGGGGCAGATCAATCTAACGGGAGGAGGTTTTATCTATGCCCAGTTCTAATTGGCTAAAAGCCGCCAGGGCTGTCCTGTTCCCGGCCCTTTGCCTGGGGATTACCCTGGCGCTCAATTATGCCCTTATTCCTCCCGGTTCCGTGAGGATCAATCTTCACAACCTGAGGGATGGACAGGACTATGACACGGTATTCATCGGGACTTCCCACGGACAGTATGGAATCGATCCCGGAGCCATGGACCGGGACGGGATCAGTTCCGTCAGCCTGTGCATGGCAGACGCCTATCCGGATGATATGTACTACCTGCTGCGTCTGGCCGCTGAGACCCAGAACCCGTCTCAGGTGGTGTATGAGCTGGACCCATCCTACTGGATGAATGAGCAGCGCAGCGGTTCCACCGAGATATTCTTTTACCAGGACTTCCCTCCATCCGCCGCAAAGTTCCTCTATTTCATGGACAAAATAGCAGGGCTGGATTTCCGCTCCACCCTGGCGCCCTGGAGCTATTACCGGAATCTTTACGCCCAGATACCGTCCAATATACAAAAGAAGCTAAGTCCCGCCTACCGAAGCTACGATCCCACCATACTGGATGTCCCTGCCGGCCATTACGGAGGACGGGGATTCATCTACCGCAACCGGGTGGAGGGCGAAGACAAGGGAACCTTTAACAATATTCCCTGGGATGAAAGCCGGGTCAAGGAAAAGGCACTCCGGTATTTTGACCGCATCGCGGCATTTTGCAAGGACAGGGACATAGAGCTGATCGTCATCACCACCCCTGTCCCCCTTGACACCCTTTCCCAGTTTGAGGAATCCTATCAGGCCTCCCATGAATATTTTACCGGCCTAATGGAACGCTACGGCCTGAAGTACTACAACTTTAACTACATGAATCCCCAGCTTATGGACCGTACCATGGAGGGATACTGGGATTATGACGGACACATGGACGGAATTAAAGCCCGGGAATACAGCACCATACTTGGAAGGTTCCTTGCAGATATAAAAAACAAGGAAATGGACCCGGAAAAATATTTCTCCTATACTCCTTAAAATATTGGTTGACAAACCGGCAAGTTCGACCTGGCCAAGAGAGCAAAGGCCCTGCCCCTGGATCAGTTTCCAAAAACACTGGACCAAAAGGGGCAGACGGCTCTTTTGGGCCCCTCTAGGATACTGTAAATTTCCCCTGTACATATTTGTCCATATTGCTGCGGCATATAATGGTGGAAACTACATTCTCCTCTTTTTCCAAAGGTTCCTCCCTGCGGATCAGGTAATTTAGAAGGCGTTTTAATCCTACGATCGCCTGATTCCTGGGATTCTTGTCAATAATCAGGTTGATTATCCCCTTCTCCATATACCGGATGCTCTCCGGGTATAGGTCGCTTCCAATGATGCGGACCTTTCCCACCAGGCCTGCCTCCTCCACTGCCCTGGCCAGAAAAAGGCTGCACCGGGCATTCACGGAATACAGTCCTTTAATGGTTTCATCTGCCCTCAGCGTATCCAGAACACGCTCATATACGTTATCAATTCCCCTGTATCCATATACCTTGATCAGCTTATTATGGGCATCCTGTTCCCTGAGATAGGATTCAAAGCCCATGGTGTTCTCAATATTGGACGGTAGGAGCACGTCCCCTGCACAGATGAGGATACTGCTGTCCTCAGGAATCTGTGCTGTCAGAAGCTCTGCTGCCATCCTCCCGTCTGTCCTGTGTTCGGACTGTACACTGCACAGGCAGTCCACTCCCTCCACTTCCTCGCTCACCAGAACCAATGGAATACCGTTCTCAGTGAGCCTGCAGGCCGTCTGCTGATCCTTTTCAAGAAGCTTTCCCCCTCCTATAACTCCGTCAATCTCCCCCTGATACTGTCTCATAATGCTCTTCAGGTTATCGGCAAAGCTGTTGACCTCATCATTGTAACAGGGCGCCTCTATGATATCCAGATTATAGGCGATCAATTCCTTCCTGTACTGGCGGTATCCGTTCCACAGCTCCCCGTAGAAATAGCGGTTATCCTGTGTGGGGCCGGGAAATGCCACCACGATTCTCAGCGGTTTCTTCTTAAGGGAGGACGCTACCAGATTGGGTTGATATCCCATTTCATTGGCAATCCTCACAATTTTTTTCCTGACCGCTTCGCTTACCCCCGGCTTATCATACAAGGCCCTGTGCACCGTACCGCTGGACACCTGGGCCGCGGCTGCAACATCGTTAATTGTTATCTTTTTTTCCATATGGAAATCCCTTGGCTTTCTGTCTGTTGATGTGTATTTGTAATCCATTTTAACAGACATATCCTCTATATGCAAATTCAATTTAACTGAACAGCCCCGGCAGGAACAGGCTAACCTGGGGGATAAAGGTGACCAGAAGCAATGTTATGATCATACACACGTAGAAGGGAAACGTGGCCCTCACTACCCGTTCCATAGGAACACCAGACACAGCTGAGCCAATGAATAGAACCGCGCCAACAGGAGGAGTTAAAAGTCCGATACCGCAGTTGAGAACAATCATGATCCCAAATTGGATCGGATCAATACCAATGGTCTGCGCCAGCGGCAGCAGGATAGGCGTGGCGATCAGAATAATGGGAGCCATATCCATGACACATCCCAATACCAATAGGATAACATTGATCATCAGAGCCAGGACAATTGGATTTGTGGTCAGGCTTGTAATGGCACCGGCCGCCAGATTAGGTACGCGCAGGTATGTAAGCAGATAGCCGAATGCATTGGATGTGGCTATAAGGATCAGTACGATCGCCAGGGTGTCCAGAGAATCCCCAAATGCCTTCCATACTCCCTTCCAATCCAGTCCTTTGTAAATAAACACACTAACAAACAGACTGTATACTACGGCAATTGCCGCTGATTCCGTTGCAGTGAACACTCCCGCCACAACCCCTACCACCACAATGAGAACTGCTGCAAGGGCCCAAACGGACCTTCCAAGTTCATGGAAAAACGCCCTGAAGCTAAACTTCTCCCCTTTGGGATACCTGCGCCTGACCGATATAATGTAGGAACCGATCATCAGGGAAACTGCAAGCACGGCTCCGGGAATATATCCGGCTAAAAACAGGCTTCCAACAGAAATGGAACCGGCAGTGGTGGCATAAATGATCATATTATGGCTGGGCGGCACCAAAAGTCCTTCACAGGAGGAAGTGATGGTAACTGCCGTTGAGAAATCATCATCATACCCCTGATCTACCATCATGGGAATCAGAATGGTCCCAAGGGATGCTGTGTCAGCCGCTGCGGAACCTGAGATTCCGCCAAAGAAATAGGATGCCACAATATTCACCATGGCCATTCCTCCAGTCATCCATCCCACCAGGGAATTGGCAAGGCTGATCAGTTTTTCGGAAATACCTCCCGACCCCATCAGCACGCCCATGGTAATGAAAAAGGGAACAGCCATCAGGCTGAAGGAATTTACGCCTTTTACCATCATCTGGCAGATGGTGGTAATGGGCAGTTTCAGGTACAGGCAGCACAAAATGGACGAAATACCCACTGCATACGCGATCTGAACCCTCATCAATATTAAAAGCGCAAAAGAACCTAAAAGAATTAAAATCGCCATACTGTTTGTATCCATATTACCCCTCCTCTCTCTCAGGCCCGGCCAGGCAACAGATCTGTTCCACTTCAAACAGGGCCGTCACAAGCCCTGACAGCGGGATTGGGAAATATAGCCAGAACTTGGAGATAAAGGGCATGCTTGCATATGCCCCTTTCATTCCCATGGTGACGGCAAAATTCCAGCCATAGTACACCATTGCCAGGGCAAATGCCAGCACGGCCACACAGCCAAACAGGTCCAGGGCCTTTACCGTTGCCTTTGGCAAAAGGCGGTCAAACACGGTCATCCGTATATGGGCATTGCGCCGCAGCCCCAGGGCCGCACTGAGCATGGCCATATAAATCATACAGGTCAGGATGGTCTCCTCACTCCATGTGGGAACCACGATGCCTGGAAGGTATCGCGTCACCACCACCAAAGCTGCAATCAGGATCTCTATGATCAGAAAAATCTTACATAGAATCATGATGCACTGGTAAACACGGTTGAATACTTGTTTCATAACAGGCTCCTTTTTATAATCTATTGGCAGGGAGGGACAGCAGTCTTTCGGCTGTCCCGCATCCAGTCCATCATTAATTTCCCAGTTCCTCTATTCTTACCATGTAATCGTCCAGGCCTTCTGTCACTTCACCAATAATCTTAGAGCAGGCGTCCCGCCACGGCTGAAGGTCATCCACCTCCACAAAAGTCACACCGCTTTCCACCAGCTTTGCTTTGCACTCATCCTCCACGTCCTGGGAGCATCCGGCATTATATCTACTGGCGATACCGCCTGCCTCCATCACTGCCTCCTGCTGGGCCGGTGTCAGCTTGTCCCAGGCCGAATCAGTGATCAGTACCATACAGGCCCCAAAGGTATGACCGTCCAAAATCATATATGGGGCAACCTCATTAAATGCATTGGACTGGTAGTTTACGATCGGCTGCTCCGCACCATCCACAACACCGGTTGACAGAGCGGAATACAGTTCATTAAATGCAACCGTTGCCGGAGCTGCCCCCAGCCCCTCAATGGTTCCCACCATGGTGGAATCGGTGGAAGAACGGATCTTCTTTCCTTTCAGGTCTTCTATCCCCGTTATTTTATCTTTAAAGAAAAAGTTGCGGAATCCTTCCTCTGCAAAAAACAGACCTCTGATTCCAAGTCCCACCTCATGGCATTCATTTAAGATATCATCCCCAATGTCTGTCTCAACAGTCTTCCAGAAATGTTCCCTCCCGTTAAATATATAAGGAACAGTCAACAGGTTGGTGACATTGATCCCTGTGTAGTCCTTAAGACTTTGGGTTGCGATCCTGGTCATATCCACTGTGCCTCCCCCTGAGGTCATGGTATCCAGTACATCCCCCTCTGCGCCAAACACGCCGCCTGCATAGATCTGGATCTCAACCGACCCTCCGGACAGGCGCTCCACCTCTTCCTTAAACTTCTGTGCAGTCATTCCCATGAGTGAGGTCTCGCTGTTTACCTCCGCATATGACAGTGTAACCTTAGGGTCAGCGGCTGCTTTCTGGCTATCCGAAGCCTTCTGCCCTTCTGTCTGCCCTTCTGTTTGTGATTCTCCAGCAGACGGAATTGTTGTCTCCCCTGCGGTATTGGATTTAGCGCATGCTGATAAAAGGGACGCCATCATGGTTACCGATAATACAACTGCTAATAATTTCTTCATAAGTCCTTCTCCTTGTTATTCAGTCACCCCTGTGCCACGCCGCGCATTTTCCGGACAAACAGCCCTGCCTCCCTGCGCACACTTTCCACAGTGGGAAGATTCATACATTCAAATGACATATACTCCTGGAACCCGGCATTCCCCAGCTTTTCCACGATCCTCTCAAAGTCAATATGTCCGTACCCCGGGAACATCCTGTTGGAATCCGCCACATGGACATGGCACAGCCGTCTGCCCATACGCTCAATCGCCTCGTCAAACCTGGCGTCCTCAATATTGGCATGGAAGATATCCCATAGGATTCCCATACAGCCTGCATTTGCAAGCTCCTTTTCTACAAATGACATTGCGTCATCCGCACTGTTAAACAGTGATGTCTCATAACGGTTAATGGCTTCCAGTATTATGGTTACCCGTCTGTCCTGTGCATAGGTTATAACAGGCTCCAGATTCCTGGCCAGCGTCTGCTTTTGTTCCTCCTCTTTCCCAGGCTCTCCAAGCCCTCTCAAAAGTCCCAGGGTAACCTTGCTTCCCAGTATCACCGCTGCATCGATATGCTGCTTCATCCTCTCCTGGGCCTTCTTAAGTTCACCGCCGGTGTGCAAAAGGGAAATCCCCTCCAACAGCCGGGATTGCCCTGTTGAAATAGTGGAGCACCCCAACCCCCTTTCATCCAGATCTTTTCTGACCTTTCTTACATCCACATCCTCATAGCTGGATATGCACACTTCCGCACCGTCAAAGCCACTGTCAGTCAGCCACTTCAGAGCCTGTCCATACTCCCTGGCCCGGTAAGGTGCAAAGGGCGTATCATACTGCAGTGTAATTGTCCCGCTGAATCTCATTCTTTCTATCCTGCCTTTCCCGGAGCATATTCATAAACCCCTCAAAATCCGTGAGCAAGGGCACCGCCGTCCACTGCGAAGTCCTGTCCTGTGCAGTATGATGATGCCTTTCCCAAAAGGAACAAGATCATTCTCCCAATGTCAGAGGGAGCGGCAAAACGATCCAGCATCATTTTGCGAAGCGCAGCCTCCTTCCTGTCGGGATTTTCCCGGAACATTTCCTCATTCATCCGGGTAAGTACCCATCCCGGCGCCACACTGTTAACTAGTATATTATCATTTTTCCACTCCTCAGCCAGCCCCCTGGTAAGGCCTGTGACCCCTGATTTGGTCATACAGTACGGAACCACTCCCGAAAATCCCATATGTGCCCCCATGGAGGAAATACTCACGATCCTCCCTATGTGTTGGGACTGCTTCAGGTAGGGATAACACATCTTACACAGTTCAAATACGGTTTCCAGGTTAAGGTTCTGTATTCTTTGGTACCGGTCAGCGGGAAATTCTTCGGCCCTGCACTTATATGTAATACCTGCATTATTTACTAGGAAATCCAGGCCACCCTCTTTTTCTGCAATGGTTTCAATGACCTGCTTTGTCTCTTCCCTGTCCATAAGATTCACCTGGACATCCGTCATTTCCCCTGAAATTTCTTCCTCACTGCTCCTGGATACCACATCCAGATTATATACCTTGGCACCTGCATCGGTCAGTACCTTGGCAATGCCAAGACCTATACCCCTGGACGCGCCTGTCACAACTCCCACATGCCCTTTAAGGCTGAACAGGTCATTTACATATTCAACACTACCCATATTCATTACCGCCTTTCCCATCATCCTCTTTCCAACGCCTGCATGCACTCTTCCCTGAACCTGAATCCCCATCCTGCTCCCTCTCTCGGATAGGCAAACCCATTTTCAATCCTCATGGTGTTGTCAATGATCCCATCGATCCAGTCAAAGGATTCCGCACCGTATGGGTTCCTGACCGTACACAGAAGAGGTACATCATAATCCTTATAATAGTGGGGTAATGTAGGTATATGGTAGGCATCCGCAAGGGCCGCTGAATCCCGCCACGCCTCCACGCCTCCCAGGCGTATGATATCCGGCTGCCACAGATCCAGTGCATTACGCGCAATCAGGTTCTTAAGGGCTTCACAGTCGTACTCCCTCTCTCCCATGGCAAGGGCTATGCCGCATTTGCTGCGCAGCAGCTCATAACCCGCAAAATCCGTGTGTACCACCGGTTCCTCAAACCACTGGATTCCTATTGCCCTGGCCCGTTCTGACAATTCCAAAGCAGTGGGCACATCCATTCCCTGGTTTGCATCCATCATGATCTTAACTCCGCTTCCCAGCGCTTCCCTGCATTTTGTAAGCCTCTCCATGTCCCTGTCAACAGATCCGGATCCCACCTTGATCTTGACTGCAGTGAATCCCCTGCTCTTATAATCCGTCACTTCCTCCAGCAGTTCCTCAATACTGTAGGAGATCCATCCTCCGCTTCCGTATACAGGTATCCTCTTCTGGTTTGCCCCCAGCATCTTCCATACCGGCAGTCCGCAGCAATGCCCCCATGCATCCCACATGGCTATATTCACTGCTGCTATGGCACAGGTGTTAATGCCTGTGTTTCCAAAATATTCCGCTTCCATGTCCCAGTCCTTTTTCATCTTCACCGTATCATAGACAGCATACTGCCGGGATTTTATAAAATTACACACATCCTTTAAGGCCCCCTCAACCGCACCTGGAGAATAGTGGAAGGACAACAGATATCCTTGTCCCCTGATTCCCTCCCTTGTGGTCAACTCCACAATGTAAAATGCAATCTTGCTGATCGTGTGGGTGGAATCCGCTATAGGCTTACTGATGCTTGAAACCGCTCTGTAATATGTAATATCCGAAATCATATGATCCATTTTGTATCTCTTCCTTTCATCTATTTAAAGTTTTCTGATTCTATTTCCTGGAGTTTTCCAAAACCTCTCTCGTTATTCCGCCTTCTCTGTTCCTCAAATCCCTGGCACCATCTGCCCTCCAGCCAACGCTCAGCCATCTCGGCTCCCATACTGAAGCTAACCACCTTTTCACCCATGGCCAGTACATTGGCATTGTTGATCAGGGATGTCTTTTCAGCAGTGTATACGCTCTCACATGCAACCGCATACACGCCTCTGAACTTATTGGCGATCATACTTACACCTGCTCCTGTTCCGCAGATCACAATACCACGTTCCGCCCTTCCCTCCCGGATTACTCGGGCCAGGTTTTCCGATGCTTCAAAATATAGGGTAGCATCCTCCTCCTTCTGTGCTCCCACATCCTCCACCTCATATCCCAGGGCAATGATGTGCGCTTTTACCGCTTCTTTTAAGCGAAATCCTGAAAAATCTGATGCAATCACTACGTTCATTTCTGTCTTCCTTTCTTATCTCTTTCGGATTAGGACTCCCACTTATGGTTGATGGTGAATCCATGTAATCAGCATTGATCCCCCCTGCCCTATCTACTCCAACGCGGAACTAAAACGTTTTATGTTTATGGCTTGATATTAGCAGATCATTCATGTTCTAGTCAATAATTATTTGGATTTTTTACTATTTTCGTGCACGTTAAACATATTTTTAGTAGTTTTACTAGTGTATTTTTCACTGGACAATTTTTATAAAACGTTTTATTATAAATTTTGTAATCAGCATGAACCCTAAACCCTTGGACGCTCCGTAACGGAACAAACCAACAGATTACATATGGAGGTATCTATAAGATGAAAGATCCAAATTGTGCCTATTGCATGCAGGGTGATATGGCAGCAGCATTCGCCTATCCTGTCTGCGAAATGAATACCAGTTTTCTATACATATTTAAGGAGCAGAGCAAACGCGGCCGTTGCGTTATTGCCCACAAAAAACATGTCAGTGAGCTGATCGACCTGACCGCTGAGGAACGGACCGCCTTTTTCTCCGATGTGGCGGCGGCAGCCAATGCCATTCATAAGGCATTCAAACCTGATAAGCTGAATTACGGCGCTTATGGTGATACCGGCTCCCATCTCCATTTTCATCTGGTCCCCAAGTACAGGGATGGAGAAGAATGGGGCGGAACTTTTGAGATGAACAGTAAGAAGACGTTTCTCTCTGACAGTGAATATGAAAACCTGGCACGTACTCTTAGGGCGTATCTGCCGGCTGAATAAGCCATACACCCCATACTGCAGAAACGCCTGGTTTCCTTCATAAATCCTAAGGGAAATCCAGGCGTCTTTTATTTCTATAAATATTCAAAAAAATGCTTGACTTTTTCCCGGATCTGCATTATATTGATATCAGTAACAATTACTATTATCAATTACGAACTATAAATATATGGGAAAAAGGAGAATATTGATTATGAAAAAATGGGTATGTACAGTATGCGGTTATGTTTATGAGGGAGAGAATCCACCTGAGAAGTGTCCACAGTGCGGTGTTCCTGCATCCAAGTTCAAAGAGCAGGAAGCTGACAAGATGGCATGGGCATGCGAGCACGAGGTTGGTGTTGCACAGGGTTCCCCTGAAGATATCATGATGGATTTAAGAGCTAATTTCGAGGGCGAGTGCTCCGAGGTTGGCATGTACCTGGCCATGTCCAGAGTGGCCCACAGGGAAGGATATCCTGAGATTGGTATGTACTGGGCTCAGGCAGCTTTTGAGGAAGCAGAGCACGCCGCCAAGTTCGCGGAGCTGTTAGGCGAGGTTGTTACCTCCTCCACCAAGAAGAACCTGGAGATGAGAGTGGCTGCTGAGAACGGCGCTACTGCCGGCAAGTTCGACCTGGCCAAGAGAGCAAAGGCCCTGAACCTGGATGCGATCCATGACACGGTTCATGAGATGGCTAAGGATGAGGCACGCCACGGCAAGGCGTTTGAAGGTCTGTTACAGAGGTACTTTGGCTAATATATAAAAATTTCATCAGAATAAACATCCCAGCCCGTACCAGGATAGCGGAATACGGACTGCGGCGCACCGCAAGGCGGGCAGGCCCCCATACTCGGGGATCCTGCCCACTTTTTTTGGAAATGCCGGGGAACCCTATCCCATCTCCATTCCTATTTTCTTAAAACCTGCAATCGCTGCCCCCACAATACCGTTGGCCGGCGATGGTTGGGAGAAATAGATCTGAAGGTTCTCAGCCGGATACGGCTTTCTCGTATGCTCCAGTATACAGCGTACCAGCTTTTCCCTTGGAAATGACTTCATCTGTACAATCCCGCCTCCGATCACCACTGCCTCGGGGTCAAGTATATTGATCTCCGCCACCACCGGAATGGACATGGCTTGTACAAATTCGTCCAGCACCTGCGTGTGCCCCCATTGGGTGAACAGATCCCCGATCCCGGTATGGGGAAAATGGGCTTTCTGCAATTGCTCCAGGGCTTTTCCGCAGCAGTACATCTCCACACATCCCTTATTGCCGCAGCTGCACGGGCGTTGCTCAAGTCCCATCTGTATATGGCCCACCTCGGCAGCCGTGCCGTTCTTGCCAATAAAAGGACGTCCGTTTATGTAGATCGCATTTCCCATTCCCGTGCCAAAATAAAAGCCTGCCACTGCTCCCTCTGAAGGCAGCTTAAGCTGCCATATGTCATTGGCCAGCAGATAATATGCATCATGGTCTATGATGACCGGTATGCCCAGCCTATCTTCCAGCGCCTCCACAATATCCACACCATCCAGTCCCGGAAAATTGGTGGATGAATACAGTCTGCGTCTGTGCCTGTCCACAACAGAGGGAAATCCTGCCGCCACCATCACAGGGACACGGCCATTTGAATTTCTCCTGATATAATCCAGGATCACAGCGCCAAGGGCCTGGGGCGTGTCGTCCGCCTCATATACCTGTCTGGCCGGAATCACTTCAAGGGCTGACACAATGAGCGTTTCATCCACCAGCCCCATGCGCAGGTTGGTGCCGCCGATGTCCATGCCAAGTATCCTCCTGGCGCCCGCCCCAAGATCCAATCCCGATACGGCCTCGTCTTTTATCCCGTCTTTTATCCTGTCTCTTATCCCGTCTTCCATTCCGTCTCCTAATCCCTGGCGAGAATGTAGTTGGCATATTCCTTTAAAAGCGGCGTCTCCTTTTCAGTTATGATCGTGCACTCCGACAGCTCCATGGCTTTGCACATGGTGCGTTTTCCCGACTTTGAACTGTCTGCCAGCACGTAGATCTGCGCTGAATTTTCTTTTACGATCCGCTTTTTATTGGCCTCCCTGCTGTCAGGGGTATTGACACCGGACTGAAGGTCATACCCGGTAGCGCCAATAAAGGCTTTGTCAAAAAACATGTTCTTTAAACTGTTATCCGCCATGCTGCCCACAATAGACGCCGTGGACTTCAGTACATCCCCGCCAATCATTATTACATTGATCTCAGTTTCCAAAATGCTGGGAACCACCATTGCATTGGTTGTCACCACTGTTATCTTCTTATTCTTGAGATAAGGGATCATCTTTAAGCAGGTGGTTCCCGCATCGATATAAATGACCTCTCCATCGCCTACCAGCTGTGCCGCCGTCTTTGCAATGGCCTCTTTCTCCTTGATCTTATATAAGCCCCTGGAATTGATGGGAGTATCATAGGAGCCTGTTTTGATCTTGGCAGCTCCTCCCCGCAAAAGGACGATCTGCCCTTCCCCCTCCAATATCTTCAAATCCCTTCTGATCGTGGATTCCGAAACCCCGTTTAATGCTTTGGCAAAATCCCCAAGGGTTACCATATCCTGCTTTTCCAGTTCTGTAAGCAATATCTGCCGTCTTTCGTATGGAATCATCAGACCCCTCCCTGTATCTTTCACATCACTATTTACCTTAAAGTATACATGAAATGCAAAGATTGTCAATTTTACAGTGGTCTCATTTCAACCATTTATTACGGAAATCCAACACCTGTCCAATATCCGGCATGGAGTCCTGTGCGCCCGTATCCTGTACGGTCAGGGCACTGCAGCAGGTGGCAAGATCCAGCATATCCTCCAGCTCCATATGGTTTAGGATGCCGTATGCCAGGCCGCCCACAAAGGAGTCCCCGGCCCCGGTGGTCTCAACTGCCGCGACCGGATAGGATCCCTTGTAACAGAGCCGTTCTCCTTTACAGGCCACCGCCCCCAGACTTCCCAAGGTAAAGATACAGACATTCCCCATCTCCCCTGCAAAACGCTTTAATGCCTCCTCTGCCTTTTCCACAGAGTCAATTGCTTCACCTGTATAAAATTCAGCTTCCACCTCATTCATGATCAGGTAACCGCAAAGCTTCATATATCTTTTATGGATCTTTGCAGCCGGTGCCATATTAAACAGGATGGTACATCCGGCCTTTGCAGCCGTCTCAATGGCGTACCGGATCACTTCCTCCGGGATCTCCATTTGCAGAATGACAACCGTATGCTCATCCAGCAGGCAGCGTATCCCATCAATGTCCTCCGTACCCATGGAATAATTGGCGCCCCTGGTAATGGAGGCATACACGCTCCCATCCGGCAGTGTGTGTACGACTCCCATGCCGCTGCTGCCGTTTCTGCGTTTCACAAATTCCGTGTCCACCCCGTATTTCTGCAGACCCTCCAGAAGCTTTAGACCATTTACATCCATGCCCACATTGCCGGCCATATAGGTCTTGATCCCCAGCCTGGCGCACTGCACCGCCTGGTTGCCGCCCTTGCCCCCGCAGCAGAACTCCGCGCTTTTTGCCTGGTGCGTCTCACCTTTGTACGGCATCCTGTCTGTCTTTAGAATAATGTCATAATTCAGGCTTCCTATTACAACTGCCTTTCCCTCCATTTTCACCATCCGTCCTTATGCCTGTGACTTTGAAAATTTTGAGGACAACTTGCTCTGTATCACCTCAAAATAGGCTGCTATGACAATGATGATACCTGTCACAATATACTGCCAGAAGGTGCTGACCCCGGTGATGATCAGACCGATCTTCAGGGCTGCCAACAGCAATGCGCCTAAAAAGGTGCCCAAAATACTGCCCTTTCCTCCCGCCATACGGGTTCCGCCAATAGCCGAGGCAGCGATGGCATCCAGTTCATATCCCTGTCCGGTGGCCGGTTCGCCGGTGCCCAGGTTGGCCAGCATGATCATGCCGGCAAATGCTACGCAGAACCCGCACATGGAATATGCAAGGATCTTTGTCCTGTCCACATTCACGCCCGACAGTTTTGCCGCCTCCTCGTTGCCTCCCACGGCAAAGAGATAATTTCCAAACCTGGTCTTCTTAAGCAGAATATGGGCGATTACCGCGATGGCAAACAGCACAAAGATAGATATGGGCACATCCCCGATCACCTTTGCCCCCAGGGATTTTCTGTACGCATCCGGTATATTGAGGACCGGCCATCCGCCTGTGACCACATAGGCGATACCCCGGAATACGCTCATGGTGCCCAGGGTGGCGATAAATGGCTGCAGCCTCATCTTGGTGACCAGCAGTCCATTGATGGATCCCATAAAGGTTCCCAGCACCGCGCCTGCGCATATGGCGGCTACAGGCGGCACACCCAGTACCGTAAGCTGTCCGACCGCCACAATGACAATGGCGAACGTACTTCCCAGGGACAGGTCGATTCCCCCTGAGATGATCGCAAAGGTGATGCCGATGGCCAGGATCCCGTTAATGGTGGCCTGCTTTACAATATCCACAAAATTTCCCACGGTCACATAAGAGGAGTCAATCAGCGCAAATATGATGACCATGATGATCAAAGCAACAAAAACCCCTATTTCACGGACAGAACCGCTGAACATCATCCGCGATACGGCCTTTTGCCGGCTGTTATTCTCTTTCCCCATTGTCTTTTCCTCCCATTGCGTAATTTAGGATCACCTGCTCTGCAAACTCTTCCTTTTGCAGCTCCCCTGTCTTTTTTCCTTCACACATAATAATAATGCGGTCGCTGATACCCATGACCTCCGGAAGTTCTGAGGACACTACGATCACGGATTTTCCATTGTGGACAATGTCCTCCATCAGCCTGTATATCTCCGCCTTGGCCGCCACGTCCACGCCTTTGGTGGGCTCATCGAAAATGAGTATATCCACATCCGTGGACATCCACCTGGCCAATATAATCTTCTGCTGGTTTCCCCCGGACATGTTCTGGGTCATATAGTCCGGCTTCTTGGGATTGACGTTCAGTTCACTCTCATACTTCAGATAGTTCTTTCGTTTTTTCCTCTCATCCACAAAGTGGTTGGTCAAATATTTTTCCAGGGAGGACAGGGCTGCGTTATCTATGTTGCTCATCATATTGATAAAGCCCTGGGTTTTGCGCTCCTCGGGAAGAAGGCCGATTCCCAGGCGCAGGGCGTCCTGGGTATTATGTATGGCCGCCTCCCTGCCCTTTAGGAAAATGTGTCCGGCCGTCTTGGCATCCGCTCCAAAGATCGCCCTCATCACCTCGGTCCTTCCCGCTCCCACCAGACCGGCAAATCCCAATATCTCACCCTTTCTCAGTTCAAAGCTGACGTCCTCAAATACCCCTTTACGGCTCAGACCCTGAACCTTAAGGACCACCTCATCCCGGACACAGCTCTCTCTCATTCTGGATGCCACCGCATTCACATCCCTGCCCACCATGTGCCTGATCAGGGTCTCCCTGCTGATATCCCCCACATTCAGGGTGGTAATATAAGCCCCGTCCCTCAGGATCGTAGCCCTGTCGCAGATCTGGAAAATCTCCTCCAGCCTGTGGCTTACATAGATGATGGTAATGCCTGACTCCTTTAGCTCCCGGATAATCTTAAACAATTCAGCCGTTTCCCCGGTTGTCAGCGAGGCGGTGGGCTCATCCAGGGAGATCACCTCCGCCTTATGAAAAAGGGCTTTGGCAATGGCCAGCATCTGCATCCCGCCTGCCGTCAGGCGGCTGGCCATGTCCTCAGCCCTGAAATCGCATTTTAACCTGTCCAATATCTCATTCACAGTCCTGTTCAGCGTGCGGTAATCCACTATCATGCCATGATGGGGCTCATATCCCAGGGTAACGTTCTGGCCAACGGTCAGATCCCTCACCACATTGATCTCCTGGTGTACCTTAACAATGCGGCCTTTCCTAATGGCCTCATTGGGGTTCTTAAAAGATACCTGACTGCCGTTAAGCCAAATACTGCCCTCATATTCCTGGTAAACCCCATGAAGGATATTCAGCAGCGTGGATTTGCCGGCCCCGTTTTCCCCTAACAGCGCATGGACTTCCCCCTTACACACGGAAAAACTGATGTCCTTTAGTACCCTGACGCCGGAAAACTGTTTGCCTATCTGCCTAAACTCGATTGATTTTTCCATTTGCAAGCCCCTTTCAGCTATGGGGCCTGTGCAAAGCCCTACCGAGCATTCTGCATTGGCCCCATGTATTGATCCTGTATATTACTAGCTGTATTCTGCTGAGCTGTATATTACTGGGCTTTATATTCTGTGGGAGCCCAATTAATGATCTCTTTTGCGTCAGTATCCACGTTGGTGGAATCGATCAGGGCCTGCGGCGTCCAGATAACTCTTGGAAGCTTCTGTCCGGCCAGTTCACGCAGGGCACATTCAAGGGCGATCTGCGCCTTGTAGAATGGGAAGGAATCAATGGTTGCGCTTAATTCACCCTTTCTGATGGAATCATAGGCCTCGCCGATTCCGTCAACACCTACAATCAGGATATCTTTTCCGGATTCCTTGACCGCTTCCACAACACCAAGGGCCATCCCGTCATTGTTACAGAAGATCGCTTTCAGGTCGGGATAGTTCTTGATCCATGTTTCAGCCAGTTCCTTGGCCTTGTTTCTGTCCCAGTCGGCATTCTGCTTTGCAACAATCTCAATGTCCGGTGAATTTGCCGTCATCCAGTTTTCAAAGCCTTCGGTCCTCTGCCTTGCGGCAAATGCCTTGGGCATACCGATCACAATGGCAACCTGACCCTTGCCGTCCAGCTGTTTGGAGATCCACTCCGCTGCCAGTTCACCGTTTTGGTCTGCCTTTGGCCCTACAAAGTTAGGTGCATTTGCAATCAGGCCATCGTTTACATTGATCACAGGTATGTTTTTCTCAACCGCGCTCTCAACACCCGGCACCAGGTTTCCGTCAGAAATGGGAGACAGCAGCAGCACAGAGTATTTTTTATTGATCATATTATTAAGGATGGCAAGCTGTCCCTGCTCATCGTTCTCATCCAGGGCGGCCTGGACATCGATGGTAACCTTTACCCCTGCCTCGGATGCCAGTCCGGCTCCTTCCTCATATCCCTCTTTCAGGGTGCGCCAGTATTCATTCTGGAACTGCTTGGCAACTGCCCCGACTACGATATCCTGGCTTCCGTAAGGGACCTCTGCTCCAAATTCCTCACGCACATCCTCAATGCTGACGCCCGCCTCCTTGTCAGGATTAAAACCTTCGCTGACCACGGCCTCAGTCTCCTCTTTTGCAGCTTCCGCGCCCTTATCCTCCCCTTTTGTCTCCTGGGACTGGGCCTCGCTCTGCGCAGGGGCTGTTGTCTGGACCGCTGCGGTACTGCCGCCGCCTGAACTACATCCCATTAACATGGCCCCTACAATTGCTGATGTAACCAAAATTCCCAATACCTTTTTTCTCATCGCTTGCTCCTCCTTTTGTTGGATTCCTTTTTATTATTTTGAGAACATGTCCAGTACCAGCTTTTGAGCCTTGATACCATCCTGTTCTTTTATAACCTCCTCGATCCGGTCCATACCATAGCTGTCAATGGCGTTTGACAGTGCCTTAAACGCCTTGATATTGGCGCTGACCTCCTGCTGCGCCTCCTCCCTGATGGGGAAGGAATCAAAAAATACCACTTCGTCATAATTGTATTTCTTAAGGTAATACACAAACTCCAGCGCCTGGGGCATGCTCACAGAGGCAAAGATCAAACCGTTATCCAGTTCCCCGTATCCGTCATTCATATGCAGCCCGTACAGCTTATTCTTCCTGGCAGCCAAAGCCAGGGAATAAGCCGGGTTCTCACGCTTCATCAGCATATGGCAGAAATCCAGGGTAACTCCGATATTAGGCCGGTCCACCTCATCGATCATCTGTAGGGTCAGCCCTATGCCATCGATCATGGAAAATGCCCTGGGCTCACATGGTTTATACTCAATGCTCACCTTAAGCCCCTTGCCTCCTGCGTAATCCGCCACTTCCCTGAACGCCCTGACGATCTTGTCCCAGTTTTTCTCATAGTCAACCTGGAAGGGATAATCAAACCCGTCAAACCCAAGCCATATTGTTATAACACTTCCCCCCAGCGCCTCACAGGCATCCGCAGCATCCTTGCAAAGCTGAACAGAACGTCTGCTCACATCCTCACGGGTGCCTGTAAATTCTCCTTCAGCAAACTCATTGCCCCGAAATCTTAAGGCAACCCCGTTCACCCCCAGGCCGCCCATATGCTCCCTGATTTCATCCAGATCATAACCGTCCACATGCTCCGGGTAATTAAACTCCAGGTGGGTGATCCCCTCCAGGTTTCGGTATGCATCTATGGTTTGGAACAGATCATAATTTCCTTTAAACATAAAAGAGTTCATTCTTCCAGAAAATTTCATATTTTGTCACCTTCTTTCATATTGTTAGTAATAATATATAATTATTTTTATTTTTTGTCAACTATTTTTACTTTTTTTCTTATTTTTTCATTTTTCTTCATTTCTCCCCCTGGCGTTCTTCCCTGGCCCCTTAATACTTTTCATTTTTTTTCAGCAGTATTTCCAACCCGGGATTTGCACAAATATATTTTAAATATTTTTAAAAATCTATTGACTTATGGGGTTATTTGTATTATATTAATATCAGTAACAATTACTATTATTGATAGAAACAAAACATTTAATCATAAATCAAAAAGGAGAATATAAGTTATGAAGAAATGGGTATGTACAGTATGCGGTTATGTTTATGAAGGCGAGAATGCACCTGAGAAATGTCCACAGTGCGGCGTTCCTGCATCCAAGTTCAAGGAGCAGGAAGCTGACAAGATGGCATGGGCATGCGAGCATGAGGTAGGGGTTGCCCAGGGCGCTCCTGAAGATATCATGATGGATTTAAGGGCTAATTTTGAGGGTGAGTGCTCTGAGGTTGGCATGTACCTGGCCATGTCCAGAGTCGCCCACAGGGAAGGATATCCCGAGATCGGCATGTACTGGGCAAAGGCTGCTTTTGAGGAAGCGGAGCACGCTGCCAAGTTTGCGGAGCTGTTAGGCGAGGTTGTCACCTCATCCACTAAGAAGAACCTGGAGATGAGAGTGGCTGCTGAGAACGGCGCTACTGCCGGCAAGTTCGACCTGGCTAAAAGAGCCAAAGCCCTGAACCTGGATGCGATTCATGACACGGTTCATGAGATGGCCAAGGATGAGGCACGCCACGGCAAGGCATTTGAAGGCCTGTTAAATAGATACTTCGGCTAATCTGTTAGCATAATCAATAGAACCCTCCTTTTAAACGGTCAGGCGGTCTCCCCAAGGCTGCCTGCACTGCCCTTAACACCGGCTGTCAGTTACAAAGGAGGAATTAGCAAAATATGGATTGAAATATTTGAAATTTAAGGATACAATAGGAATTAGCAGTAAACGGCAGCAATATATAATATTCAAAAGAGAAAGGTGAGGTAAAACTATGGCATCAAAATACGCAGGAACTAAAACAGAACAGAACTTAAAGGACGCATTCTCCGGAGAGTCCCAGGCACGCAATAAGTATACATACTATGCATCCGCAGCTAAGAAGGCTGGCTATGAGCAGATGTCCGCATTATATCTGGAGACCGCCGATCAGGAGAAGGAGCATGCTAAGATGTGGTTCAAGGAGCTTCACGGGATCGGAACTCCTGAGGAGAACCTGGTTGACGCTGCTGCAGGCGAGAACTACGAGTGGACCGACATGTACGCACGTATGGCGCGTGAGGCGCGTGAGGAAGGCTTTGAGGAACTGGCTGTTAAGTTTGAACTGGTTGCCAAGGTTGAGGCAGCTCATGAGAGAAGATACAACACCCTGTTAAACAGCTTAAAGAACGACAAGACCTTTAAGGGCGATGCTCCTCTGGGCTGGAAGTGCAGAAACTGCGGATACATCCATGAGGGCGAGGAAGCTCCTGAAGTATGTCCATGCTGTGCACATCCAAGAGCTTACTTTGAGAGAAAAGTTGAGAATTATTAATTCATACCCTATCATAAAAGCAGGGCCGCGAAACTTCATATCCCGGCCCTGCTTTTATGATCCTACTGATTCTCGATCTCCATGATCATATTCACCCTGCGCTCATGTCTTCCGCCCTCAAACTTGGCATCCAGCCACGCCTCAGTGATCATCTTGGCAAGTTCACTTCCCACCACCCTGGCGCCAAAAGCCAGGACATTGGAGTTGTTGTGCATTCTGGAAAGTTTGGCCGTGTAAGGCTCACTGCATACGCATGCGCGGATACCCTTTACCTTGTTGGCAGCCAGGGAGATCCCAACGCCCGTGCCGCAGATTGCAATTCCCAGGTCAGCCTCTCCTGAAGCCACTGCCTTTCCCACCTTTTCCCCATATACAGGGTAATCACAGCTTTCCGTTGAATTGGTTCCCAGGTCAATAACCTCATATCCCTTGCTTTCCACAAACTCTTTGATGATCTCCTTCAGCTCGATGGCTGTATGGTCATTACCGATTGCGATTTTCATAATCTTTCTCCTATCTCCTGATGCGTCAGTTTTCTTTATCCCTTAAATGCACAATTCTATCCGCGTCCAAAAAAGCCCTGGATCCGGTCCAGCCTGGATGTCATGGACACCAGCAGCAGGTCGGCCGCTGTCAGCGCAGCCATGGCCTCCACCACCACCACGGCCCTTGGCACAATGATGGGATCGTGACGTCCCCTGATCTCAATATCCAGTTCCTGTCCGGTCCTGGTGACCGTGTGCTGGCTTCTGGCAATGGATGGGGTTGGCTTAAATGCTGCCCGGATCACGATATCGCTGCCGTCACTGATACCTCCCAGGGTGCCCCCGGAGTGGTTGCTGCTCTTGACCACCTTATACTCCTGTCCGGCCCTTTTTCCGTTCCCTCCGCCGTCCTCTTTTTTGTCTTCTTTGCCGTCTTCTTTGCCGTCTTCTTTGCCTTCCCGGCTTATGATAAACCCGTCATTGTTAGATGACCCAAGAGCCCTGGCGGCCTCAAAACCGTCCCCGATCTCAAATCCCTTCACTGCCCCAATGGACAGAATGGCCTTTGCCAGGTTGGCGTCCAGCTTTTCAAATACCGGTTCACCCACCCCCACAGGCATTCCCTGGATCACGCACTCCACCACGCCTCCGCAGGAATCCCTCCTGGCCATCATCTCCTCCAGATAGGCCTGGGCCTTCTGCGCCGCACCGGCATCCGGCATATACAGGCGGTTGTTCCACATCTCATCCAACTGAAACGCCTGGTCATTGATCTCTATCTCACCCACGGACCGGGTATAAGCCCTCACAGTGATTCCAAGGCTTTTAAGCAGCTTACAGGCAATAGCCCCTGCAGCCACCCGGCCGGTAGTCTCACGGCCTGAGGAACGCCCGCCGCCGCGGTAATCCCTAAACCCATATTTACAGTCAAAGGTATAATCCGCATGTCCGGGACGATATACATCCATGATGTTGCCGTAGTCGTGGGAGCGCTGATCCGTGTTGCGCACTTCCAGGGCAATGGGCGTTCCCGTGGTCCTGCCCTCAAATACCCCTGAAAGAATTTCCACCACGTCCCCTTCCTGGCGGGCCGTGGTGAATTTACTCTGTCCTGGTTTTCTTCTGTCCAAATACACCTGGATGTCCGCCTCAGTCAGGGGAAGGCCGGCCGGGCACCCGTCCACGACCACGCCGATCCCCTTTCCATGGGATTCACCCCAGGTAGTAACTTTTAAAATTGTTCCATATGTTGAACCTGCCATGTATCCTTATCCTGCCTCCATATCATGCCCGTATTTGTTCTGCCCACAGTATCCTATGTTCTGATAGTATACCCTGATCGTGCGCCTGATAATACACCCTCATCACATCCCCTGCTATGACCTGCCGATCCTGGCAATGGCACAGCAGTTGGGCTGGTTCACGCTGATGCTGCGTCCGCACATGACCAAAAGCCCTTTTTCATAATTCACCTCAAAGAAACTGATGGAGCCGCTGTCATGGTTGATGGACGCAATGTGCTTTTGATCCGGGAAAATAGCCACATCCTTGGGATATTCGCCGCTGACAGGCAGGCAGCTGATCATGGTCAGCAGTCCTGATTCCTCATCCCTTCTGTAGATCGTCACCGTGTTCTCACCTGCATTGGTGCAGTAAATATACTTTTCGTCCGGAGACAGCCTCATGGCGCAGGCAGCCGTCAGATTGCCCGGATTCTTGGTGGCCGTGGTGGAAATGGTCTGGATCTTCTCGATCACCGGCGCCCTGTCCCCGGTCTCATAGGAATACACGCTGATCACATTCTGGAGTTCATGCATCAGATAAAGGAATCTTCCGTCCGAACTGTAGCGGAAATGTCTGGGTGCCGACTCCAGGTCACAGTGGATGGCATCCACCTGGACCAGTTTTTTATCCTTATCATTAAACCGGTAAACTTTTACCTGGTCCGTGCCGTTGTCCACGGACAGGACATACCTGCCGTCAGGCATCCTTCTGGTACATGTTACATGGGAGCGGAAATTTCGCTCCGCCACACTGCCGTAACCTTTATTATAAACCTCATCCACGATCTCACCCACGGAACCGTCCTTATTCAGGCTCAGCACAGTGGTCTTGCCGTCATGGTAGCCGGACACAAACACATACTCGTCCTTCACATCCGTGCACAAATGGCAGCCCCTCATACCGCGTATGGGAGAACTGTTCAGCCTGGCCAGGCTTCCGTTCTGAAGGATACGGAAGGATACCACACCTTCATCTGCTATGGAGTACAAGGTCTTTCCATCGCTGGAAGCAATGACATAGGAGGAGTTGTCCACTTCCACCTCACACCGCTCCTTAAACACACCCTTTTCCACATCCACATCATACACTGTGATTCCCTTGGCCTTGCCGGTGTAAGAATAGGATCCTACATATGCCATATATTTTCCATTCATACCTGTTCTACCTCCCTGATTCACGTCCGTCTTAATGCCGGCCCAATCCCTGATTTTTCATTGGACGCTGCGCTAAAAACATCATATCATAATTTTGTGAATTTGTTAACCGGATATTTATGAAATTGTTGCCCGGAACTTTACAAAAAAGTATTGACATACTATCAATTTAATGTATAATGAAATTCGCGCTTGTTTATTATTACTAAACTTTTTGCTTAATTTTACAGTCAGTTAGTATTTGTAAACTTTTTGTTCAGATTAGAGTGTGTCCGCAGACACACCCGGGATACAGGGAGGGTTTCCATGGAGATCGGAAGTAAATTAAAAGAACTGAGGGTGCTGAAGGGTCTGACCCAGGAGGAACTTGCGGACCGGGCCGAGCTTTCCAAAGGCTTTATATCCCAGCTTGAGCGGGACCTGACTTCCCCATCCATCGCAACCCTGATGGATATACTGCAGTGCCTGGGCACCACCATCGGGGATTTCTTCACCGAAACACCGGACGAACAGATTGTATTCGGTAAACAGGATTATTTTGAAAAAATTGACACAGACTTGAATAATGAGATCAAATGGATCATCCCCAATGCACAGAAGAATGTGATGGAGCCCATTCTCCTGACCTTAAAGGCGGGAGGATCCACTTATCCGGATAATCCCCATGAAGGAGAAGAGTTCGGGTACGTGCTTCAGGGGGCTGTCTCCATTCATCTGGGGACCAAGACATACAAGGCCAAAAAGGGGGAATCCTTTTATTTCACCCCGGACAAGAAACATTACCTGACCAGCAAGAACGGGGCACTCCTGCTGTGGGTAAGCTCACCGCCCAGCTTTTAGAAGCTTCACATTACGATAAAAGGAGAACGTATTTATCATGAGCCAGCCATTCATTGATTTACAGCACATTTCAAAAAGTTTTGACGGTGAGATGGTTTTGGACGACCTGAACCTCTCCATTAAGGAGAACAGTTTCGTCACCCTGCTTGGCCCCAGCGGCTGCGGCAAGACCACCACCCTTCGTATCCTCGGCGGCTTTACCACACAGGACACAGGAAAGGTCATGTTTGAGGGGCAGGATATCACCAGGATCCCTCCCAACAAACGCCAGTTAAATACAGTATTCCAGAAGTACGCTCTGTTTCCCCATATGAATATTGCGGAAAACATTGCCTTTGGGCTTAAGATCAAGAACAAATCAAAAGCTTACATTGATGATAAGATAAAATACGCCTTAAAGCTGGTGAACCTGTCCGGCTATGAGAAGCGTACCGTGGATTCCCTGTCCGGCGGCCAGCAGCAGCGTATTGCCATTGCCAGGGCCATTGTGAACGAACCCCGGGTCCTCCTTCTGGATGAACCCCTGGGCGCACTGGACCTGAAGCTGCGCCAGGATATGCAGTACGAGCTGATCCGCCTTAAGAATGAACTGGGAATCACCTTTATCTATGTGACCCATGACCAGGAGGAAGCCCTCACCATGTCAGACACGATTGTGGTCATGAACCAGGGATATATCCAGCAGATGGGTTCCCCTGAACAGATTTATAATGAACCGGAAAATGCCTTTGTGGCTGACTTTATCGGAGAGAGCAACATTGTACCCGGCATTATGATCAAGGATGAACTGGTTGAAATTTTCGGCGCCAGGTTTGTATGTGTTGACAAGGGCTTTGGAAATAATAGGCCTGTGGACGTTGTGATCCGTCCTGAAGATATTGATCTTGTAAAACCCGAGGAGGGCAGTATACAGGGTGTTGTGACCCATCTGATCTTTAAGGGTGTGCACTATGAGATGGAGGTAACCACCCCGGATGGTTTTGAGTGGCTGGTACACTCCACCGACATGTTCCCGGTTGGCCGGCAGGTTGGCATCCATGTGGAGCCGTTTGATATCCAGATCATGAACAAACCTGCTTCTGAGGATGAGGAGGCGCTGGGAGTCAATGAATAGCGAGAAAAAAGGCGCTGCCATCGGCAAAGCGCTGTTATCCGGACCTTATCTGCTGTGGATGATCGGTTTTACCCTGATACCCCTGGCACTGATCATGTGGTATGGCCTTACCGACAAACACGGCGCCGTCACCCTGTCCAACATCATTGCCATCGCGTCAGCAGACCATGCAAAAGCCTTGTGGCTGTCCCTGGGACTTTCCCTGGTGAGCACTGTCCTGTGCCTGTTCCTGGCCTATCCCCTGGCTATGATCCTCCGGGGCCGCGGGGCTGCGGCTGGAGGATTTATTGTGTTCATATTCATCCTTCCCATGTGGATGAACTTTCTTCTGAGGACCCTGGCCTGGCAGACACTGCTGGAAAAGAACGGGGTGATCAACGGACTGCTCACATGGCTGCACCTGCCAACACAGTCCCTGATCAACACGCCCTCAGCCATTGTGCTGGGCATGGTATATAATTTCCTGCCCTTTATGGTACTGCCCATCTACAATGTGCTGTCCAAGATAGACGACAATATCATCAACGCTGCCAAAGACCTGGGGGCCAACGGTTTCCAGCGCTTTATCAGGATATGGTTCCCCTTAAGCATCCCGGGCATCATAAGCGGCATTACCATGGTGTTCGTACCTTCCCTGACCACCTTTGTGATCTCCGACCTGCTGGGCGGAAGCAAGATCCTTCTCATCGGCAATGTCATTGAGCAGGAGTTCACCAGGGGAAGCAACTGGCATCTGGGCAGCGGACTTTCACTGGTACTTATGGTCTTTATCCTGATCAGTATGGCCATGATCGCCAAATACGATAAAAATGGAGAGGGGACTGCATTCTGATGACAAAAGGTTCAAGAGCGCTGCGCAAAATTGTTTCTGATTTTTATATGGTGCTGATATTAATCTTTTTATATGCCCCTATCCTGACCATGATGGTATTATCCTTTAACCAGTCCAAGTCCAGGACACAGTGGGGCGGTTTTACCCTGCAGTGGTATGCCCAGATGTTTGACAGCCGCTCCATTATGAGCGCTTTGACCACCACACTGGTCATTGCCTTTGTGTCCGCCCTGGCAGCCACTGTCATCGGCACGGCCGCCGCCCTGTCCATAGGCTCCATGAGGGCGGTTCCAAAGACCATTGTGATGGGGATTACCAATATACCCATGCTGAACGCTGATATCGTAACAGGCATATCCCTGATGCTGGCGTTTATCGCCTTTGGCATTTCCCTGGGATTTAAGACCGTGCTCATATCACATATCACGTTCAACATACCTTATGTGATACTGAGCGTGATGCCAAAGCTGAAGCAGACCGACAAATATACCTATGAGGCAGCCCTGGATCTGGGCGCGTCCCCGTCCTACGCTTTTTTTAAGGTGGTGTTCCCGGACATCATGCCCGGCGTGCTCTCCGGCTTTTTGCTGGCATTTACCATGTCCCTGGATGACTTTATCATCACCCACTTTACCAAGGGAGCCGGTATCAACACCCTTTCCACCCTCATATACAGCGAGGTGAGGCGCGGTATCCGCCCGTCCATGTACGCACTGTCCACCATCATTTTCCTGACAGTGCTGATCCTTCTTATTATTGTTAATTTCCGGTCCATTAAAAAACCGGAACAAGCATAGAGTGATCCACTCTGACCTATTTTGAGATCTAAAGGAGAATAATTATGAAAAAGAAAATGGTCATCACCCTGACAGCTGCTTCCATTGCAGTACTGTCCGCCGCCCTGGTTACAGGATGCGGCAAATCCGGTTCCTCCGAGGGAGGAAACAAAGAGGACAACAAGCTCAATGTCTACAACTGGGGCGAATACATTGACGAGGATGTGATCTCCCAGTTTGAGGAGGAGACAGGGATCAAGGTTGTCTATGATGTATTTGAGACAAATGAGGAAATGTACCCTGTCATCGAGGCCGGCGCTGTGAAATATGATGTGGTCTGCCCATCGGATTACATGATCCAGCGTATGAGCCAGAACAATCTGCTGGCCGAGATCAACCTTGACAACATCCCCAACTATAAGGAGATCGGCGAGGACTACCTGGATATCTCCAAGGGATTTGATCCTGAGAACAAGTACTCCGTACCCTACTGCTGGGGCACCATGGGAATCCTCTACAACACCAAGCGGCTGGAGGAACTGGGCGTGCCGGCTCCCACTAAGTGGTCTGACCTCTGGGATGAGCGTCTCAGCGGCGAGATCCTGATGCAGAACAGCGTAAGGGATGCATTTACAGTTGCCCTGAAAATGGAGGGTTATTCCTTAAACTCCACCAACCCGGACGAACTGGCCCAGGCCCGTGACCTTTTGATCCAGCAGAAACCCCTGGTACAGGCATATGTCATTGACCAGGTAAGGGATAAGATGATCGGCGGCGAGGCAGCCGTGGGCGTGATCTACTCCGGAGAAATGCTCTATATTCAGGAAGCAGTGGCCGACCAGGGCCTGGACTACAGCCTGGAGTATGTGATTCCCGAGGAAGGAACCAACTACTGGATCGACTCCTGGGTAATTCCCGCCAATGCGGAGCACAAGGAAAATGCCGAGAAATGGATCGACTTCCTGTGCCGTCCTGACATTGCCAAGAAGAACTTTGAATATATCACCTACGCAACACCCAACAAAGGCGCATACGACCTGCTGGATGACGAGTTAAAGAACAACAAAGCGCTGTTCCCTGATATCCGCAGCCTGCCAAACTGCGAGATCATCAAATACCTGGGAGATGACGTGGATACCATCTATAATGATATGTGGAAAGAGATCAAATCCGAATAAATATAAGATCCATGTGCGGATCATTGTAATGGAAAAGGCCCGGGCGCAGGAAGCGCCCAGGGCCTTTTCCGGTATGTTTTATAAATGTAACGGCCGGATGCCGCGTTCCTGAATTGTTACCAGTAATTTGTAGGGGACCTACAGGATCACATACTGCTCCAGCGCGTCCCAGTCCAGCTCTATGCCCAATCCGTGTGACCGGGGTACATAAAAATTCATATGTTCATCCGCCTCAAAGGGGGTTTTAAGGATCCCTGATTTCAGCATGTTTTCATTTTCTTCCGACTCTATGCATTCCGTATTGGGCAGGGCGGCCGCCACCTGAAGGCTTGCTGCAAAATGGACGGCGGAACCAAAAGAGTGAAGGGAAACCGGTTTGTGGTTGGCCAAAGCCATGGCGCCTATTTTTACAAGTTCACTGACCCCTCCGCCCCAGCCGATATCCGGCTGTACGATATCCACCATCTGATCCTCCACCAGATGCGTAAAATTGCTTAATCCCTGCTCTGTCTCAAAGCCCATAAGGCTGATCCCGGGCATCTCACGCACCAGCATCCTGCACCCTTCCCTGTCCTCAAACCTGACCGGTTCCTCCAGCCAGTCCAGTCCAACCCGGGCAAAGTCCTTTCTGGCCGCAAGGACCTGCATGGGAGTCCAGGCCGCATTGATATCAGCTGCCAGCTTCCCTTTTCCCAGAATCCTTCTGGCTGTCTCCAGACGCCTCATATCCTCCTCGTAGCTGACGCCAAAGCTCTGGTCCGCCGTGTAGCGTATGGCATTGTGGGGCATGTGGGGATTGCGTCCGATCTTAATCTTAATGGCAGAATATCCTTTCTTTACATATCCTTCCAATTCCCGTTCCAGCCCATCCAGGGATTTTCCCGGCGCATAGAAACCGCCGCTGGCATACGCAGGGACCCGGTCTTGGTGGCGGCCCAGCAATGTACTGATAGGGGCCTTCAGCATTTTCCCCAGCAGATCCCACAATGCAATATCAATTCCGCTGACAGCAGCCATGACAACTCCCCTGCGGCCATTGGCAATGGTGCGCCAGTACATGGTCTGCCACAGGTTCTCTATCTGTTCCGGATCCTGACCTATGAGCATGGGGGCCAGCTGCTCCTCAACAATGGATCTTCCCACATGGAGTGGGCTTCCATAGCAGAATGCCTCCCCTATGCCGTACAGTTCAGTGTCAGTCTCTATTTTTACAAGAAGCGCCTGGCGGGCAGTGCACACGGACAGGGCATCACTCATTACAGGGCATTCCCATTTCAGTAAGATGGTTTTTACGGATGTGATCTTCATAAGCTGATATAATATTCCCTTCTACTAATTATACCCTCAGTGGACAAGGGTAGATATTTTGTTACAGTAATCCTATGGTATTGAGGATAAAAAGCAGTATAAAGCCAATGATCCCCGCCAGGGTGGTAATGGGAGTAACATACTTTAAGTACTGCTCCGGCTTCAGGTTAAACATTTCACAGCACATCCACATACCGCTGTCATTCACATGGCCAAAGAGCAGGGAGCCCATACCAATGGACAGTGCAACCGCCACCGGTGTAAGGCCCATGGCTCCCATGATGGGGGCGCAGATTCCGGCAGCCGTCATGGTGGCAGTGGCCATGGAACCGCATGCAGCCCTCATCACCGCAGAGATGGCAAAGGGGATCAGCAGCATAGGAATACCGCTGGCAACCACTGCACTGGCGATCTCATTCACAGCCGGATGGCTCTTAAGGATGGTGCTGAACGCTCCTCCCATGGCGGTAATCATGATCACCATGGCAGCTACCTTGATCCCCCGCTCAATCCAGTTTCCAAAACCCAGTTCCAAAAATGAGGGCTTGTCGCTGACAGGGGAGCCGGAATTCCTGGCAGCGTCCACCAGTTGGTCCTTTCTTGCAGCGCAGGTTATCAGAAGGATGATGATACCAATAAGCATTGCCACGGTTTTGTCTCCTATAAAGGAGGTCACGGCAAGTATGTTTCCATTGTCCTTGAAAAACATGTTCCCCAGGGAGCCCACTGTTATAAGCAGGGCAGGTACCACCAGCGGCAGGAAAGCGGCTATTGGATGCAGGGGACGGTCCTCTTTGATCAGCAGTTCCTCCACAGAAGCGGCCTGGTCCGCCTCCACGACTCCTGTAACAAATTCCGGCTTTGCCTCCACAAATTCAGTTTTCTTCATAAACCCAATGGTGAGCGCGTAAGTGATGAGAAGGGTTGCAAGGCATACCAGGATGCTCCAGAATATGGACATTCCCACGTCCGCTCCAAGGAGGATGCACACGGCCAGAATCCCTGCCGAGGGAGGCACCACCCCGTGGGTGAGCCACACGCCCACAATGGTGTACGGTGTTATTACGGACATACTGATGTTCCTGCGCTTTCCGATACGCGCTGCAATGGGGGAGGTGAGAAGCTGTGTGACATCCCCAAAAACGGAAATAGACATGATAAATGCTGTGAGGGCCGGTGCCAGTTCAAGGCGTTTTCCCTTAAACAGGCGTATAAAGAAATTGGTGATCGCGGTTGCTGCGCCAGAGTCCTGGACTCCCATGGCCAGCACGGCCCCCAGGATCACAACCATACCAATGTTTCCAATGGTGGATCCAAAGGCATTGTTCACCGCGGCCAGGGCTTCCGATGGAGTGGCGCCAAACAGTATCCCCAAAGCTGCGGCAGTGACAAAAAGAGCCATAAAGCTGTTCACTTTTAATTTCACATTCAAAAATATCAGTACTGCCACTGACAGCAGTAAGATAATAAGATATGTTACAGTATTCATCTTTCCCTCCGATTGCATCTACCGCCTTTTCAGGCGGTAAGTCATAATAAATTTGTATTGGCAGCTGCCGGCATAGTCCCTTGTTGCGTTCACGTGATATTTGAATTATACTATTTTAAGCGGTCCGGCACCAATGAAAGGATTTAATACCAGGTATTAATTTTTTTGAGCATTTGGGGAATGGGGGATTGATATATGGAGATGAAGTTTGTGACTTATTTTATGGCCATTGCAAAATACAGGAACCTGTCAAAGGCAGCGGATTATCTTTTTGTGTCCCAGTCCACTCTCAGCCAGTTCCTGGCCAGGGAGGAACAGGAACTGGGGGTTAAGCTGGTTTCCAGGAACCGCAGCGAACTCACCCTCACCCATGCGGGGGAGTTATATGAGGAAACCTGCCGCAACATGATGGAATTGCAGAGCAGCCTGTACAAAAAGCTTTCTGATATTGAACAGTCCAAGACAGGGCATATTTCCATCGGGATCACGCCCCAGTGGGGAGGGGAAATGTTTGCGGAAATCTACCCAATATTCAAGCAGAAATACCCCAATTATTTGGTCAACCTGTTGGAGGATACCACAAAGCCCCTGCTGGAACAGGTGGTAAAGGGAACCCTGGATATAGCCATCCTGGCAGTCGCGGATGACGCACCTGTCTCACTTCCCAGCGTCAGCGTGTCCAGGGAGGAGCTTGTGCTTGCCGTGCCCGTATCCTTGGGAAAAATGCCGGATTGCCAAAGGCGGCCGGGCACAGCGCTGAAAGCCCTGGATATCAGCAAGGTAAAGAATGAAAACTTTATCATATCCTGTTCAGGAACAGCCATCCGGGATATCACCAACTCGGTATTTGAACAGTACCGGATCTCACCCCGGATCATCTGCGAGATCAACAACCATTCATCTTCCCTGAAAATGGTGGCAAGCGGCCTGGGGATTACCGTGATCCCGCTCAGCTATGTGGACAGTAACCCCCATATCAGCTATTTCTCCATTGGGGACGGGGTCTTCTGGAACATATGTACTGTCGCCAAACGCAATTTTAAGCCCTGCGAGCCGGACCATTATCTCATGGACCTGGTGGGGGAATATTTTGTGAAGGAACGGATGGGGAATTGAGGATATAAAAAACGGAACCGGATCCGACTGCGGGAGATCGATCCCCCTGTCAGGTCCAGTTCCGTTTTCTCTTTTCCTATTGATGTTCCCCGTGAACATCCTGATGGGTACCGCAGCCGCCTGAGGAGCAGCCGGAGCACCCGGAACATCCGGAACAGCCCTTTCCTGCTTTTTTATCCCGTATCATGCCCCTTATGACCGCGCCTATGATCACTGCCAGTACGACTAAAATTATAAATGTTGAAAGATTCATATATATATTCCCCCTTCTGTCTCTGTCCGTCCGGTTTATCATTTACACAAATGTTTATAGAACACGTTGGTTAGGTAATTCTAACTTCGTTTTCAGATTAGCACTTTCTAACTCTCTTGTCAATCTTTTTTTTATATGTTACACTTAAGGTTAAAGACAAACGGGGGTGTTATTACATTGAAGATACAGGAATCAGCGGAAAACTACTTAGAAACCATATTAATGTTGGGAAAGGAAAAACCATATGTGCGTTCCATTGACATTGCCAATGAACTGAATTTTTCCAAGCCCAGCGTCAGCGTTGCCATGAAAAACCTCCGTGAAAACGGATACATCCTGATGGATGACCAGGGCCACATTACCCTTACCGCCTCAGGGCAGACTATTGCAGATACCATGTACGAGCGCCATACCATGCTGTCCAACTGGCTGATCTACCTGGGAGTGGATGCCAAGACAGCGGCCGAGGATGCCTGCCGCATGGAGCATGTTCTCAGCGCCCAGACATTTGAAGCCATCAAGCGCCACATTACCCTGGGCCATGAACTGCCGGACGGGGTATGACCATAACATCATAAGCACAGGAGGAGATGTCCATGTTAAAAGACCTTGTGAACCAATGCCGTTCCTACAGAAGATTTTACGAAGATGTGCGGATTCCCTTTGATGAACTGAAGGATATGGTGGACACTGCAAGGGTCACAGGCAGTGCAGCCAATGCCCAGCCGTTAAAATACAGGATCATATGCGATCCCGACCAGTGCGCCAAGGTGTTTCCCACCATCGGATGGGCCGCTGCGTTAAAGGACTGGGGCGGGCCTGAACCGGGTGAACGTCCAAGCGCATATATTGCCGTTATCTGTGATCTCTCCATAGGAAAGAACAAACAGTGGGATGAAGGGATTACCTCCCAGACCATTATGCTCAGCGCTGTGGAAAAGGGTTATGGCGGATGTATGATTGGAAACTGCAGGCGCTCTGAACTTTTGAAGATCCTTAACCTGGACCCGGACAAATATTGTGTGGGCCTGCTTCTGGCTCTTGGGAAACCAAAGGAAGAGGTGGTCATGGTCCCTGTGGGCGAGGACCAAAACACGGTGTATTACAGGGATGAGAACCAGACCCACTACGTCCCCAAGAGAAGCTTGGAAGATATCCTGATCTGATCGCAGAATAAAAGAGGAGTCCATTAATCCGGACCTCCTCTTTTTATGATCCCATCGTATGATCCTGCATCCACTCAAGTCCTACAGGGACAGCGCTCTCATGGCATTGATGATCGCTATCACCGACACGCCCACATCCGCAAATACGGCTTCCCACATATTAGCCATACCAAAGGCCCCCATGAGAAGAACAATGGCCTTCACTCCCAGGGCAAATATGATATTCTGCTTTACAATGGTCATGGTCTTGCGGGATATACGCACCACATCCGCAATCTTGGAAGGATCGTCATCCATGAGCACTATATCCGCTGCCTCAATGGCTGCATCGGACCCCATACTTCCCATGGCGATCCCTATGTCTGCTCTGGAAAGCACCGGGGCATCATTGATCCCGTCTCCCACAAAGGCCAGCTTATCCTTTCCTTTCAGTTCGGCCAGCAGTTCCTCCACCTTGGCTACCTTACCGTCCGGAAGAAGCTCTGCATGGACCTCATCCAGGCCCAGACGGGCAGCCACTGCCTCGCCCACCTCTTTCTTGTCGCCGGTAAGCATGACGGTCCGCTTTACTCCCACCCGTTTAAGGCTCCTGATGGCCTCATACGCCTCCTCCTTGATGGTGTCGGATATAATGATGGAGCCGTAAAATGTTCCGTCCATTGCAATGTAGACCGCTGTACCGATGCTGGGACTCTCCGTATATTCTACCTTCATCTCCTTCATCAGCTTGCTGTTGCCGGCAAGGACCACATGACCATCGATCACTGCCTTAACACCGTGGCCGGAAATCTCCTCCGTGTCGGATACGCGGTTCATATCCAGGGCGTGGCCGCAGGCTTCCTTAATGGAGCGGGAAATGGGATGGTCGGAATAGCTCTCCGCCAGTGCTGCCAGTTCCAAAAGTGACTCCTGGGTGCCAACTGCCGCATGTATTTCCGTCACCTTGAACTCACCTTTAGTAAGAGTTCCGGTCTTATCAAAGACAATGGTGTTCATCTCGGATAATGCCTCCAGATAGTTGCTTCCCTTGATCAGCACGCCCCGTCTGGACGCGGCGCCGATCCCTGAGAAAAAGCTCATGGGAACGGATATGACAAGGGCGCATGGGCAGGAAATTACCAGGAAGGTACATGCCCTTCTCACCCACTCGGCCCAGGACTGGCCAAAGACAAGGGGCGGGAGTACTGCAAGGATCACGGCGCCCACGACCACTACCGGTGTGTAATACCTGGCAAACCTGGTAATAAAATTTTCCACCTGTGCCTTTTTGCTGCTGGCATTCTCCACCAGTTCCAGTATCTTGGCAACAGTGGAGTCATCAAACTCCTTTGTAACCTGTACCCTCAGAAGGCCGCTTCCATTGACACAGCCGCTGATCACATCATCCCCCACAGACGCCTTCCTTGGCACGGACTCACCGGTCAGGGCCGAGGTATCCACCATGGAATCGCCGAACACCACCTTGCCGTCCAGGGGAATCCTCTCCCCTGCCTTTACCACAATGATATCCCCTACCTGCACATCATCCGGATCCACCTGCTTAAGCTGTCCGTCCTCTTCTATATTGGCATATTCAGGACAGATATCCATCAGCTCCGTGATGGACTGTCTGGATCGGTTCACCGCGTAACTCTGGAACAACTCTCCTACCTGATAGAACAACATAACCGCAACTGCTTCTGAATATTCCCCGATTCCGAATGCGCCAAAGGTGGCCACGGTCATAAGGAAGTTCTCATCAAACACCTGCCCGTTCCGTATATTGCGCAGGGCTTTATACACAATATCCCATCCGATCAGAACATAGGGGATCAGGTACACCGCCAGCTTTCCCCAGGTTCCCAGACCGGCCGGCAGCATATCCATATGGTCTGCGACCGCCATGGGAACATATATGATAAATGTAAGCAGGATGCGTCCCAGCATTGCCTTTTGTTTCTTAGTCATAACGATTTCCTTTCCAATACAGGCATGGCCTGCAATTCCTCACCGCAAGATCAAGTCCGGATTAAAGCTGGATCATAGCTGGACCACAGCCAAATTACAGCTGGACCATATATGGATCACAGCTGGATCACACAGTCCGGTTCAACCTTTTTACACACTGCTACAACTTCCTGCATGATCTCGTCAAACCTGCCGTCCTCAGCCTCAATGGTCATCTTCTGTGTCATGAAGCTCACATTGGCATCCGATACACCCTGGATCTTTTTGATGGCTTCCTCCATCTTAGCCGCACAGTTGGCGCAATCCAGATCCTGTAATTTGAATTTCTTTTTCATTTTCATATCCTCCATCTATTATTATTTTAAGAACTACTGCTTTTATTCCTGAATGTGTTCCATACCCTGGTTGATAATGGTCCTCACATGACCGTCCGCCAGGGAATAGAACACAGCCTTTCCCTCCCTGCGGCTCTTCACCAGCCGGTTCTGCTTTAATATCCTCAGCTGGTGGGAGATCGCCGACTGGTTCATGTTCAGCAGCTGCGCTATGTCGCACACGCACATCTCAGACTCAAAGAGCACATACAGTATCTTGATCCGGGTGGAATCACCAAAAACCTTAAATATCTCTGCCAGGTCATAGAGTTCATCCTCCTCCGGCATCTTATTGTTAACAGCTTTAACCACATCCTCATGGACCTGGTAAAAGTCACAGCACTCCACATCGTTTACCGCCATGGCCTTGACCCCCTTTTTCTCATTCACATCTGTTCATATGAATTATTGTTCATATGTTTATATCTACATTATATGCTCAAATCAAAAAATGTCAACCCTAAATTTTAAATAGCCGGAAACTTTTTAAAGCAAAAAATCATCCCATGGTTCCTTTTTTGGAACCATGGGATGATCCCACGATGCGGCTATCCTGTTTTACCTGGATCCATACTAAAAATTAAATACCAGCTCCCAGTCAAACTCCCCCGACTCCTCCAGACTTGACGGCCAGTTGCCGCACCATCCGGGCACAGCCGGGTCCTGGACACGGTCCAGACTGGGGGTATAGGGCTTAATGTCAAGTACAGGTGTACCGTCATTGGCGTCAATATATGCGATCCGTATCACACCTGCCTCATAGTCAATAGAAAGCACCTCCACTGCGGTGAGGGCAATGGGATTGGGGCGTATGGGGGAGCGGGTTGCAAAGATACCCATTGTCTCCGGCGCGCCCTTGTAGGGCTGGGGAGTCTCCAGCACGCTGCGCATCTCCTCATTGTCAGAATCGCTGAACCACCAGAGTACGTTCAGATGGCTGAATCCATCCAGGGCTTTCAGGGCAGCGGTCAGCTTCTGATCCAGCTGGATCCACATCTCCTCCCCCCTGACCCTGATCCTCCCAATGGGATTAACATAGTATTTCTCCATATCACATTCCTCCTGATCTTTATTGTGCACGATCGGGGTTTCCGAGAGTGCACGATTCTTGCCTGTGATGCCAGTGTATACCCTGACACCATGTGAGAGTCAAGAATGATCAGCGTTTTTCCAGAGGAATCTGGATTTCTGTGAGATAATCCTGTGGATCCGTCTCATTCCAGGGCCCCCGGTGGACGGTCTGACGGCTCTGTCCTGTCATCCGGTACTGGTTGTGCTCCTGGATCCATGACGCAAACCCGCGGTAGGCGCCGGAAATGTTCTCAAAGGGACCGCGGACCATGATGCCGGCCATATAGGGAACCGCCTCCACCATCCGGTATGTAAACCCTTCCCCATCCTCCCCCAGTTCAGGGACAGGCGCACATATTTCCATGTCCACATCCCGCTCCCGGTAATCCATGTCATGGTAGATGGTAAAGGTGTGATCTGATATGGAAATGCCATGTTTCCCCGCATACAGTGACATTTCCTCCCACAGCATCCCTTCCCCATAGTAGTCAGGCATCACCCGGCGAAGGGAGAGTACCCTGCAGCAGGGAACCGCCTTGATGGAAACATTGTAGTTCACCGAAATGGTATTTTTGAAAAGGTCCCTCTCAGCCTGTTCAATATCAAGGAGTCTGGTCTGCTCCGCCCTGATCCTATCCTGAGTCTCCAGGCGTTTTTGCTCCAACAGATCCAAAATAAACGTCTGATCCCAATGCTCCAGCGCCTCCCTGATACGGGAAACGCCAAACCCCAGATCCCTCAGAAACAGAATGCGGTTCAGGGACGGGATCTGATCCGCGGAATACAGCCTGTAATCCGTAAAGGGGTCTGTCTGTTCCGGCTTCAGCAGTCCCTCCTGATCATAGTAGCGCAGCATACGTACGGATACCTGCGTGAGCTTTGAGAATTCACCTATCCTGAACATTTGATCCATCCCTTCTGAACATGATCCTTTTTGACATAATCCTTTCCGACATGATCCTTTCCGACATGATCCCTTCCGTCCCTGTACCGCAAAAAAGCGGCCGGATTCCCAAACGCCCTGCCGGCAAAACACCGGCTTTACAAGCCGCGCCCCAGTATATCCTTTCGCATCAAAAGATCGATCCTGTGGCTGTCCAGGCCGCGGATTACCTCCACTGCCATCTTTACCGCAGCTTGCACATCCCCTGCTGCGCAGAAATTGTAATGGCTGTGTACATATCGGCTGGGGATTCCCAGCACCAGTGTGGGGACCGCCCTGCCCGCCAGGCTGATCTTCCCGGCATTGGTGCTTCCGCCCCTTCTCACCGTATCCTGGTATGGTATTCCCAACGTATCCCCCAATTCATGGGCATACCTGAGAAAGGCCGGATTGGTGATATAGCTTTTGTCCATGCACCGGATCTGCACACCTGCTCCCAGGACTCCCTGGGCCTTTTCCTTCCCATAATAAAAGTCATCGGCCGGAGAACCCTCAAACACAATGGCCAGATCCGGCTGCACCCTGGCCGAGGTCACGGCAGCTCCTCTCATGCCCACTTCCTCCTGGGCCGCAAAGGCCCCTACCACGTCCACTGCCGGTTCCTGTTCCAGTTTCCGTATCTCCTCCATGGTGTGGATGATACAGGCACAGCCCATACGGTTGTCAAAGGCTTTGCCAAAGCACATCCCATGTTCCCGGTCGTACTCAAACCCCACTTCAGGCGCCGCAGGGTCCCCGACCCGGATTCCGTACTGCTCCTGCACCTGGGCTCGGCTGGAGGCCCCCACATCAATATAAAGCTCCTGAATATCCAGGGGCGCATTCTTCTCTTTCTCCGTCATAAAGTGCACGGGCCTGGACGTAATGATACCCCTCACCTTTTTCCCGCTTTCCGTGCGTATGAGCACGGTGTGGGCGGGCAAACTGGCCAGGTCCATGCCGCCCAGCATGATCATGTTCAGCAGACCATTATCCATGATCCCCTGGACCATAAAGCCGCACTCATCCGTATGGGCATCCAGCATGATCACCGGTTTTTTCCTGTCCGCAGGCACCCGGCCTGTATTATTCAGGTTTATGTTATCCTGATCCGTGGAGTCCCGGTCCGCCAGCCAGGCATATACATTGTTCATGGCATCGTTTGCAACGTTCATACCCCGGCAGTATTTACCAATCACTTCCACAACTTCCTCTTCAAATCCACTGGGGCCAAATGCACCGGTCAGGTCCCTTAACATGTCAATATTCAGCTTCATAAGTCCCCTTCTTCTTTAAGTTTCCTTCCGCCATCATGACCTTACCGCCGGCCATCACCGTATCCAGGGTCATATCCGGACGGATCAAAAGCAGATCGGCATCCGCCCCCGGGGCAATGCATCCCTTTCTTGGATACATCTCCAGGGCTTTTGCCACATTGGATGTAAAGAAAGGAAGGGCTTCCGATAAGTCCATTTTACCTTGGATCACCAGATACTTCAACTGCCGGTACATATTTCCCACATCCGTGACCCCGATCTCCTTCAAATGCCCGTATCCGTCATAGCTGGACCAGCTGCCCTGGCCGTCCGAACTGAAGGTGATGCGGTCCATGGGAACCTCCTGGCTCCTGGCCTCCTTAAGGATCCCCATCACCCGTCCCGTGCCCAGCCGGCCGTCCTGTATCCGTTCTCCGCCCTCGCAGGTTATGTCTATGTATCCGCCCATTTTTGCCAGTCTGAATCCGGACTGCAAAAGCTCAGGCGTCCTGGACATATGGGTGGGACGGAATGTCTTCACCGGTATATCCGTCCGCTCCAGGGCCTCAAACACCTGGTCCAGGCGGCGCTCCCCATCGCCCATGTGAAGTACGATAAATCCAGGTTTCCCGCTGATCATTCCCGCGGTGCGCACATCGCTGGCAAGACGGATCAGCTCCTCTGTGGAAATATTAGGCGCCCTGTGGTCAGAGAGCGCCAGCTTCAGGCCAAGGATCTCGTCCACAAACACAATATCCTTTTTCACACTGCCAGTGATCGTGGGGGAGGGATAACCATAGGCTCCGCACAGGGCAAACGCCGTAACTCCCTCCTCCTTTAACCCCTTGGCCTTTGCAACCAGGCTCTCAATACTCCTGGTCATATCATCTGTTCCCAAAAGTCCCAGGACCGTGGTGATGCCCGCCCGGATCAGCGCGGACAGCTGCACCTCCGGCGTCCTGGTATGGAAACTTCCCTCACCGCCTCCGCCAATGATATGCTCATGCTGGTCGATCAGACCTGGTGTCAGAAAATATCCCCTGGCATCGATCTCGCTGCAGCCGCTGCCCCCTTCCAGATGGTCACCCACCGCCTCTATGCGGCCGCCGCACACCAGTACATCATTTACTCCCATGTATCCGGGGCTGTACACATCGGCCTGTCTAAATATTATCATGATTCCTCTCCTTCAAGTATCCTCTATTCTTTTCCATAAAAAGCAGGGACAATTTCTTTATGATACGCGATGCTCTCTTCCCTAAGTTTCCCATCCGTCAGGATATCAAACGCAGTCATGGCCAGACCTTCGGCGCCCAGGATGCAGATCTCATCTGCTTTTGGCTCCGCTGCAACCCTTGCATATTCAGTGGAATGGGCTTCAATGGATGCATCGTCCGTAATGGACAGATAGTCATGGATAGCAGGGATACGTATGGATACATTGCCTATATCCGAGGATCCGAACAGCTCTCCCGGTTTCGGGTAGCACATGCTGATCCCCAGCTCTCCCATGTTTTCCTTAAACGCCTTGCACAACGGCAGACATGGATAACGCTCCGCGTAAATGGGTTCTGTCTCGATTTCAGCCGCAGCGCCGGTCAGGTCCTGCGCCCGCCTGATGCATCCCTTGATCATGCCGATCAGCTCATCAGCCCTTTTCATGGTCTCGGCCCGGATGCAGAACTCACACTTGGAAAACTCCGGAATAATATTTCCCGCTGTCCCGCCTTCCAGTATCACGCCGTTTACATTGTCCTGCACTCCAAAGGTGGGGCGGATCATATCGATCTGGTTAAACACACTGATAGCCGCGCTCAGAGCATTGATACCCGCGGATGGAACAGAGGAGTGGGCCGACTTTCCGCGAAAGGAAACCGTAATGGAGCCCGAGGCCCTTCCTCCCCGGTTAATATAGTTGCGCTCCACACCGCCTCCTGTGGGATGCATCATCAGGGCAAACTCCACCCCGTCAAATCCGCTCCGTTCCAGCATCAGCACCTTCCCGGCTCCGCCTTCCTCCGCCGGTGTGCCTAAAAGCCAGATCTCACCGTCATACTGATCCATCTTGGACGCCATGCCCAGAAATGCTCCTACCGCGCAGGCGGCTATGACGTTGTGGCCGCACCCATGGCCCACACCCCTGAGGGCGTCATATTCAGCCAGGAATGCCACCACCGGTCCCTTTCCCCTGCCTTTTTTCACTGCACGGAAGGAGGTAGGGATTTCACAATAGTTTCGCTCTATTTCCACTCCCTGTGTTTTCAAATACGTCTCTATGGCGTCCACTGCCTTATATTCCTGAAATCCGATCTCCGGATGCCTGTGGATCTCATGGGAAAGTCCGATCAGGCCTTCCTCCAGCCCATGGATCCGATCCGCGATCTCCTGTTTTTCCCTGGATAACATTTTATTTTCCTCTTTTCCTGTCTCTATTTTCAGCCGCGTCAAATAGTCCGCCACGGTACATGACCCGTCACAGTATATGGCAGGCGGCCTGATGCCCGGGTTCGATTTCCCTGAGTTCCGGGTGTTCCCTGCGGCACCGCTCTGTGGCATAGGGGCAGCGTTCGCAGAAAAAGCACCCTTTGGGCAGGTTTACAGGGCTGGGAATCTCTCCGGTGGCGTCAATATGCTCCACCAATGGTTTCTCCCCAACGGTGGGAACCGCTGAGAACAACACCTTTGTATAGGGATGCAGCGGGTTCTGGAACAAGGTCTGCTTATTCCCCACTTCCACCAGGGCGCCCAGGTACATAACGCCCAGACGGTCGCTGATGTGGCGCACCACGGAAAGGTCATGGGCAATGAACAGACATGAGAAATGGAACTCATCCTTCAGGTCCATGAGAAGGTTAAGGATCTGGGCCTGGATGGATACATCCAGGGCAGATACCGGTTCATCCGCAATAATAAACTCCGGCTTAACAGCCAGCGCCCTGGCAATTCCAATGCGCTGTCTCTGGCCGCCGGAAAACTGATGGGGGTATCTGCCGGCCTGTTCAGGGCGGAGCCCCACCCGGTTCAGGATGTTCATGCACTGCTCCCTGGCATCACTCTTGTCTTTTGCAACCCCGTGGAACAACATGGGTTCCATAATAATATCCTCTACCCTCTGCCTTGGGTTCAGCGAGGCATAGGGATCCTGGAAGATCATCTGCATGCTTTTTCTGTATGGGAGAAGCTCCCTGGGGCTCAGATGGCTGATATCCTCACCCTTGTACAGCACCTGGCCCCCTGAGGGTTCCAGAAGGCGGATGATGGTCCTGGCAGTGGTGGATTTGCCGCATCCGCTCTCCCCCACCAGGCTGAACACCTCGCCCTTTTCAATCTGGAAGTTCACCTTGTTTACCGCGTGGACCACCTTGTCCTCTTTTATGATCTTTCCCTTTTCAACCCTGAGGGACTGAAGAAGGCCTTTTGTCAGATGAAACTCCTGGCTTAAATCTTTTACTTCAATCAATGGCGCCATCATTTCCCCTCCTCTTTCCCTGTTTTATCTTTTACCAGTGGAAAATGACAGGCAGCCATATGGTCCGGGCCGACCCGCTTCATCTCCGGTTGTTTATGCAGGCAGATTTCCTGGCAGTATTTGCACCTGGGAGCAAAATAGCACCCTTCCGGCAGTTCAAACATATTGGGCACCATGCCCGGGATATAATCCAGACGGTCCCTGTCCTCCCACAGTTTGGGAATGGAATTTAACAGTCCCTCGGTGTAGGGGTGGGCGTTATAAGAAATAATATCCTGTGTGGTTCCTGTCTCCACCAGCTTGCCGCAGTACATGACATTGATCCTGTCCACCATCTGGGACACCACTGCCAGATCATGGGTGATCAGGATCAAAGCAGTATTGTGCTCCTTTACAAGCTTTCTCATCAACTTCAAGATCTGTTCCTGAATGGTAACATCCAGGGCCGTGGTGGGCTCATCCGCGATCAGCAGCTTGGGATTGGTGGCCAGGGCAATGGCAATGATAACCCTCTGCCTCATACCGCCTGAGAACTGGTTGGGATATTCCTTTAACCGCTCCTCAGGATTGGGTATGCCCACTGAGGACAACAGTTCCAGGCACCTGGCCCTGCGCTGGGCCGCATTCATCTGGGGTTCATGAAGGATCAGAACCTCCTCCATCTGCCTCTGAATGGTATACAGGGGGTTTAAGGACGTCATAGGATCCTGGAACACCATGGAAATATCCTTGCCCCTGATCTTTGTCATGTCACGCTCACTGGCATGGCTTAGATCCTTGTCACCGAACATGATATGGTCCGCCTTGACCACGCCCGGTTCCTCCACCAGCTTCAGGATGGAAAAACTGGTGACGGATTTACCGCTTCCGGATTCACCTACGATTCCCAGGATTTCCCCCTCCCTCAGGGTAAAACTCACATCATCCACGGCCTTGACCACTCCCTTAAATGTATGGAAGTAGGTTTTCAGGCCTTTTATATCCAGTAATATTTTATTTTCCATTACAGCCACCTCGCTTATTTCAGATTGGGGTTCAACTCATCTCTTAGGAAATCCCCCAGCAGATTGATGCCGAACACGATGAGCATGATGTAAAGGCCCGGAAATACGGAAGCCCACCACAGCCCTGAGAAGAGCACGTCAAATCCTGTCTTAACCAGCAGTCCCAGGGATGGCTGGGTAATGGGCACGCCTACGCCAAGAAAGCTTAAGGTCGCCTCTGTCAGGATAAAGTTACCAATCTGAATGGTGGCAAGGACGATAATGGAATTGACCACATTGGGCAGCACGTGTTTTATGATGATGATGCGGCCCGGAAGGCCGATGGTCCTGGCCGCTTCCACGTACTCCATCTTTTTTACGGACAATGTCTCACCCCGGACCGTTCTAGCATAAGTCACCCATCCCACCATGGTGAGGGCAATCAAAAGCTTGCCCACGCCCCTGCCGAACACGGACATGATAAAGAGGGCGATTAACATGGAGGGGAAGGACAGCTGGATATCCGCGATCCTCATGATCACGGCATCCACTTTTCCACCAAAATAACCTGCGATCAGTCCCAGGGTAGTACCGATACAGCAGGAAGCAGCCATGCCCACCAGACCGATCATAATAGAGCTTGCACTTCCGTAAATGATGGCGCTGAGGATATCCCTTCCCTGTTCATCTGTTCCCAGCAGGAAGGACATCTTTCCCCCGTCCAGCCAAAAAGGCGGCAGGTAGGAATCGGACAAATTGATCTGTGTCAGGTCATATGGATTCTGAGGCGCCAGGAACCGTCCCACCACGGCTGTGAGGATGGCGATCAGAACCAGAATACTGCCGATGATGGCAGGAATATTGTGTTTATAATGGAAGAAAAACTCTGAACTTAAAAAGCTTTTCCACCAGCCTGTCTTTTCTGCGCGTACTTCGTTTTCCATGTCATCACCTCAATTCAATTCTGGGATCGATCAATGTATACAACAGATCCACTACAAAGTTTAATACCACAAACATACAGGCTGCGGCCATGAGATAGGCCACGATAATAGGCCTGTCTGATTTGTTGATGGCGTCAATGAGCAGCTTTCCCATGCCGGGCCATGCGAAAATGGTTTCCGTGATGGTTGTAAAAGCAATCATATTCCCCAGATCCATACCAAATATGGTAACCACCGGGATCAGGGCATTCTTTAAGGCATGCCCAAAAAGCAGTGTTCTGGACGACACGCCCTTGGCCCTTGCAAATTTAATGTAGTCCTGGCGCATGTTCTCCAGAATGCCGGATCTGGTAAGGCGCAGGGTGGTGGCCACATTGGTGATGGCCAGGGTAATGGCCGGGAGGATAATGAACCTGATCCCGCCCGGGGCAAAAATACTTAAGTTCACCCCCAGCACATCCACCGTACCGCCCCTGCCCGAAGCAGGCAGCTTGCCCAGGGTGACCGCAAATATGTAGATCATCATCATACCCACCCAGAAGGATGGAAGGGAAATGCCCAGTATGGAACCGGACATGATGATCTTGCTGCTGGCCCTCTTTGGATACGCTCCCGCGTAAACGCCCAGAGGAATCGCGATCACAAGCACTAAAAGGGCTGCTATGGCAACCAGCTCCATGGTTGCGGGCATACGCTCCAGGATAAGACCCATGGCAGGTTTGCCGTAGGTATAGGACTTACCGAAGTTTCCATGAAGCACATCTTTTAGGAAAATGGCGTACTGCACAGGAAGAGGCTTGTCAAGCCCCAGCCTGGCACGGGCCGACTCAACCTGTTCCATAGTTGCATTTTCAGGCACCAGCATATCCACGGGGTCGCCGATAAAATTGGTCAGCATGAATACCAGTATGGAAACCACAAACAGAACCACTATCATCTGTACAAATCGTTTTACTATATATTTTAACACTCTGTTTCACCTCGTTCTTAGCTATACCTTGCCGGATTGTAAAAAAGGGAACTGCCGCAAAGGTATTCCTCTCCCTGTTTTGCAGCAGTCCCTTTGGCAGGCATAATTCCGCCCTATATCAGGCGTATTACGCCTTATTTGTATGAGAATTCCCAAGCCAGAACGTATTTGTTCATTCTTGGAGTATAGTCAAGAGTATCCTTGATCGCGTATGTATCCTGCTCAAAATGCAGCGGGATGTATGCATAGTCATCCCTGGCGATCTTCTCTGCCTTGGCAACCAGTTCCCCTCTCTTGGTGTCATCCATCTCCGTGTATGCCTCTTTGATCAGGGCATCCACCTCTGCGTTGGAGTAGTGGCCTCTGTTTACAGTTCCGTCACCGTTCTCCCTGTTAAAGGTCTGGAGCATGTCGTGAAGCAGGGAAAGGCCATCGCCGGAAGCATCGGACCAGCCTGTCATCAGCAGCATGGACTTGTTCTCAGCCGGTTTGATATAGGTGAAGAAGTTGGCCTTTGGCATCAGGTTCAGGTTTACCTTGATCCCCACTTTCTCAAGAAAGCCAGCAACTGCCTGTGCGATCTGCCCATCATTCATATAGCGGTCATTGGGAGCGTCAAGGGTCACCTCAAATCCATCCGGATAACCTGCCTCTGCAAGGAGCTGTTTTGCCTTCTCAGGATCATAACCCTCACGTTCCACAGGAGCATATCCAACATATCCTTCCGGGATAATGGAATTCATCTCAAATGCGCAGCCGTTCATGATGTTCTTGATAATGGTGGCTTCGTCAATGGCAAGGTACATTGCCTGTCTTACCTTAGGATCCGCCATGGGGTTCTTCTGTCCCGGGAACAGTGGGGAATCCTCCCGGCTGTCCAGGTTCAGATAGATTTCCCTGGTGCCCTGCTGTTTTAATATACTGATGCCCTCGGTGTTCTCCAGCCTGTCAATGTCACGCGGGGAGATATCAATGGTGAAGTCCACTTCCCCTGTGAGCATGGTAGCTGTCCTGGTTGCCTCGTTTGTGATGGGGCGGAAGCGTACATTCTTAATGGACGGCACTTCACCCCAGTAATCCTCATTGGCAGTCATGTCCAGATGGTCTTCCTTTACCTGCTCCACAAACTTATAGCGGCCGGTACCAATCACCACATCGGAGATCTCCTCCTCTGTCTTGCCCTCCACATTCTCCTGCTTTAACACATAGATCTGAGCCACGTTAAAGAGCATCAAAGGATTCGGTGTCTTGGTCGTGATCTTAATCGTGTTGGCATCCGGGGCCTCTATCTTCTCAAAGGTGCTGGTGTAGCTGCTGAAAGCAGAAGGTGAATCCGGGTCCTTGGCCACATTGATGGAGGCCAGAACATCACCTGAATCCATTACCTCACCGTCATGGAACTTAACGCCCTCTCTCAGATGGAAGGTCCATACCAGACCATCCTCGGAAGTTTCCCAGCTCTCTGCCAGACCTGGCTCAAACTGCATATCTGAACCCTGCAATACCATGGCCTCATAAATATGGGCCATTACCTGGTTTGTAGGACCTTCATCATATTTAAACGGGTCCATGGAAAGGATATCTGAAGCCATGGCGATCACCAGGCTGTCCTTTCCCGAAGCACTGTCTGAAGCAGCTTCCCCTGACTGCCCTCCCTGTGTGGCCTGGGTTTCAGACGTTCCTCCTGCCGTGGTAGCAGTGGTCTGGGAACCTCCGCCGCAGCCGGCAAGACATCCCGCTGCAATGGATACTGCAACAAATAAAGATAATGTTCTTTTTTTCATTCTTATACTCCTCCTTCTGTTCTGATAACTGCCCTTTCTTTACACAATGATAAAGAAAAAGCAAGGGCGCACCCGGTACGAAAAAAGCGCCATTGCTTTTCTTAAATTTTATTGATTTAATTTATCAATGTCAAATAAACCGGGACAAAAACACCCCTAATGTGATCCATTTTTTGTTTTCTAAATGCTTTAGGTTGTTTTAAATGTTTTTTCAGGATATAATAAACCTAATTACGGGAGGTTTTTACAATGAAAAAGAAATTATTGGTCTTAACAAACAACCCGGTTGCAAAAATCGGAATTGCATCCTATCTGTCCTCAATCTTTAACCAATACCTCACCATACAGGCAGCCAGAGGCGCGGACGCCACCCCTGAGCTCATGGAAAGTGCCGACTGCATCCTTCTCACCACGGAGAACGTAAAGGATAATCTTTTATACCCCCTGCCTGAACAGGTATACCAGATGGTCTGCATGCGCACCTTTAACCACACCTACCTCCATAAGATCCTTCAGATACCGCCGGGCTCCTCCGTATACCTGGTCAATGACACGGAGGAAAACGCCAATGAAGTCATCCTCCAGCTCCAGGAATACGGTTTTTCCCAATATCATTTCCTGCCCTGGTTTCCGGGTTGCACGGATCCGGACCCGGATATCCACTACGGCGTCACCCCCGGAGAACTCCACCTGGTCCCATCCACTCTTTCAACGGTGATCGATATGGGCAACCGGGTGGTGGACATTTCCACTATCAACGAGATCATTGCATGGTTCCACCTTCCCATCAGCCTGGCGGACGAGGTGACCAGGAATTACATAAGCCATATCGTACAGGTCCTTAAGCTGTCCAACCAGCAGCTGAGCCATGCACTGGACATGAAGCAGATCACACAGGTGGTTCTGGATAATGTATCCGAAGGCTTCTGCCTGCTGGATGAAAACGGTATGATCAAGATGGCCAACCATCCATTTCGCAAGCTCACAGGCTTTAAGGAAAAAAACCTGGTGGGAAGGGATTTCCATGCCCTTTTAGCTTCCTATGGCATTGAATACGATTTTCCCAAAACAAGGGAAACCATCATCGGGCAGCCGGGACACGGCCAGGTGCGCCTGTGGTTCCAGAGATTCAGCCTGAACCCCAAATCGGAGATCTACCTGCTCCATGCCACTGAGTGCGAAGACCAGGCAGCAGGTATCCGGCCTTCCGGGTCCACTTTTCCTTTCCGCACCAGGAACCTATATGACTTTAACAATATGATCACAAGGAATCCCACCCAGACCCATCTGCTGGACACGGCCCGCAGGATATCCCTGAACGACTTTCCGGTGATCATCCAGGGGGAAAGCGGCACGGAAAAGGCAATGCTGGCCCAGGCCATCCACCGCAATTCCAGGCGCCACGATGGCCCCTTTGTTTCCTTAAACTTTTCCTCCCTGAATCCATCCGGCATTGAGGCGGAGCTTTTGGGCACTGAGGAAAATGCCTCCCTGGGAACCCACCGCCGTCTGGGCGCATTCAGGGCCGCCTCAGGAGGCACCCTTTTAATAAACGGCATCCATCACACCGCGCCCCAGACACAGCAGCTCCTTCTTAACGTGCTTCAGAACGGATATTATATGCCCATAGGCAGTTCAGAACCCATGACCCTGGATGTGAGGATCATCGCGACCACCACCAAGGACCTGTACGGCCTGGTGCTGGAGGGCCGTTTTCTGGATGACCTGTTTTTCCTGCTGAACACATTTTCCCTGAACACAGTCCCCATCCGGCAGCGCAGGGATGATATTCCCCTGCTTTTAAACAGCCTGCTCAAAGACGCATTTAAGGACCCCACGATCTTTATGGAAGGGGTCCTCACAGAACATCTTATTACATTTTTAAAGCAATACGACTGGCCCGGCAATGCCCAGGAAATGAACAACCTGTGCAACTACTTTTCCTGCATATACCAGCGTGAACGGATTCCCCTAAGCGACCTGCCCGGCTACATCCTGAACCAGATCCTCAGCCGCCAGACCTCCCTGGATGTGACGGAAAAGCATATCCTTTCACTGATCATAATGAGTCCCCGCATCGGCCGCGCCTCCATCCAGGAACAGCTGCTTCAAATGGGCATCACTCTGTCGGAGGGAAAGATCCGCACCGTGCTCAAGCGCCTGGCTGAGGACGGATGCATCAAGGTACACCGTACCAGGGGCGGGTGCGAGGCTACGGAGCTGGGGATTTTGATGAGCCGCTAGAACCGGCTCTTAAAGTACCGTTCAAACTGCTCCTGGGCGTTTCTAAGCGATACCTCAGGGGAAGATATGCTGCTGTAGGCATTTTTCACAGCCATGCCCAGGATACTCAGGAATTTCCTTTCATCAAAGGCCATTCCCGACTGCTCGGGGATCCGGCCGCCTCTGGTAAGGGTGAAGCATTCCTTTGAAAGGTTCATCCACGGGAAGTTGTGGAGCACCTCATAATTTTCATATGTCTTTTTGCAGGGGGATGTGCTGCCCAAAAGGGATGCGGCCGATGATATGGGCTCGCTGCACATCCACTTAATGAAGGATAGTGCGTCCTCGGGATGTTCCGAATATTTCGATACCCCCAGGCTGCCTCCGCCAATGACCGGATTCGCACCCGGAACCATGGTATAGCCGATCTTTCCAACAATATTGGACGCGTGTCCCAGCAGGTCGCTTGCATAATTGCTGTAGAGAATGGACATTGCATAGTTGCCCGTGGCAAAGCTCCGGGCCGTGTTGGTCCACCAGCTGCAGTAATCCCGGGCAGTGTAGGCTTTCACCTCGATCAGCTCCTTCAGGGCCCGGATGGACACATCCGAGTCCAGATGTATCTCACGGCTGCCGTCATACAGGTTCTCCTGGTGGCTGAACAGCCTTGCCAGATACTCCGACCCTGCCACTCCCGTGGACCCCATGGTGATGGTTGCGCCATAATCCACAGGGGATGCCTGGTTCACAGACCTGGTAAAAAAGGCCGCAATACGGTTAAATTCCTGAAATGTCCTGGGAGGCGCCAGCTCGGTCCGAAACTGCTCAAAGTACATCCGTTTATAGATGGGGCTCTCAAATAGATCTTTCCTGTAATACAGGATCTGTACACTGGGGGTGGAGGGCAGGGTGTAGATACGGCCGTGAACTCTGGCGTAATGCTTCAGGGTCCCGTCCAGGAATTCCCCAAAACTCCTGTCGATAGCAGGATCTATATCAGTCAGCGGCATCAGAAGTTTTTCCGCAAACCAGGAAAGCCAGGTCACATCCAGACGCAGCACATCGAAATTAGAAGACTGGTTCAGGGTGTTGAACGCCTCATAGATCTCATCGTAGGAATAGATACAGATATTCACACGGGTTCCGGTCTTCTTGGTATACAGTCTGGAAAAATTCCGCATGATATAGGCTTCCGGGCTGTCCAGGGTGATCACATTAAGGGGCTTTTTATCCCTTGGCACAATAATATTGGAATACCAGTCCCTGAAACCGCTGCTCTCCAACATCACCCGGCTCCATTCTTCTCTTTTCCCGCCTGCTTCCTCCTCATCCGCCTGACGGATCAGGATCTCTGCCGCCACCTTCCCCAGCTGGCGGTAGTTCATCTCATATTTTGTAAAATCATTTTCCGGCATGGTGAACACCGGCGAAACCGTATATATCTCCAAGGGCTTGTCCGTGCCGTAAAACGTAAGGCAGATATCTTTCACACTCTCCGCAAATCCGTAGTTGGATATGAAAAAAGCCTGAGGCATGGGCCCGTTAAATATCTGCATGATGTTTTGATATCTCCGGAAACTGTCCGTCTGTATATGGGTCACCTGGCAGCTGCAGCCGTCCATGGTTTCCATGAACCCCCGGTAAAAATCAGCTTCATTGGAATAGCAGAGATTGCCGGTGAGAAGGCAGACATTGGTGTATCGGCGCCGGATCGCCTCCCGGGCCATCCCCGCCCCGGCTTCCTCATAATCAAATCCTATAAAATCCGACTGAAACCCCGGTCTTCGTTCCACGAACAGCATCCCGGGCAGATCTCCCTCTTCCTTATAAATACTTCCCTCTTTATAGATATTTTCCTCATAGGGTGTTCCGGCCACGGACGAGATACAGGCAATTCCCTTAACCAGAAGAGGCCGCACTTCTGACAGAGCCTCCTCCTCGCTGGCCGGCGTATTCTCATTGGCCATATGGCGGGTCACTGTGTATCCGCAGCTTTGGGCATAGCTTTTAAAGCTGAAATAAAAATCCTCATACTGCCTTGCCCTGGAATCCGGCATAATGACCGCCAGGGAATTACTAAGACCTTTGCGCAGCAGGGCTGCCCGCCCATTGGGAACATAGCCCAGCTCATGCGCTGTATCCATGACACGCTTGATTTTTTCGCTGCTTACATTTCCCTTGCCGTTGAGTACATTGGAAACTGTTCCCTGCGCCACTCCCGCTGCCCTGGCGATGTCCTTGATCGTTACCATAGTGACCTCCTATCTTGTAGAAATTATATCATATCTATTAGAAAACAACAATCTGAATTCCCCTCGCTCCACTGTATTTGAATTATATTCAATTTCATTTTTGAGCATTTTTTCCTATATATCGTAAATTATAAGAAAATTTTAGGTAAAATATTGTAATTTTTGTGTATAAGTTTGTATATCATAATTGACACGTTTCAATCCTTTTGCTATAATTAGCCTATCTGATAATCAGGCACTTAAAAGGAGGAAACAAATGAAAAAAAGAGTAGCACTTGCAGCAGCTGCAGGACTTATCGTATCAGCTATTTCCTTAAGCGGATGCCAAAACAGCAAGACCGCACAGCAGACTCAGGCTGCCAGCCAGGAGGCCGCAGACTCAGGCAGCAGCGAAAGCACCACCCCAACCACAGCGTCCAAAGACGCCCTTCATCTGACATTTTATTATCCTGTCAATGTAGGCGGATCCGCAGCAAAGCTGATCGAACAGATCTGTACAGATTTTAACGCAGAAAATCCCGACATCGTGGTAGAACCGGTTTATACAGGAAATTATGACGACACCGTTACCAAGATCCAGACAGCCGTACAGGGAGGCACCCCTCCGGATGTATTTGTCAGTCTGGCAACCCAGCGTTTTACCATGGCTTCCACCGGGATGGCAATGCCTTTAGATGAGCTGATCGCAGCTGACGGGGATGAGGGAAAGGCATATATCGGTGATTTCCTGGATGGTTTTATGGAAGATTCCTATGTGGACGGTCAGATCTATTCCATCCCCTTCCAGAGAAGCACCATGGTACTTTTCTACAACAAGGATGCATTTAAGGAAGTGGGTCTTGATCCCGAGAAGGCACCTGCCACATGGGAGGAAGTTGTGGAATATGGCCAGAAACTAACGAATGACAACCGATTTGGCGTGGGGCTTGCCCTGAACTCCGGATCCGCCCAGTGGGCATTTACAGGATTTTGCCTTCAGAACAGTGCAAACGGCGAAAATCTGATGACAGAGGACGGCAAACAGGTTCTGTTCAATACCCCGGAGAATGTGGAAGCGCTTCAGTTCTGGCTGGATCTGCAGAACAAGTACAAGATCATGGCTCCCGGTATTGTACAGTGGACCGATCTTCCCACCCAGTTCCTTGCGGGTGAGGTTGCCATGATCTATCACACCACAGGCAACATGGCCAACATCAACGAAAATGCCAGCTTTGAGTTCGGCACCGCATTCCTGCCAGGGCATAAGAGGGTGGCCGCTCCTACGGGCGGCGGCAATTTCTATATCTCCAGCGGTATTTCCGAAGACAGGGTACAGGCCGCATGGAAATTTATCAAATTTGCAACCGAGCCGGAAAGGGCCGCACAATGGTCATTGGATACAGGATACGTAGCAACCAGGACATCCTGCTTTGACACAGACCTGATGAAGAATTATTATGAGGAAGTACCCCAGGCAAAGGTGGCATATGAGCAGATCCCTATGTCCAAGCCGGAGCTTACCACATACAATGCAGCTGAAATCTGGCGTATCTTAAACGACAACATACAGTCAGCCGTTGTTGGAGACGCCACACCTGAGGAAGCCCTGTCGGCAGCCCAGGATCAGGCCACTGAGGTCCTGTCAGAATACCAGTAAATCCACCATGAAGGAACCTTGATACAAGGTTCCTTCTAAGCTAACAGAGGGCAATGAATATGAAAACATATACAAAAAAACAACGTGACCTTAAAAAGAACCTGATCGCATGGCTTTTGGTCACACCGTCATTGATCTTTATGCTTATTTTTACTGTGTGGCCTGTTTTCCGCAGTATCTATCTAAGCATGACAAAATATAAGCTGGGCATGAAGGCCCCGGATTTTATCGGCCTGGAGAATTACATCAGCCTGGCAGGCTCCTCCCTTTTTTGGAAGGTAATGGGCAATACCCTTTACTTTGCCCTGATCACCATCATACCCAGTATGGTAGTCGGCCTTTTCCTGGCTGCCATTGTCAACCGCAAGAGCAGAGCCACCGGGTTTGTGCGCACAGCCTACTTTTATCCGGTCATCATGCCCATGATCGCCATTGCCAGCATCTGGATGTTTATCTACATGGCAAAGAACGGCCTGTTTGACCAGATGCTTTCATCCCTTGGCATCAAGCCCATGAACGTGCTCTCCAGCAAAAAAACGGTTTTGCCCGCCATGGCTTTTATGTATGTGTGGAAGGAAGCCGGATACCTGATGGTCTTCTTCCTCTCCGGCATCCAGAGCATTTCCGAGGAAGTCAATGAAGCCGCCAGAATTGACGGCGCAGGTTCCTGGACCATTTTCAGGAAGATCACACTGCCGCTCCTGGCACCCACCTTTTTATTTGTTTCCACCATTGCCCTGACCAACAGCTTTAAGCTGGTGGACCATGTGGTCATCATGACCGAAGGGGCGCCCAACAACGCCTCCACCCTGCTTCTCTACTACATATACCAGCAGGGCTTTACCAACTTTAACTACGGGGTATCATCTGCCCTGACAACCGTTATGCTTGTCCTGCTTATGATCGTTGCACTGCCGCGCTTCCTGAGCCAGGATAAGAAGATTCACTATAATTAAAGGAGGATCAACCATGCAGAAGAAAAAACGAACCGGTTTCGCAGTCACCGCATTTGCAGTTATCCTTGGGGTGTTATGGCTGATTCCGTTGATCTGGATGGTTGGGACTGCATTTTCCGTTCCCTCCTTCCACATGTCACTGTTTCCCACCACTCCTTTTACCCTTGATAACCTTTATTATGTGTGGAATGCCATTCCTTTTGCCACCTACTATATCAACACCCTGGCCCTGGTCATATGTACCTTTGCCGTCCAGTTTGTCACCTCCACCCTGGCAGCCTATGCCCTTGGTGTTATGGATTTTAAGGGTTCCTCCCTTCTATTTGCAGTGATCTTCATGCAGATCATCATCCCTAATGATGTACTGATCACCCCCAACTTCATGACACTTTCTGAGATGCGGCTGGTGGACACAAAGATCGGTATGATGCTTCCTTTCTACGGAAGCGCACTGGCGATCTTCCTCCTGAGGCAGCATTTTAAATCCATCCCCAAGGCCCTGGCCGAGGCGGCTAAGATTGACGGCGCCAATACCTGGCAGACCATATGGAGGGTATACATGCCCTGTGCAAAGCCGGCTTACCTTTCCTTTGCGGTCATCTCTGTCAGCTATCATTGGAACAACTATCTGTGGCCCTTGATCGTTACCAATTCACCGGAGAACCGGACCCTGACCGTGGGTCTTGCCATTTTCGCCAAGTCAAAGGAAGCAAACATGCAATGGGCTAATGTCTGTGCCGCTGCATTTATCATCATCATCCCATTGCTTTTGGCATTCTTTTTTGCTCAGAAACAGTTCATGAGCAGCTTTGTAAGCGCAGGCATTAAAGAATAGGAGGCGTTTTCATGAAACTTAATTTTCTGGGAAAGGGCTCTGCCTTTTATCCCGTTTTCGGCAATACAGGGGCTTATCTGCGAAGCGGCAGCGAACTGTACCTGTTAGACTGCGGGGAGACCATCTTTGATACGCTCTACCGAAAGGAAGACTTGAACAGCATAACCGCAGTTTACGTGATCCTCACCCATCTTCACGCAGACCATGTGGGCAGTCTGGGAACGCTGATATCCTATTATCACTGCCTCCACGGCATCAAGGTCCATGTCATCCACCCCGAGTCCACCATAACCCAGCTTCTGACCCTGGTGGGAATTGACCCGGAGGCATACATTTACCTGGAACACCTCCCGGAAAACAGAGCGGGCCTGAAGGCAGAGCCCGTACCGGTCAAACATGCAGCCGATATGAAATGTTACGGTTATCTCCTCTTCGATGACCGGGAGTGTGTCTACTACAGCGGAGATGCCTCCGATGTGCCGGATGAGATCCGCACCCGGTTCCTCACCGGTTCTGTACAGAGAATTTACCAGGATACATCCACCCATGACTCCCCTGACCCTTCCCATTGCTTTTATGGAAAGCTGGAACAGTGGGTACCCATGGAAAAGCGCATGTCGGTGTACTGTATGCACCTGGACAGCGCATGTGAAGAACTTTTGACAGAAAAGGGCTTTAATATCGTACAAATATGAGAAAGGAAGGAATCTGCCCGGTGATGCGAATGGAACTATTGAACCGTCTGTCCCCTGAAATGCAATTTCAAAGCGAGCTTCTGATGAGAATTATCCTGGCATGCTTTGTAGGTTATATCATAGGATACGAGCGCAAAAGCAGGGACAAAAGCGCAGGCATGCGCACTCACGCCATCGTAGGCCTGGGGGCCGCCCTGATCATGATCGTATCCAAATACGGGTTTCACGATATCCCTGACTATGACGCTTCCCGTGTGGCTGCCCAGATCGTATCCGGCGTGGGTTTCCTGGGTGCGGGTATCATATTTGTGAGAAATAATATAGTAAGCGGCCTGACCACGGCAGCGGGGATCTGGACAACCGCAGGTGTGGGAATGGCCATTGGGGCCGGATCTTATTTTATCGGAATCTGTGCAGGCTTTCTGGTCGTCTTTATCCAGATCCTGCTTCACAACATACCCTTCCTGTCCTCTGAGCCAACCAGAGGCTATGTAAAAGTGACCACGGATCATTTTGACGAAGTGATGTCAGAGATGCAGGAAAAATTCCGCAGGGAAAAGATAAAAATCATAGGATTGAAAATCAATAAATCCAAATCCGAGACCAAGATTGAGTTTGATCTGCTTTACCCGGCAAGATATGAGAAAAACAAACTGCTCCTTGCGCTTTCAAAGGACGAAAGGATTCATGGGATTTCAGGATGAGGATGGGACTTTAAATTGGGACATTTCCAAACAATCTTTGCTCAAACAATACTCACGCAAACAATCCTCCAGCAGTGAATGCCGGAGCATTCTTATGCTTCCGGCATTCATCTGTTGGATCCTCTCTTTATATGCATTCTTTACCGGCTCTTTGCCAATATAAAATAATGTTTGCTATTATGCTTTTCACCTGCATAGTAGCAGTCATCCACATGCCGGATATGCCGGATCTCAAACTCTCCAAACAACTGGATGATATCATCAAAGGTGACATAAAAATGGGGGACACCCTGTTCCGGCCCTTCCTCTGTTTTTACAATTGTATTATCATCGATTTTAGGATACCCGGCTTCTTTATAGCTCCAAGTTTCTTTTGAACAAAGTGATAAAAATATCTCCCCATTGGGTTTCAGCACCCTGTGGATTTCAGAAAGGATGGCCTCCATTCCTTTTGTGTCCGTATGGGAGATCACATGATACGCAAATATACCGTCAAAGTACTGGTCGGGATAAGGGAGTTTTAACATATCGCAGATATGGGTATTTATGCTCAGATTCTCTTTCTTAGCCCAGCCGGTCAGCGTGTTTACCCCGTCTTCCGACAGATCAAATGCCCATACATGAAAGCCCTGCTTTGCAAAAAAAATGGAATGACGCCCCAGACCACAGCCAAAATCCAGTAAATTTTTAAAGTTCATCTCCTTCCATCGGTTTGCAAAATAATAACTCTCCTCACTTGGCTTGAGCCAAAAGGGATCCGTTTCCTGTTTCCAATCCCATGCTCTTGAAATATTCATCTTTGCCTCCGTAAATTACCTCATTATATTTTCTAGTTTATCTATTAATCCTGTTTCATGTATAAAAGCGGATACGGATTTCCCTGTTTGTCATGACCCGTTCTTTGATAGACCTGAAAACCCACATGTTCGTAAAACCCCTTTGCAAGTGGGTTCTGCTCATCCACAACCAGTTCCTTGACTAAATAAATGTATTGATCCTACAGATTTTTCCATATTTCTACCAGCTGTTGTATCAGCTGAGGGGGACCGTTCCCCGACCTCTATCATTCCCATATATCCCTCCGTCAACGCGGGTCAGCCGCAATTCCTGTTGGCGGAATCCAGCGTATTCCTCTGCCAGATTGCGAAGTTTCTGCATCTCATGACAATCTTCCCAAAGGGATAGTTTTATCTCCATCCCCTTACCTTTCTTTTTAGATGTCCAAACGCCGATGATCTCTCCGCGGAATATGACAGCACCCGGATTGGTGACAAGTTTCCATATCTGTCTGTGCAGGGACTGGTCGGGCTGCAGGATCATCCGGTCGCGCTGGTCCAGGAAGGGGTCATGGGCGCCAAGAAATAAAAGTTCCCTTGAAAAGACCGCATCGGCAAAAAGCTGCTCTTTGTCCTCAGATAAAATAAATGCCTCTTTCCCCAACACCCCGACCGGCTCCATTTCCCCTGAAACAGATTCCCACATACGCCGCCCCTGGGAACGGGAACACCCCAGCCAGGTTACGAACATATCAATTGTTGCAGGTCCATAGCAGTGCAGGTATTTCCTCACCAGCTTTTTTTCAGATTCCTCATCCGCCTTTAAGGTATGCCCTGTCCAGTTTTTATAGGAGGTAAATGCAGGGCTGATGCCGCTCCGTTCCCCAAACACCACCAACCCCCTGAAGGCACAGGGGCGAAGCAGAAAGGATACCACAGCGCCGCCCACAGTCTGCTTATCCGGGCTGCCGTACATGGATGGCCGATTCCACAGACCGCGCTTTGAGGAAGGCAGCAGCGGCGCCATCCACTGGGCAATGGTCTCATCCAGCGCATTTTTGCTGACAATAACCTGGTCATCCAGCTGCGGCATGACCTGCAATAACATATCTGACAGATCACCCATCTCCATCTCCAAAAAATCAAGGGCCAATGTGATCCCCTGTGTATAGATCCACGGCTCTTCTCCTCTGGGAATAAGAGCAGACAAAAACACATCACTTTCCGCGGTCGGAAATACAACAGGCGCTCCCCTTAAGCTCCATGCCTGCAAGAGCGTCTTATCCCCATACAGCAATTGCTCCATCTCCCCCAAAGTGCAATCGGGAACACGGTTGTACAGGGCTGCCTCCCATGCGCCGGGCGGGGTGTTCTGCATCCCACATGCGCCTATGGCCTCCCCTATATCAGACTTCCGGTATACTGCATCCAGATGGTGGGAGCGGAGCCTGAAGCTCCTTATCCGTTCAATGCCTGGCTCTTCCATGTAATATGTCCTTTCTGTAATATGCCTGTTCCGGATCATATCCTCACCGGATCATGTGTTATTTGTACAATGTCTTCCTTGTACCATATTCTCTCCGCACCATGTTACTCTACCGATTATCATGGGCTGCATATTTTTCATAGTAGGCAATGGCCACATCTTCGCTCAGCGAAAATCTACGGCACAGTTTTTCTATAATCCGTCCTCTTGGAATACCTTCCTCCATGTTGTCCAGGATCAGTGCCTGAATGCCTTTTGCCATTCCTTTTGCCATTCCCTTTTCCAGCCCGGTTTCCATGCCTTCTTCCCAAAGCATCTGTCCCAATATCGTCATTCCGATCCTCTCCTTTACTTTTTCTAGTTCTTCCCTTTTTAAGAACTTGACCGCCAACGCATACAAAACAGACTGCATCCGTTTGATCTCGCCTTTCCTAATATCCAATTCCCCGCGCTGGAGTATGTCCATGCCCTGGCAGATGCGCTCGCTCATCGCCATCTCCCCTGACATCAAAGGTGACAGGAGAACTGGAAATACATCATAACGCTTCAATTGTTTTCCCTTTTTCATCTTGCGCTCCAGCTTCTCAAAAACGTTTTCCGCATTACGGTCCTTCAAACGCACTAGCTCAACCCGGTATATACTGTTCCCGTTAACCAGTTCCCCCTTGAGTATCTTTACATTGGAGGTACACAGCACGGTAGTTACCACCGGAACATTGTAAACCATACCGATAAATGCCTCGTATTCCCGAAACCGTCTTAAATCCCGCTGGGTGATGCTGTCGCTCTCAAATTCCAGGTGTCTCCATGAGCCGTCTTTCATGATAAAGTTAAAGTCTTCCTCCAGCCTGCGCATCTCCAGATGGATATGTTCTGTGGGCGCCACCCGGTCAATCATGCCCTTTACACCCACATAGGGCAGCAGATCCTCCCCGAAAAACTGGGCGGCGGTTTTCAGTACCCGGTCCTCCAGCTGGCTGACCCTTTTGTCCTCCCCCTGCCTTGGCAGGCCTTCTTTTCCCATACAGCCTCCTGTTCCGGCAAGCCATATAAGAACCTATCCCCATTATATCGTTTTTAAGTAAACCAGACAATAGCGCCTTTGCCTTTTCCTTTGTTCCTACCCAAGCGGGTAAGAGTATGATATGTTCATAGTAAATGGATCCTTCGCCCGATTCAATGGGCAGAATATGCGCACTGCGCACCTTAGATTAGAATGATCAAATGATTTGCAGCAATGAGAGATAAGCTCTTACGGCACGCCACAGACTGGTCTACTTAATATAACATGGTTCCCCGGGTTGGGCAAGACTAAAATGAGAGCGGATAACCATCCGCTCCCATTTTCTTTTTTATGATTCAACTACTGCTTCCTCTGCCGCAATCTCGATTCCCAACTCTTCCAGCTGCTTTCCATCCACAGGAGCAGGAGCTTCCGTCATCAGGCAGGAGGCATCCTTTACCTTCGGGAAAGCAATTACGTCACGGATGCTGTCCGAGCCAACCATCAGCATGACCACCCGGTCCAGTCCGTATGCCAGACCTGCGTGGGGCGGTACGCCGTACTTAAATGCGCTTAACAGGAAGCCGAACTGCTCCTGTGCGCGTTCCGGTGAAAATCCCAGTACTTCAAACATCTTGGACTGGATATCCGCCTGGTGGATACGTACGGAACCTCCGCCCAACTCAACGCCGTTAAGCACAATATCATACGCTTTTGCCCGCACACGGCCCGGATCTGTATCAATATACTGCAGGTCCTCATCCATGGGCATGGTAAATGGATGATGCATGGCTACATAGCGGTCTTCCTCTTCCGAGTATTCAAGCAGCGGAAACTCCGTTACCCAAAGGAATTTGAAATCATCCTTCTTAAGAAGATCCAGCTGCCTGGCCAATTCCAGACGCAGGTTACCGAGTACGTCATATACCACCTTATTCCTGTCAGCAGCAAACAGTAACAGATCTCCCGACTGTCCGCCCATGGCAGCGATCAGGGCATTCATCTCGTCTTCCTTCATGAACTTTGCAAAGGATGACTTAAAGGTACCGTCCTCTGCGATCGCCACATAGGCAAGGCCCTTGGCTCCAAAGCCCTTGGCGTATTCAACCAGGGCATCGATCTTTTTCCTGGGCATATGTCCCTGTCCCTGTGCATTGATGCCGCGCACAGTGCCGCCGTTCTCCAGGGCGCCCTTAAACACAACAAACTCGCAGTCCTTTACCACATCAGATACATTCTTAAGCTCCATTCCAAAACGCAGGTCAGGCTTATCAGAGCCAAAACGGTCCATGGCTTCCTGCCATGTCATACGCTGGATGGGAAGCTGTACATCAAAATCACAAATTTCCTTAAACAGCTTTTTAAGAAGACGCTCATTCACCTCCAGAACATCATCCACATCCACAAAGGACAGCTCCATATCGATCTGTGTAAACTCGGGCTGACGGTCAGCCCTTAGATCCTCGTCCCTGTAGCAGCGAGCCAGCTGGAAATACCGGTCATAGCCGGAGCACATAAGGAGCTGCTTAAAGAGCTGGGGTGACTGGGGAAGCGCATAAAAGGAACCGGGATGTACACGGCTTGGCACCAGATAGTCACGTGCGCCTTCAGGTGTACTCTTGATCAGGGTGGGAGTCTCTATCTCAAGGAATCCTTCCTCTGCAAGGAATGCCCTTGTAAGGGTGGCAACCCTGCTTCGTGTGATCAGGTTTCTCTGGATATCAGGCCTTCTCAGATCAAGGAAACGGTACTTAAGGCGAAGTTCTTCCTTGGTCTTGGAATTCTCCTCAATGGGAAACGGCGGTGTCTCAGACTCCGCCAGCACCCTCATGGACTGTGCCCTGACTTCAATGGCGCCTGTGGCCAGGTTCTCATTCACAGCACCGGAACGCGCTTCCACACGGCCTGTCACTGCAATGACAAACTCACTTCTCAGCTTCTCAGCCTTTGCAAAGTTCTCAGGACCGCAATCGCTCTCTTCAAATATGATCTGCAGGATGCCGGAGCGGTCCCGTAAGTCCACGAAAATGATTCCGCCCTTGTTCCTGCTTTTCTGTACCCATCCCATTACGGTCACTTCCCGACCGATATTAGCGGTTGTTACTTCTGTACATCTGTGGGACCGCTTAAGCCCAATCATTGATTCTGCCATAATTATCTCCTTTATTTCTTCAAGCTTTCCTTGTAGAATTCCTTAAACTCCGTATAACCTTCATTTCCAAGCTGCTCCTTCTGGAACTTCTTGTTCTTGTTCATCTGGGCAACCAGCACATGAGCGCCCTTTTTGCGCTCCTCCATGGCCTCTTTGATCACGCCGGCCAGGGTGATACTGTCCACTCCCTTTTCAAACAGATACGCTTTCTTTTCTCCTGCTCCGGGCACCTTGAAACCATTGTCCATAAGAATGGTTACGATCCGCTCAAATCCAATGGAAAAACCACAGGCCGGTGTCTCCATGCCTGTAAACTTTCCGATCATCTTATCATAGCGTCCTCCGCCTGCAACGGAACCTCCGAATCCTTCCATGGAAACCTCGAAGATCGTTCCCGTGTAATAGGACATGCCGCGCACCAGGGTCGGATCAAACTCCAGGCCGAAATCAGCCTCAGACACCTCAGTCACCGTGTCCATAATGTGTGCCAGATTACGGCTCACCTCAAGGGGCATTACATCTGCCAGCTTCTGGCCAAGGGCCCGCACACCATCCGCATTCCTGGTCACATTCTTGAGCATGTCCAGATATTTGTCAACACATTCCTTCTGGTATCCGGACTCTAAAAGTTCCTTCTCCACTCCCTCCAGGCCGATCTTGTCCATCTTGTCCAGTGTGATGAATACCTGGTCCATGGAATCCTCCGGGAATCCGCAGTACAGAGCCATTCCCTTTAAGATCTCCCTGTCATTGATCCTGACTGTAAATGCATTGTCCGGGCAGATCTTACTCAGAGCCGCAGTGGTAGCCAGGATCAGTTCAATCTCAGCCAGGCTGGTTGGATCGCCCAGGATATCAATGTCGCACTGTACAAACTGACGGAAACGTCCCTTCTGTGGTCTGTCGGCACGCCACACGCTGCCCATCTGCAGGGCCTTAAAAGGGCTTGGCAGGTTTGCCGCATTATTGGCATAATAGCGTGACAGAGGAAGGGTAAGGTCATAGCGCAGCCCGCTGTCCACCAGATCGTTCTCCCCAGAAGCAGTCTCCAGGTTCAGCTTGTCTCCCCTTTTCAGGATCTTAAAAATAAGCTTTTCATTATCCCCTCCCTGTTTGCTGGTCAGGTTTTCTATATGCTCCACGCAGGGGGTCTCTATCTGTGAAAATCCAAAACCCCTGTAAGTCTCTTTGATCTGATCCATCACATATTCGCGGATCTGCATTTCCGCAGGAGTGATATCCTTCATACCGGTAACCGGTTTCTTCGCCAATGCCATATGCATTCTCCCATTCTTTCATTCTGATTTTAGTCAATACCTATATTTTAAATAACTTTTACGATTTTGCAAGTGTTTTAAGGAATTTTCCCCATATAAAGCAGCAATACAGCAGGACGGCCCTGTATTTTGGCTGTCCTGCTGTATATTGGTGCTGTATGATTATGATTTTGGCGCAAACATAAACGTTTTGCAGACTGCCCCGTCAGTAAGCTCCCGCGCCATATGGACCTACCTCATTCTCTCATACTCATACGCCTCCAGGATCAGGTCCGTCAGTTTCAGCTTAACCGGCCCGCTGATCACAACAGCGGGCATTTGTTTTTTCCCTTCTCTCAGATACGGGTAGACAACACTCAGCCTACCTCTGCTGCTGTAAATACGGATGCCGCATATGGTAACCCCTTCACTGACCCTGACCGAAGCCATGGCGCAGGGGCGGCCTGGGGCTTCCCCCATGACGCGGACGCATACTTTCAGATTACTTGTGTCTGCCGCCACGTACATCCTCCCTCCAATCCATCCGGTCCTCCAGCCGCTGTAAGGAATACTCGGTCAGGGCCTCCCTTGCCTCCTGGCAGCTGGAACAGGATATGCCTTTTCCCATAATATAGCCCGCGGCCTGATTCCATGACTTCAGGCCGTATTTTTCCCGGGGTATCCGGTCCAGTACCAGGCGAAGGACCGACTGCCAGTACCAGGTTCTCAGATCCGATAAATATGTGCAGCCTAAAAGCTCTCTGAGTTCTTCCAGCAATGCGGAACCTGTATCTTCCCTGCTGCACACTTCCCTACTGTAACCATCTTCCACCTTGTTTGATTTAATCATACGTGACTCCTTACCTGCTTTTACAAACCGCAAAACAAAAATTAAATTCCAGGCAGATTGTAACTACATAATACATATTATGTCGTATTTTTTATCACCTTTTGGCCCCGGCCCTTTCCACATAACGCTGCCCATACCATGTATTTTGTATGGTGTTGCATGGCATTGGGCAGTATTACATGGTTCTACGCGGTTCTGCAGGGTTCTGCAGGGAGATCCCAAGAGGAGTCTGGATGGTTCCCTTAAAAAAATATTGCCTGCTCACGGTTTTGTGATATAATAAATCCATGGAAACCAGCTTATTGTTACAGATAATACGCTGTTTTTATGTATTTGTAAAACATAATATGTATTATGTCGTTTTATCCATCAAATGATCATTTTCATTTTCTTCATCACTGCTTCCTGTTCTTCCCCGGTAGAAACCGTATAAATGCGTGTGGTCTCAACATTGGAATGCCCCAGTATATCTGCCAGGTGTACCAGATCCTTATCGATCCCATAATAGGTGTAGGCAAACAAATGCCTTAAATTGTGGGGAAATACCTTCTGTCTGGGAATCCCTGCCTTGGTACAAAGCTTTTTCATCTCCGACCATATATTGCTTCTGTTCATCTGCATTCCTCCTGAGGTCACAAATACAGGGCCTGACGACAAATTCCGTTCCCTGCAATACTCCAAAAGCAGGCGGCGCAGCTCCTTTATGATAAAGATCGTCCGGCATTTTCCTTTATTGTATATTTCCACCCGGCCGGTATACAGTGACTCTACCGTGATAAAAGAAAGCTCGCTTACGCGTATTCCCGTATTTCCTATGGTCTCCATGATCATGGCCAGCCGTTTGTTCTCACTGCTCCAGGCCGCCTTGATCAGCCTTTTGTATTCCTCCTTTGTAAGTTTGCGGTCCTCGCTGCCCATCAGCTGTCTCTGTACCTTAAACAGACCCACTCTGCAATCGTCCCAGCCCTTAAAATGAAAAAAGCAGTTCAGCGCGGCCAGCATGGAATTGGCGCTGGTTATTTTATATGTCTCCTGCAAATGTCTCTTATAGCCTATTACCACTTCCTTTGTAACGCATTGGCTGGCGCCGGCATAGCCCATAAAGGCAGCGACATCCCTGCAGTACTTATCAATGGTCCTCACAGATCGCTCCCTGTCACGAAGATAATTTTTAAACTCCGTCAGGTCACTTCTTGCAATTACATTTCCCTCCATATAATTCCTCCTATTCACAATTTGTAATTACATATTTTATACTTATCTTGTCCAAAATTGAATAGATAACACCAAATCATCGCAAATTGGAGGCTGATATCTCAAACTGATACCTCAGGCCATTACCTCAGACCATTATCCTGAAAAAAACAAAAAGGCACTCCCCATACGGGAAGTACCTCCTCAGTCATCAAAATTTTTTTCAGTTTAAATCCACCCATGGATCTCTCGCAAAGCAGGGCCACACAGGCGGAATTTCTCATCTGTTCCGGACTATCTGGATGTAAAAGGATCCAGGATCCGTTCCTTCCGCTCTATCATCTCATCAATCCTGCTTATATACTGCTCCACTTCCTTCACGTTCTCACACCGTTCCCGCCTGTTCTCCGAGGGGAATACCACCTTTGTGGTGGTGCCGGCGCCGCAGGCAACAATGGTCTGCATCTCCTCCATGATAAGGATATTGTATATGCATGCCTTCCCGGGAAGGGAGTAGCCCACGTTCTCAAAATTGCCGGCCATGTTCTTCTGGCGGTAAAGGTAATACGGTTCCATGCCCATCTCCCTGGCACAGGCGGCGCTTAGATCGATCATCTCAGGCGTGTTGCTGATCTTCAGGCCCTCATACTGTTCTTTGAACATGTGAAGACGGGCTGCCCGCTTAATGGCCAGGGAATGGACCGTCAGGGAGTCCGGAGCCAGCTTCCTGACTTCCTCCAGGGTGTAGCGCACATCATCCAGGTCCTCCTCAGGAAGGCCCATGATCAGATCCATATTAATATTGTCAAATCCCAGCTCCCTGGCCATGATGAACCGCTCTTTCACCATTTCCACGGAATGGCGGCGTCCGATCAGCTCCAGCGTCTTCTGGTTCATGGTCTGGGGATTGATGGAGATACGGGTAATGCCGTGATCCCGCAGTACCTTCAGCTTTTCCTCCGTAATACTGTCGGGGCGCCCTGCTTCCACTGTAAATTCCAGGGCATGTTCCTTATCAAACAGTTGCTCAAGTTTACATAATATTGCATCTATATCCTCTGCCGGAAGGGCTGTAGGGGTGCCTCCCCCAAAATAGATGGTATCCAGGGGCCTGCCCTGCATTTTCTTTGCCGTGTACTCCAGTTCCTTAAACAGGGCTTCCAGATAAAGACCAGTACGCCCTGTCCACTTGCTGATGGGGAATGAGGTGAAGGAACAGTACAGACAGGTGGTGGGACAGAAAGGGATTCCCACGTACAGACTGTACCCCCGATCGTAGTCAAGGGGTTCCAACAGCTTTTTTTCCCTGGCAGCGATCTCAATACTTAGGTCGATCTTCTCATCACTGGCCATATAAGTCTCCTTCATAAAGGAGCGGATATCCTGTTCCCTCCAGCCCTCCTCCAGCCTTGTAAGGGCGATCTTAGTGGGACGGATACCGGTCAGGGATCCCCAGGGAAGTTCTTTTTTCGTGCGCTCCACCAGCATCTGGTAAAACATCTTTTTCACCACATTTTTAGTGGCCAGATGATCGGACAGGTCCGATGTCCCGGTACGGCTCATGACCGGTTTCCAGGTGATATCCCCGCTGCCGTCACTGCCAGCTTCCTTTTCTCCATCCTTTTCCCATATGATGACGGAGATCGTCCCATCCCCCAGCGCTGTCTCCACATAAAATTCCAGATCATCCTTTAATTCATGGGCGTATAGTTCCCCCGGATAAAAGGACATCAGAAGTTCTCTGATGTCCTGTTCATATGCGTTATCCTGTATTAATAATCCAATCATATCAGTCCTGCTTTCGTTATCTGTAAAATGCAATGGGATTGTTCTTTTTCTCATACCCAATGGTGGTGGTGTCCCCATGCCCCGGATATGCCATGGTATCATCCGGCAGCGCAAAGACCTTATCCAGAAGGGAGGACACCATCTGGCTGCTGCTTCCTGTAGGCAGATCCGTCCGCCCATAGGATTCGCAAAACAGGGTGTCACCTGAAAACACCACTTCTTCCTCCGGCACATAATAGCACACAGAGCCAGTGGTATGGCCCGGAGTCTCGATCACCTTCCACCGGAAACCGATGAGTTCCAGCTCATCCCCATCCTTAAGGAGCACGTCTGCATGGAAACTGGTCTGCTTTCCCGCCCATCCCCCTGAAAGGTTCAGGCCGGAATCGGACAGCATTGCGTCCTCTGTCTCAGAGGCGTAAATCTTAATATGAAATGAACGGCGCACATCCTCCGCAGCCATGATATGGTCAAAATGCCCATGGGTCAGAAGAATGGCTTCCGGGGTGATCCCCAGCTCATTACATTTGTTCAGGATAAACTGGGCATTATCCGCCGGGTCCACGATCACGGCTTTTTTGGTGCTCTCATTGTAAACCAGGTAGCAATTGGTGCTCACTGCTCCCAGCACACATGTCTTAACCCGCATATCACTCATATCCTTCCCCCTCTCCTCCTGGCTTCAATCTGCCTGGCTTCCATCCGCCTCGGCGAATTGGCACCGGCTCCCCGGGCCGGATGAATATTCATCCACACCCTAGCCCGTGGTCCTCTCAATATCCAGAACGCCCTCGATCTGGCGTATCTTGTCTGTAAGCCTGTTCAGTTCCTCGGTACCGTGTATATCAAATGTCATGATAATGGTTGCCTTACCTTGTTTGCTGGTCCTCACATTCATGGAAGTAATGTCGATCTGCTTCTCGGTAAACACCTTGGAAATGTCCGCAAACATACCGATCCTGTTGTTGGCAAAGATCTTGATCTCAGTGGAATACTGCTCATTGCAGGTAGCCCCTTCCGCCACCTGCCACTCAGCATCAATCAGCCGGCCCCGCTCATCCTCAGGCAGGTTGATGATATTGATGCAGTCCGTGCGGTGGATGGACACGCCCCGTCCCCTGGTGACAAAACCCACGATCTCATCCCCGGGCACGGGATTACAGCACTTGGAAAAACGCACGGCCAAGTCATGGATCCCCTTGACCACGATGCCGCTTTTGGACTTTCGCACCGTGGCCTCGCCGGACCTTCCAGCCGTGTCCGCGATCCCCTTAAGCACATCCTCATCCGTGATCTCGCGTTTGATCTTCTTTTCCCGTTCCTCCATCATCTTGTTGATGACCTGGCCCTCTTTCATGCCGCCATGTCCAATGGATGCCAGAACGGATTCCCAGTCCTTAAATGCATACCGATTCATTACCTTTTCCATGAATTCCGGTTTGCTGATATCCGACCAGTTAATACCCTTTGTCTTACAATAACGCTCAATGGCGTCCCGGCCCCTGACAATGTTATCTTCCTTCATCTGGTTCTTAAACCACTGGTTGATCTTGTTCTTGGCCTGGGTGCTCTTAACAATGTTCAGCCAGTCACGGCTGGGTCCCTTGGAATTCTGGGACGTGATGATTTCCAGCTGGTCGCCGTTCTGGATCACATATTCAATGGGTACCAGCTTTCCGTTCACCCTGGCTCCCACCATCTTATTCCCCACTGCACTATGTATACAGTATGCAAAATCGATGGGGGTGGAGCCGCTGGGAAGTGTCTTCACATCACCTGACGGGGTAAAGCAGTACACGCTGTCTGAGAACAGATCCAGATCTCCCTTGACCATGCTCAGAAACTCCTTGGAGTCGTCCGTATCCCGCTGCCACTCCAGGATCTGGCGCAGCCAGCTGAGCTTTGCCTCCTCGCTGCCGGCCTGCACCTGTCCGCTGCCGCTCTCCTTGTACTTCCAGTGCGCTGCAATACCGTACTCCGCAGTCCTGTGCATCTCATAGGTGCGGATCTGTATCTCAAAGGGCTGCCCGTTGCCCCCGATCAGGGTGGTGTGCAGCGATTGGTACATATTCTGCTTGGGCATGGCTATATAGTCTTTAAAACGGCCCGGTATGGGCTTATACATTTCGTGGATCACGCCAAGGGCCGCGTAACAGTCCTTCACTGTCTCCACCATGATCCTCACTGCAAACAGATCATATATCTGATCCAGAGTTTTATTCTGGTTCACCATCTTCTTATAAATACTAAAGAAATGCTTGACCCTTCCGCCTACCGTGGCTTCCACGCCAGCTTCCTTCATATGGCTCTTTACTTCATCCACAATCTCCTGTACAAAGGTCTCCCTGGCATCCTTGCGCAGGTCCACCTTCTCCACCAGATCATAATACACCTCCGGCTTAAGGAACTTAAGTGACAGGTCATCCAGCTCAATCTTAATCTTGGAAATACCCAGACGGTCGGCAATGGGGGCATAGATCTCCATGGTCTCCCTGGCCTTTTCCTTCTGCTTTTCCGGCTTCCAGTACTGTCCGGTGCGCATATTGTGCAGCCGGTCGGCCAGTTTGATTATAATCACACGGATATCCTTAGCCATGGCCAGGAACATCTTGCGCAGATTATCTGCCTGGATCTCCACCTTGTCCTTGTCCCAGTTCAGCTGTGTCAGCTTTGTAACGCCGTCCACCAAAAATGAAACCTCTGAACCAAACTCCTTGGTCAGCTGATCCAGGGTCATGATCGTATCCTCAACCACATCATGAAGAAGCCCGGCAGCAATGGTTTCTTTGTCCATCTCCAGGTCGGCCAGTATAATGGCCACGCAAAGCGGATGGATGATATAAGGTTCGCCTGACTTGCGCCTCTGTTCCTTATGGGCTTCGTCTGCAATCTTATATGCCTTTTGAATCATTGTTATATCATCGGACGGGTGGTATTTACGGATGGTTTTGATCAGATCCAGGTACAGCTCCTCAGGACTTGTAAAGTCAGCCGGAGCTTCCAATTCGATATCCAGTTTTTCTTTTGTTCCCTCATTTGCCATATCTGCGGTCACCTTTTCCTATGGATAGTCAAAATACATTATAATTTTTTTTATGCAAAAAAGCAAGGGGAGTATAGAAAAAAGCTTGACGGGGCCTATGCCGGCCCCGCCTCATCTGACTTGTCATATATCGCTATACCGTTTTTCTCACCATGTTTTACCCGGTACATGGCGCGGTCGGCACGGTTTAGCAGGCCGTCCATGCTCTCCGTCTCCCTCTGGGCATAGGCAAGCCCAATGGAAGCGTTGATCCTGTGGTCCGTACCGTCAGGAAGCCTCAGGGAAGGCCGGCCCGCGTATCCATCCCGCACTTTCTGCTCAATGACATCCCTGTTGTCATATCCGTAGAAAAACAGTACGAACTCGTCACCGGACAGACGGACCGCAATACACTGCTCCCCCTGGGTCATGGAGGTCAAAAGATCGGCCATGGCCTTCAGGTAACGGTCTCCCATCTCGTGGCCAAAGTTGTCATTGATATACTTTAAATTGTCCAGGTCACAGAATACCAGGGCATTTACCCGGTTTGCATTTTCATCCAGTATCTTCTGTCCTTCCTTTTTCAGGTAGGAGGAATTATAAAGTCCGGTAAGCTGATCGTGCTGGGAAATGTTCCTGAGACGCACGATCTCATTATAGGCATCTGTCTTATCGATTACCAGGCCAAATACGCCGTGCTCCTCCCTGCGCTGGCGGATGGTCACAGCCCGCCTGTCACCGTAAATGTCAGTAAAGGCATACCCGTCCTCCAGTTCCTCGATCTGTTCCAAGCTGCCGAGAATGCGGCTCCACTTGTCATAGTCTATCTCATTCACCGGCTCCCTGCTGTCCGCCGGGATGCCCAAAAGGATCCTGACAGAAGGGCTTACCTTGACCCTTCCCCCTTTCTCCTGGTATTCAAAGCTGCCCACATTATCCCCTGCTGATTCCATGGTAAAGGAATACCTGGAATAACTCTGCTCCAGTTTATCAGCCATGTCGTTCAGGGCCTGATGGATCCTGTCAATCTCCACAATACCGCTTTCCCTGAAATGGACCTCCTCCGGCTTCTGGCAGGCGATATCCTCCTGAAGCCGCTGTATGGGCTTAAGCACCATATATATGGCAATATAGGAAAAAATAATGGCTATAAAAATGGACAGAAGGTACACGCCCGCCACCATGAGAATGGTGGACTGGGACAGGGCTGTCAGCTCCGAATGGTGGCACACGGCAGCCACATAGACAGCCCCGCCGTACATATACCCGTAGGTCTGAAGGGCACTGCGCACGCCGTCATAGCCAACTCCATTATTGGTCAGGGATATATACCCTGTCTTTTCTTCAAGATCGTATCCGGTCCCTTCAAAGGTCTGATCCAGGCTGAAGCGGACCGACTCATCCGACAGCAGCAGCATGGTCATCCCCTGATAGGGCGGATTATCCAGTTTAAGGCAGGAATCCAGCATGTCGCTGCTGATCTCCAGACCCATGATCCTTCTGCCCCTGCTGGACTCCTGGCTCAGCACATAGTACAGGCGCTCGCTGGTAAAAAACCAGGTGCCGCCATTTCCTTTATTTTCCCAGAACTGCTCCACCATCCCCCACTCCTGATCCGTGAGTTTTGGGCGCCAGTCCTTGGAAAGGGCAATGGGATAACTGCTCTGGGTACGGCCGATGGTACAGCTGATATCCCCATAGGTGGATGAATAGATGTCCGGCTCCCCGTCATGCAGGACCAGGGCTTCCCTGCCGTCCAGGTCAATGTAGAAAATACCGTCCGATGAGGACGCATGGTTCAGGTTATCCACAAGCCTGTTCTGGATCTCTACCTCGTCCGTCATCTTGGCCAGTTCCTTCTCCATGGTGTTTGCCAGAAGAAGCACATTATTCATGTAACTGGATAAAAGGGAATTCTTTTCAGCCACCTGGGACTCCATAACCTTATAAGGACGGTTGGCTGTACCGGAGAACGTCCCGGTTATCACCAAACCGATCCCAAATATGATGCTTTGCAGCAGGATCGCCATAAGGATGGCATTCCTCACCCTGTTGCTTAACAAACGTTTTTTCATAGGACGAATCTCCATTCCGACAGGCAACCGCATTACCGGATATTACTGGCCAAAAATTTCCCTCACCTGTTCATAGAACAGTTCAGCTTTTCCATCGTAATCCATGGACTCTGCGGCTTCCTCCGGGGTCATTCCCCCGTTTACAAGATCCAGAAACTCCTGGCGCCCCTGGCTGAGCGCAATGCTCAGGCAGTCGTTCAGCTCCGTCCTCACATCATAGGAATTCTCAAAATCAAAACCATATACCATCTGGTAAGTATTGCTCTGTTCAAGTCCCGCCTCAAGACCCTTTAAAACCTTAGGACTTTCCACCAGGTCCTTCTGTTCCTGGGTGATAGGCTCATCACTGACCGGCATATAAGACATGGATGAGGCCAGTTCAAACCCCCTGTCCACTGTCAGCCAGCGGATAAAATCCATGCTGGCCCTGTTCTCTTCCCCGCTCCGGTTAAAGACAACCACACCGGCTCCCTGCTGGATGGCGGTTTCCCTGCAGCCGGACAGTACCGGATATTTATATACTCCCATCTCAATGGGCACCATGTCTTCATTGGCATCCGCCACCTCATCCGGGAAATAGAGCACGCTGGAAGAGGAGCCAATGTATCCCGCAAGTATGGACTGCTTCAGGTCATCGCTCCTGTACTTGCCGCTGGCCCCGTAATACCCCTTGGTAAACGGTATATAGTAGTTGAGGAACAGGCGCTTGACATACTCCTCTTCCAGGTCTATGACCAGTTTTCCCTCCTGGTCGTAGTGGTAAATGTCGGAACCCATGGCATGGTTCATGGCAATAAAATAATTGGCAAGGTTATCCAGTCCGATAAAGGGGCTTCCGTCTCCTTCCTGGTCAGGGGTCATGTCATCGGTCCATTTGTAATATCCCTCCGCCATCTCCTCCAGGCTGTCCCAGTCGGCCATGCCTGAAACAGAATATTGGGGATTGGCCTCTAAAAATTCATCCAGACGGGTCTGGTTCATGAGCAGCAGCTCCGTGGACTTTGCCAGGGGAAGGATATAAAGACGGTCCCCGATATATCCCTCTTCCAGGTATGCCTGGTTATACCGGGCCAGTTCATCCTCTGTAAGATATTCTCCCACATCCACCAGCTTTTCATTGTTATTATGCACCACGCCCACTACCATATCCCTGTAAGCCAGGGACATGTTAGCCATCTCCACATCATTGGTGGAGCCGTTGAGCACCAGATCTATCTTGTTGGTCAAGTCTCCGATAGAGCCCTGGCTGTATGCCTCCACGGTCACATGGCGTTTTGCCCCTTCCGTATCATTGTATTCCTGTATCAGCTGGTCCAGATACTTCTTCTGGGCATCATTATAATAATGCCAGAATACCAGCTTCATATTCTCCTCCTGGACAGCCGGCTCACGATCCGCTGCCGTTTCCTTTGAACATGCCCCCAGCACCATGGAAATTGATAACGCACATGCCGCCGCTATGAATACAGCCCTCTTTTGTCCCATTCGGCATACTCCTTTACCGTTTCGTCATTATAATAATATTACTATTGTACTACGGACAGATACTTTGTTCAAGGAATTATCCGGGCTTTTTTTCACCCCTTGGGCACGAAAAAAAACCTTCGGTCCGCCTTGGAGGTCAGTGCCCGGACCCGCCATACATGCCCGGTATAATCCCGCCGGGAGGGGGAGTTATTAAAGGACAGCCGGGAGCTGACCAGCATTTTACTGGCAGCTCCCGGCTGTTTCTTATGTGACACTTAGTATTCTTCTAACGGGCAAGGTTGAGGATACGTACCACATCTTCCTTTCCAAGCTTTTCCAGGCCTCCAACCGGTCCGTCCATGGTGCATTTAGCTGCCAGTTCCTCCAACCGGCCTTCGTCTGCATTTTCCTCTGAAAGGGTGGTTGGCAGACCTGCTTCACGTACGTATTTCATCCAGGCCGGAAATGTCCTCATAACCTTACAGCCTTACGGACTTCATCCGCCATCTTATTCAGGGCTCTGAAATAAACCGTGGAATCCAGCTGTATGGTAACGCTGTTATACCCCAGTGCATACCTCTGGGCAGCTGTTGTCTCATCATCCACATATATGATCCCGAATTTTCCTGCTGCCTTTACCGCCCTGATGATCCTTTTAATGGCTTCTAAAAACCTTGGACTGTCAAATTCCGCCGGGATCCCCATGGACGCGCTCAGATCATAGGGACCCACAAAAATTCCGTCAATCCCATCCAGCGCCATGATCTCCTCGATCTGATCCAGGCATCCCACTGTCTCGCACTGGGGTATCAGGAGTTCTTTCTCATTGCACTCCTCAAACCAGGCCTTTGTACCCTGGTCCGTCTCATGGCCCAGGCCGTATTTTACAGAACGGCTCACAGCCACGCCACGGTCTCCTACAGGAAAATATTTTCCGTATTCCACAATCTTTTTTGCTTCCTCCAGGGACTGCACATGGGGAATGATGATCCCCTTTGCGCCAATATCCAGCAATTTTAGAATGGAAGCCCTCCCACTGTCCCTGCTCCTGGCAAAGGGGGTTACCTTCCCCCCGCTGACGCCCTCCGCGGCACGGATCACATCCCCTGCGCTTTCGATATCATAGGGACCGTGTTCGCAGTCGATAATAAAGTAATCCAGCTCAGTCTGGCCGATCACTTCCCCCACCGCTGCATGGCCCATCTCAAAAAAGGTCCCCACCGTAAGTTCCCCGGCCCTTGTTTTTTCCAAAAATCTGTTTATCATATCCTGTACCCTTCTTTCATTGCTCCAATCACATATTTATAAGTAATTACATGCCCGCATAATGGCAATCTCTTTAAAGCCAAGGCTTTCGGATTTGGTCAGCTTGCCGTTTGCCACATTTAACATCTCCTCAAACAGTTCTATGGAAAGCTCCTCAATGGTTGCTGTTCCGGATAATACGCCGCTGGCGTCAAAGTCAATATTGTCCTCCATATTGGCAAAGGTGAATTTATTGCCCGTAAGGCGGTATACGGGGGCAATGGGATTTCCTGTGGGAGTTCCCATGCCGGTTGTAAACAGGACCATCTGACATCCTCCGGCTGCCAGTCCCGCCACGGAAGCAGCGTCATTTCCAGGCGTGTCCATAATCACAAGGCCCTTTTGTGTGGGTTCCTGGGCATAGTCGATCACTTCCATAATGGTGCTGTGGCCGCCCTTGTGGATACAGCCCAGAGTCTTCTCCTCAATGGTGGTGATGCCGCTGCGCTTATTACCCTCACAGGGCTGCCCTCCCCGCATGTCCTCACCAACGATCCGGATGCTCTCCTCATAGCGGTTGATGATCTCATAGATCCTGTTTTTCACCGTCTCGTCCTTTGCACGGGCTGCCAGGATATGCTCTGCGCCGATCAGCTCCGTGGTTTCGCAGAGAACAGACACTGCCCGGCGCTCTGCCAGCATATCGCTGACCCCGCCCACCACCGGGTTGGCCGCCAGTCCGGAGGTGGGATCAGACCCGCCGCAGTTTGTCCCGATGCGCAGCGCTGAGATGGGGGCTTCCTCCCTGGTCAGCATGGAGGCCTCGATCACAAATTCACGCGCGTAGCGGACCGCCTTTTCCATGGTTTTGATGGTTCCGCCCTCTTTCTGGATGATCAGGGTTTTCATGGGCTTATTGGTCAGCTTTTCAATGGCCTCCACCACAATATCCATCTGCGCCACCTCACATCCCAGAGAAATGACTACCGTGGCGTAGATGTTGGGATTTGCCGCAAATCCAGCCAGCACGTCCAGCGTATACTTAAAATCCTTCTCTGTCTGGGAACACCCATTCTGATTGTTAAAGGATACGGTTCCCGGAACCGCATCACTTACCATACGGCACACATCCGATGCGCAGATGCTGGCCGGCAGGATCAGTACATTGTTCCTGATCCCCACTCTGCCGTCCGGCCTTTTATATCCGTAAAATGTATCTTTCATGATCTTTCTCCTCCTGCTTATAAGTCTTCCCGTTCACTGTCCAGGTTCTGTACATGCACATGTTCGCCCAGCTTAATATCCTGGGTCGCAACTCCCAATTTCTCGCCGTACTTGAGAATATGGTCCCCCCTTTTGATATCGCGCACCGCCACCTTGTGATAGACCGGAACTTCGCTGAGAGATACCACACTGCGTTCCTCATCACCATACCGGTATGTAACCTTGTCCCCCACATGGATGGCCTCCAGTACCACGGCCACATCATCGTTTTTTTCAACAATTAACGCATTATACATGTCTTTTCTCCTCTCATTTATCTGTCTCCTGTTTACCCCTGTCTGTCTCCTATTTTACCATACTTCACCGGCATGTCCATTCACCGGATTCTTGGGACTTCCAAACCGCTTGATCCAGGCGCTGGTTGCAATGGGGATCACAATGGCCGTTACCACCACCGCCGCCGCAATCTGCGTGGTTGCCTCGGCCACATAGGGCTGCCAGGCCGGATCAATAAGCGCGACCGCTGCCGGGGTGGCAATGGAATTGCCTGCAATGGTGGAAACCGCCAGCCCGGCATAACCGCTGCGTTTGGAAATCTTACGGTCGCAGAATACGGTAAATGGACCGGCGATACACATGGCAAGGAGCCCTAGGATGATACCGGGAAGCCCGCCCTTTACAATATTCATCAGATTAATGGATCCGCCCAATGTCAATCCCACAAAAGGAACCATCAAACCCACAAGAGGTGCAAAAAACTTGTTGCAGTCCTCATCCAGATTGCCCAGGATCATGCCCACCACCAGGGGAACCAGCACGGCCACCAGCGACATCAGGGGAATGTTTGCCAGACCGGAAGCTCCCAAGGCAACCAGGGTCAGGAAGGGGCCATCGTTAAAGGTCAGCATACTTACTGCGGCACAGTCTGTTTTGTCACCATAGGTTGTCATAAGGGCCGTGTAAACACTGCCGTTACTGTTTGTGATAGCGCTGATCAATGCCAATGCTGTCAGTCCAAACAGTCCCTTGTCGCCAAATATGGCATTGATGGTCAAGCCGATCACCACGCCCGCCAAAAACTTGGACAGGAGCAGTACGCCTCCTCTTTTTAAAACCTGGGGCATATCCCTGAATTTTAACATGGTGCCAATGCCAAGCAGCTGCACTCCCATAAACGAAGCCGCACCGGCATTGGAAAATGTGGCTGTAGTAAACGACCCGATCTGCAAAACCCGGGGGCAAAAGGTGTTGATTAAAATTCCCATAAAGAGAGGGACTATCATCAGTCCTGCTGGAATCTTATTGATGGTTTTCATAATTTTCATTTTATGCCTTCTCCTTTTTACCATTGTTTCTTATTGACGTATATACGTTATATAGAATCTATTTAGGACCTATATTGATGATAGCACACCCTGATTTTTTTGTAAATATACCAAATAAAAATCTACAGATCAGATAATTTTTTGTATTTTATCTATTCATATTAACTTATATACGTCATCCAGCTTTATATAAGTTAATATGGTCCATGTAATGATTTCATTTAAAACTTCATCTTGTAAAAGATAGCGTATATGCGTTATAATTGAGAAGAAATAATAGAAAACATATTGCGAAAGGGAGCCTGCCATGAACATACATAATGCCGTTAACCGCGCTTTAGAGGTTTTAGAATACCTCGCTTCCAGGAAACAGCCTGCCACGCTTACAGAAATCTGCCAGCATCTGGATGCGCCCAAGACAAGCATGAATCCCATTATATACACCCTGCTTGCCAGGAAATTTATTATATACGATCCCGCATCCCACACCTATGCCCTTGGATCCGCCCTGTACAAAATCGGAAACGAATACCTGGAAAAATTTGATATCCTGAAATATGTCCGCCGGGTCATGGATGACATTGTTTCCATCTGTTCCGAAACCTGCTACTTTGCAACCCTGGACGGTCCCAATGTCAACTATCTGTTAAAAGCGGATTCCACTGAGAAAATACGGATGGTGTCCTCCATCGGAACCACATTTCCTGCCTATGCCACGGCCCTTGGCAAATGTATGCTGATCCAGTATTCCATTGATGAGATAGAGCAGCTGTATCCCGAAGGCTTAAAGCCCCTGACGCCTAAGACCATAACAAACTTTAATGTATTGATGAAAGAGCTGTCAGATGTAAAACACAAGGGATTTGCCTGTGACGATGAGGAAAGCTACCTGGATGTGCAGTGCCGGGCGGTTCCCATCTGCCGGAATGGGGCGGTGATCGCGTCTTTGAGTATCAGCACCCCGGCCTTCCGTTTCACCAGCCGGAAGGAAGAACTGATCTTAAAGACACTTCTTCAAAAGAAAAGCGTCATTGAACAGACCTTAAATGACAGTCAGGTGGATCTGTCCGTTCTTTTATAAACTATTGGCCCGGGCGGCAGCAAAAAAACGGCACACGAAAAAAGCCTTCCCACTTAAACGGGAAAGGCTTTTTAGATTATCTGCAGATATCCGCATACACTGATCTATTTTCCTTCATATATAATAGCGGAATCCACATCATAACCTTTCAGGTGCTCCCGCCCGTTCAGTCCGGCAAGTTCCATTACAAAGCAGATCTTCACAACCACGCCCCCCAGCTGTTCGATCAGCTTTATGATCGCCTCAGTGGTGCCTCCCGTGGCTATAAGGTCATCCACGATCACCACTCTCTGGCCAGGCTTGATGGCATCCTTGTGGATCTCGATGGTGGCGGTTCCGTACTCCAGTTCATAATCCATGGAAATGGTCTCGCAGGGAAGCTTACCCTGTTTGCGCACAGGCACAAAGCTCTTATGCTGTGCATAAGCTACCGGTACCCCGAAGATAAATCCCCTGGACTCCGGCCCAATTACCACATCATAGTCCAGGTCCTCCACCATATGGATCAGGCTGTCCACTGCCAGATGCAGCCCATCCGCATCCTGAAGGATACTGGTCACATCCCTGAAAATGATTCCCGGCTCCGGAAAATCCGGTATGCTTCTCACATACTCTTCCAATTTCTTCATCTTATTACCTCTTTTCTATCTCTGCCTTTTACTTACCCTCAGCGGACAAGGGGACCCACGGTTTTGCCCTGGTCCTTTTACCACTACATTATACTTGTTTCCCAGAATACTGTAAACCCCTGCAATGCAAACTCCATCGCAGGTTCCAGGCTGTTTTCAATGCCTGTTTTATGAGATTGTCTATTGAAGGTTGCGGCTGTTTTCAGTATAATAGTACTGGAAACAGCTTTTTTTTGCGCATTTCTGCAATATTTTGCTGGAAAGGAATAGATAATATGTTAAAAGAAGAACGTCAAGCATTGATACTAAACAAGCTCCACTCCTCCGGCAAGGTGGTGGTCAGCCGTCTGGCCGTGGAGCTGGGTGTATCCGAGGATACCATCCGCAGGGACCTGCTGGATCTGGATCAGAAGGGACAGGTAAAGCGCGTATTTGGAGGCGCCATCCCCATGGAGCGTCCGGTGATCAATTTCTTTGACCGGGAGACCACGGACATTGAGCTGAAGCAGCGTCTGGTGTCAAAAGCCCTGGGCTTTCTGGAGCAGGACCAGCTGGTGGCCATTGACGGCAGCAGCACCAACCTCCAGTTTGCCAAGAACATCCCCAACGGCCTGAAACTAACCGTGCTCACCAACAGCTACTCCATTGCCCATGCCTGTTCCATGAAAGAGCAGGTGAATGTGATCGTCCTGGGCGGGAATCTCCTGAAGGAATCCATGACCAATGTGGGCGAAACAGCTGCCAGCCAGGCGTCCCTCTACCATCCGGACCTGTGTTTTATGGGTGTGTACGCCATCCATCCCGAGTACGGCATGACCATTCCTTACCCGGATGAGGTCAGCATCAAGCGCCAGCTGATCGAGACATCCAGGCGCGTGATCGCCCTGGTCAATCCCATTAAGCTGAACACCGTATCCAGATACCATGTGTGCGGGATCGAAGCCTTCACCACCTTGATCACGGACAATGATGTCTCGGGGGAGATGGCTGTGGATTATAAGAATAAGGGATTGGACTTTATATAGATATAACGCATCTGTTTGCCGGACTTTGCGTTATTTCTGCGTTTTTCAAAGTGTTATTTTCTATTTTACCGTTTCTCTTCTGTTAAAATCGCATATTAACGCATTTTTCTGCAATATTTTGCTTGACATTGTGGGTATATGCGATATAATACACTTAGAAAATATAAAGGTGAGGGCAGGAAAACCTGTCCGGGATCATTCAGGAGGGTATTTACTATGAAATTTTTTGTTGACACCGCCAATGTAGAAGACATCAAAAAAGCCAATGATATGGGCATTATCTGCGGCGTTACCACCAATCCGTCCCTGATCGCAAAAGAGGGCAGGGATTTCGCAGAGGTCATCAAAGAGATCACCTCGATCGTGGACGGCCCCATCAGCGGCGAGGTTAAGGCTACCACAGTTGACGCAGAAGGCATGATCAAAGAAGGACGGGAGATCGCTGCCATCCATCCCAACATGGTTGTTAAGATCCCCATGACCATTGAAGGATTAAAGGCTGTCAAGGTTCTGAACGCCGAGGGCATAAAGACCAATGTGACCCTGGTATTTACCGCTGCACAGGCCCTGCTGGCTGCAAGGGCAGGCGCTTCCTACGTATCTCCTTTCCTGGGACGTCTGGATGACATTTCCATGCCTGGTATTGACCTGATTTATGATATCACTGAGATCTTCCAGATGCACAACATTGAGACAGAGATCATTGCTGCCAGCGTCCGCAATCCTATTCATGTGATCGACTGCGCAAAGGCAGGGGCTGACATTGCAACGGTTCCTTACAGCGTACTGGCTCAGATGACCAAGCATCCTCTGACCGACCAGGGCATTGCCAAGTTCCAGGCTGACTATAAGGCAGTGTTTGGAGAGTAAGCAGAAGATATAATCAAATTAAAATGTTACAAAACCGGGGACGCCGTACAATCTGGCATCCCCGGTTTTATATTCCCGGTTTTATACTCCCGGTTTTAATTTCTACTCCCCGCCGGTCATCAGGCCGCAAGTCCCAGGATACCGATATAATATCCCACGATCCCCACCAGCATCAGGATCAGCACCACCATGATGGGCGAAACCTTTTTCTTAAGCAGCATCCATGTGCCAATAATCAGGCCAAAGGGCAGCATATTTGGCAGGAGACCATTGAGGACATCCTGGAAAATAACCGTTGTCTGCCCCACTGTGATCTGCAATGGGATGTAGACCAGAACCTTCTGGGCGCCCATTGCACCGATCACCATTAAGCCCAGAATGCCGAATGCATCCGTAAGCCGTGTAATGGAACCGGAACCTTCGCCCAGAATATTCATAACCGATTTGCTTCCCTGTTTATACCCCATGTTATACAGATTGTATCCCAGCACCAGCATGATTCCGGTAAAGATCACAAAGAACAGGATCGGGCCGGAAAATTCACCTTTCAGGGCCAGTGCGCATCCAAGGGATACTGCAATGGGATAGATAATGCCTCCTGCAAGGCTGTCGCCCACACCGGCCAGGGGGCCCATAAGACCTGTCCTTAAGCCGTTGATCATCTCATCCGAAATGTCGGCTCCGTTTGCCCGCTCCTCCTCAAGGGAGGCGCAGATGCCGGGAATGATATTGCCGATAAAAGACGGCTCAGTGTTAAAGAATACCAGATACCGTTTCAGGGCAGCCTTTATATCCTCCGGGTCCGTGTACAGCCGCCGGATCACAGGCAGCATGGCCAGCACGTTGCCGGACGCCTGCATTCTCTCATAATTATACCCCACCTCTGCCCCAAGGCCAATGAGCCAGTGCTTTATCAAATCTGACTTTCTAAGGCGGATCTTCAGTTCTGTCTTGGGTTCCTCCTCGGGAATATCCTCGTACTCCTCAGCTGCCTTTTCAGTAGATGCATAGTATACGATTACAGCCACACACCCGCCCAGAATGGCGATAGCCATGATACCCAGGTCCAGAAACGTGGTCAGGAAAAAACCGATCACAAAAAACGGGATCATTTTTTTCTTTCCCAGATAGTTTAAGAGCATTGCGACACCCAGGGCAGGAAGAAGATTGCCGGTAACGCTCAGGGCGTTGACAAATGCCTGGGGAATCTGGTTTAACAGACGGTTAAAGAACTCTCCGCCAAGGAACATCAGGATAAATGCCGGCGTGCCGTTGACCACCAGGGCGGTCAGCTGCGGAAACAGCCACGCGTTAAAGAATATTTTGTTTATCTCCCCCTTCTCGGCATTGGCGTCCAGACGATGGACCCAGAATACGTTAAGGGTCATCTGCAGGTTCCACAAGAGAACGCCCAGCAGACCGATGGGTATGGCCAGGGTTATGGCCAGTTCCGGCGTTGCCTTAGCCAGTATGGTAATGGCTGTTCCGTACACACCAGCTATGCCGATATTGGAGGGCATGGTCCCTCCGGCGGATATCCACCCTATGTACGCCAGGTTAATGGTGGCGCCTGCCATCAGTCCCAGAAGCGGATCCCCCAGAATAAAACCAACCACGGTGCCGTTGATAAGCGGGTAACAGAAGGGCCATGTGACCGGGCTCCACACCCTGCCGCTTGCCAGGTTTGCTGCAATTGCCAGCAATAACGCTTTGATAATGATCATACTCGTAACCTCCTTCTTTTGTCAGTTTTAGCAAAAATCCCCCATTGTATAAAGTGCCTTCCCCGGTCCAGAGAGCCACTCCGCCCCATTTTCAGTCACCAGTGCCTCATCCTCCATGCGGAAGGAGATCCATATGGTCCCTGCCCCCTTTTCCAGATCATAGGGGTAAACCCCGTTCTCAAGGGCAAACACCATGCCTGCCCGGACCGTCTCATGGCAGTCATCACTAATATTAGGATACTCAGTCACATTAAGGCCGGTGGAATGTCCGCTGGAATGTACCACGTTACTTCCGTATCTGGATCCTCTGAGATACCCCTCGATCGCCTGGTTGATCTCCCACACCCTTACTCCGGGCCTTAGCATGTCAAATCCGGCATGGACGCAGTTTCTTGCGGTCTCAGCCATCCGGACATACTGCTCCGGCGGTGTATGGCCCAGGTACATGACTCTTGTCAGGTCCGATGCATAGCCGTCAATATGACCGCTGATATCTACCAGCACAATGTCCTTGTGGTCCACGATCCGGTCCGTGGCATAGCTGTTAAAGGTATGGTATTTGTCCCTGCCCGAGTTGACTGTAAGGTACGATATTTTATCCACTCCCCCTGCCGTCATTCTGCTGGCGATCCCCCTGGCAATGTCCTTTTCCGTGGTGATACCCGGCCTGATCTGGCGGAATGTCTCCACAATGGCTGTTTCCGTCACCCACCCTGCGGTCCGGATCCGGTCGATTTCCCATGGCGTCTTGATCATGCGCGCCCCCTGGATCGCCGCAGTGCCGTCCGTAAATATAAGGTGGGGAAACGTATCCGTCAGCTCCTTCAGAATGGTCAGGGACCAGACATAATGCTGGCCGTCCCCTGCCTCCAGTCCCACGGTCTTTACCTCATATCCCAGTTCTCCCAGGAACTTTTTCATTGCGTCCGCCGGTCCCTCTGAATTGAGGGGTCCCAGATTCCTGCTCTTCGTGCCTGCCGCATAGATATTGGGACACCAGCTTATATTTTCCACCGTGGACTTTTCCAGAATCCGCAGGGATATGGCCGGTTCCCCCACCCTTGGCACAAAGACCAGGACCGGGCGGAACAGGCTGGAAGTGTACCAGGACCGGTAACCGGTTGCGTAAAAAATGTTTTCCGGTGAGGACAGCAGCAGCATGTCTATTCCTGATGCCCCCATCTCCTGCTGCAGCTTTTGTATATGCGCCCCATACTCCGCCCTGGAAAAGGACTTTAAGTAATCCGGGTATTCGTTCATTCTCTTCTCCTTTCGTCTTTCCTTCCCTTTGTTCCCATCATGACAGCATTTTTCTGATATTTACCTCTTTATCATTGGGGACCAGCTGGTAATAGATTTCCACACCGCCCTCAATAATCCGTTTAAAGCACCCCGTCTCCTCCTCATTGGCGGACACATTTTTATTAAATGTCTTTCTGCCCGGTTTTGCCCCCATGCCGCCCAATATGATCTTGTCTATGCTGATTCCGCTCCCTATGAGTTTTTCCAGCACCTGGGGAACCTTTACCAGTATCATAAGATTTTCCTTCGGCCCTGGATCTTCCTTTAAAAATCCCTCCGCCATTTCCTGATCCATGATCACCACCTCAATGCCCACCGGCGCTGCCGCCTTATAGATCCGCTCCATCAGCTTGTTCCTAGACAGTTCATTGTCAATGATCAGGATCTTGTTAATGGGATACTGTTTGATCCACGCCGTCACCACCTGGCCGTGGATCAGACGGTCATCAATCCTTGTGACTAAAATATGTTTCATTAAACTCCTTCTCCTTTCAGCATCATATAAATTAAAGTGCGATCTGGCTTAAAAATGCATCACAGTCATAGATACTCCTTCTGGCCACCTCATCCAGCCCCACAATGGCAGAAGCCAGGTCCTGGGACATCCGCCGGTTTAAAACCTCCAGCAGCAGCGGAAAGTTTACCCCCGTAAAATGCCGGAATGAGCACTCCTCTTCCAGCTGCATCATGGAATTAAAGGGAGTTCCGTTCATAAGGTCGGTGAGGACCAGCACCTCCTGTCCCCGGTCCGCTGAATCCACAATGGAGGTTCTGATACGTTCCCTCAGCCCGTCAACATCGCATCCCAGCTCCAGTCCATACGCCTCCATGTCCTTCTGCTCCCCAAACACCAGAGAGGATGCCCTGATGAACTCCGATGCAAGATTTCCGTGCATAAACAATATAATCTTAAACATTGGTATCTCCTTCCGTAAGGTAATGTATGAAATCAGGAAGAATCTCGTCCGGACAGTTGTCCAGAAGGTATACGATCTTAGAAGAAAACAGCATAAAATCCAGATTGCACATATCGATATATACGTACATGATGCGCCTGCTGTCTTCATCCAGCACAAAGGTGCAATGGTTCTCTTCCTGTTCATGAATGGAATAAATATATTGGATCCCCTTTAGGGCTGATATCCGTATGAGACAGTCCGTTCCCCCGGACAGAGCTTTTGTACTAAAATCAATCGTACAGCCAATATCATGGAGGTCATTGACGATACGCATCAGCTCCAGCAGGTACATGGAAGCGCTCTCGTTTGTCTTCCAGAACAGCTCCTGGATATTCTGGAAATCCCTGCTTTCCAGAATGGGGGATACAAACACATAGGGCAGACAGTCCTTTCCCTCCTCCAGCATCACTGTGGAAATACAGAAATCATAGGACCCCTTCTTTACGCCCGGGTATCCGTCCGGCGTACAGGTCTCAAATATCCATTGAGGGAAATGCTGCTGCAGCCTGAGTTTTGTCAGATTGGCCACACTCTTTGCCAGGCCCGTGACAAAAAGAACCTTGGCATGCTCCGCTTGCCTTACAGTCTCGCCCAGAATATACAACATCAGGAAACTGATCTCATCTATACTTAGCTCCGGCAAATGAAACTTTTGGGCCAGAATACTGCAGATGATTCTGCACACGTTCAGGGTACTCTGGTAATCCTTGATCAGCAGCTCCATCAGCGGATTGCTGGCCGGCGTGCCGTGAAACAGGCGGTTTAACATAAGGTTGATATGGGCGATCACATTTTCACAAAAGGTGGGATTTTCCCGCAGGCTGATGTTGGTGATGGTGGTAAAGGCGTCAATAAAATCCTCGCTGAAAAGCTGGAACACTTCATTGCTGCACCCGCTGCCGCCTGATGAATCAAAGAGATGAGTGACCAGGAAAATATTCCTGACCCCCTCCAGTTCAGCCGGGGTTAGCCGGATCTGATACTGATCCCACATCCTGTCCTGCACCTCATCCGCTATTGCCCCGGCTCCCATGGGATCCGTTGATCCCGTCCCGGAGGAATCCGCCCCACCGAGGCGTCCTTCCCCCTCCAGGGTGCAGCCGTTTTTCAACCGGTATGCCATAACCAGAAGGTTTAAGGATACGTTTACAAACTCACTGTCGTCAAACTTATACCCGTATGCTTCCTCCACCCCGCACAGCAGCCGGTTTACAACGCAGATGTCCTCTTCCCTGAATATATCCAGTATGGTGGCAAGCGTATCCGGGTCCGGACTGCAGCTGACGCCCGCGGTCTCACCGCCCCTGGAAAGGATGATCCCGGGATCCAGGATGTAAGATAGGATATAGACAATGGCCTGGCGGATCCCGCGCTCGCTGCCGGATATGATGGTTCCATTTGCAGTCCTGGTAATGTCCAGTGAAAAGCGGCCCAGCATCTCTCCCAGCAGGCATAAGTCGTGGTTGATGGTGCTCTTGCTCACGTAATATTTATAGGCAAGGGAGGAAAGGGACGTATACTCATCCGAATAGAGGAGCAGGTTCAGCGCAATATCCATGCGCCTGGACTCCTTTTCCCAGGATTTACGTTCCGAACTGCGGCTGACGTAGGTGAGATAAGAGATCCGGTTGCGCAGCTGATCCCTTGTGTCCGGCTGGATCCAAAGCCTGATCCCCACACCGCTCCTTCTCTCTATCCCTGCGCCAAAATCCTTCAGATAAGTCTCAATGAGATCCAGGTCCCTTCTCAATGTCTTTTGGGATACCTGTAAATCCTCCGCAAAACGATCAATGGGCAAAAATTCCCCGCTGTGGCTGACCAGCATATTAAGAAATGATATCTGCCTAATATTCATTGGTTACCTCCTACTCTGCATTATAACAACCATACCATGAAATTTTAAGAAGGGGCATTTTGGAATTATGTCCACTACATTATGGACATTACAGTACACCTCTTTTTCGTCTCTGTAATAAAAGGCTCTGTTATAAAACTGCAAAAATACAGCATATACTGTTGACAAATGCAACCGTCAGGACTATTATTATACACTATAAATATTTAACACTGATAAATATTCTCAATATATTCCCGGAACCCCCTGGTACTCGGATTTGTGTACGGCTGGCGGAAAATCAGCCCCAGAGAAGGGTGCCGGAGAGACTCCGGGAGTACACCCCAATCAAAAGGAGGAAGGTCATGTTGAATGAACAGGACGAACATCTGCTTCATACGGAATTAGTAAAAGTGGTACGGCGGATGCGGAAGATCAAATTAAGTGTTCTGTCTGAGCAGGTCATCTATTCCGAGTATGTTGCCCTGAGCCATATCAGCCGGTATGTAAAAGAGAACCCGGATTCCATGGGCATCTATGTATCTGAGCTGGCCGACCGCATGGACACTAAAATCTCGGCCGTATCCCGTATGCTCAATTCCATTGAGGGAAAGGGTCTGATCACCAGAACCGTGAATGTGAAGGACCGGAGGAATACATACGTCTGCCTCACCCCCGCGGGGGAGCAGGTCCTGGCTGATTCCACCCAAAATATGGAACAGCTCAGAAAACAGATGATCCAGCGCATGGGCCATGATGATGTGTGCAGACTGATCGAACTGTGGAACAAGCTGGCCGGCATCATGGAAGATGAAGTGGACCATGTCCTCAGACAGCAAAAGGAACGTGAAACCCCAGCATCCCGGGAGGGGGGACCTGCAGAAACGGAGGACCGGCCATGAATGCCAAAAACACTGCATATCAGATAACAGGCAGGCGGCGCAGCTGTATTACCATTGACCGTCAGTACGGAAGCGGCGGCCGGGAAGTTGGGCGGATCCTGTCCCAGAAGTTAGGCATTCCCTTTTACGATGGGGAACTTTTGCTGCTGGCCGCAGAGCGCTTTGGGCTGAACCCGGGCAGACTCAGGGAAAAGGATGAAACACGAAGCAAAAGCCTGCTCCACGACATTGCCATGTTTGCGGGAAGCCTGCAGAATTATGGCCAGATGTTTGAGCCTTACCAGATGTTTGAGGCAGTGAGCGAGACCATCCGCAGACTGGCCATGGAGGGACCTGCCATCTTTATGGGACGGTGCGCGGATACGGTGCTTAAGGAAGTGTGCGCCTCCCTGGATATTTTTATCTACGCCTCCTCCATGGAGGAACGGGTCAGCCGCATCAGGGCCACGGACCATGTTCCCGCAAAAAACACGGAAACTTATATAAGAAAAAAAGACCAGCAGAGAAGAGAATACTACAAGATGTTTGCTGAAAAGGAGTGGGGGAAGATGGAAAACTACGACATATGCCTGAACACATCTTCCTTTGGATACGAAGGATGTGCGGACATCATTGCCGCAATGGCGGACCGCGCAGGCAGCGGCAGGAAGAAGGAGTGAGTTTGACCGTACTGTTTCGATATTTTAAACCATATGTACTGTACATATTGCTGGCCATTGTGCTGCTTTTCGGTCAGGCTTCATGTGACCTGGCCCTTCCGGACTTTATGTCCGATATTGTAAATGACGGTATAACAGCCGGCAACACATCCTATATTGTGGAAACAGGGTTCAAAATGCTGGGGATCGCCCTTATCAGCGCGGCATGCACCGTTACCGTGGGATTTCTGGGCGCCCGGGTGGCCGCAGGGGTCAGCCGCGGCCTGCGCCGTGATGTATTTACAGCAGTGGAAAGTTTTTCCAATGCGGAGATGGATCATTTCTCCACTTCGTCCCTGATCACAAGGACTACCAATGACATCACCCAGATCCAGATGCTGATCGTCATGATGATCCGCATGGTTTTCTATGCGCCTATCATGGCTGTGGGAGGCATACTCCACGCACTGGCCAAGGATAAATCCATGTCCTGGATCATTGCCCTGGCCGTTTTTCTGCTCTTTACAGTTGTATTTTCCATGTTCAGCCTTGTGATGCCCAGATTCCAGCTGGTCCAAAAGCTCATCGACCGGTTAAATCTGGTGGTGCGCGAAAACCTGGAGGGCATGCTGGTGATCCGGGCCTTTGATACCCAGAAATTCGAGGAAAACCGCTTTGACAAGGTCAACCGGCGGCTGACCCAGACCAACCTGTTTGTGAACCGCACCATGTCCGGCATGATGCCTGCCATGATGCTGATCATGAATCTGACCACGGTACTGGTGGTGTGGGTGGGATCCAACCAGGTGTCCGGCTTCCACATGGAAGTGGGGGACATGATGGCCTATATGCAGTACGTGATGCAGATTATCATGGCTTTTCTCATGATGTCCATGATGTTTATCATGATCCCCAGGGCCATTGTGTCCATTAACCGAGTGGCGGAGGTTTTAACCACAAGATCCTCCATCACCGGCAAAAAACATCCCATCACTCTATCCCAGCCCTGTAAGGGCGTGGTGGAGTATTGCCACGTGTCCTTTCGCTATCCCAGCGGGAACGAGGATGTGCTCACTGATATTAATTTTACCGCTCGCCCGGGGCAGATCACAGCCTTTATCGGCGCCACGGGAAGCGGAAAAAGCACCCTGGTAAACCTGCTCCCCAGGTTTTATGATGTGACCCGGGGTGAAATACTCATTGACGGCATAAACATAAAAGACTGGCCCCTGCACGACCTGCGCCGGAACTTGGGTTTTGTGCCCCAAAAAGGCATTCTTTTTTCCGGCACCATCCGCAGCAACCTGGCTTACGGGGACAGGGATGCCGGGGAGGAACAGATCCTAAAGGCCGCAGGCATTGCCCAGGCCATGGAATTCATTGAATCCAAGCCTGACCTGTTTGACACACTCATCGCCCAGGGCGGCGGCAATGTGTCCGGAGGCCAGAAGCAGAGACTGGCCATCGCCAGGGCGCTGGTTAAAAATGCTCCCATCAATGTGTTTGACGACAGCTTCTCAGCCCTGGATTTTAAGACAGACGCCAGGCTTCGGACCGCCCTGAAGGAAGAAACAGGCAATTCCACCCAGTTCCTGGTCGCCCAGAGGATCAGCACCATTATGAACGCGGACCAGATCATTGTCCTGGACCACGGAAGGGTGGTTGGAAAGGGAACCCACAGGGAGCTGATGAAAGGCTGTACCGTGTACCGTGAGATCGCCCTGTCCCAGCTCAGCGAGGAGGAATTGCAATGACAGAGAAAAAACAATCTCCCCCTTCCCGCATGGGAGGCCGGGGCATCCAGGCCGCCGGGGAAAAGGCCAAGGATTTTAAGGGCACCATGGTCCATCTGCTCCAATACCTGATGGTGTATAAGACCTCCATCGGCATTGTGATCCTGTTTGCCGCATGTTCCTCCATCTTCTCCATTGTTGGGCCAAAAATCCTGGGCAAGGCCACCACCAAACTGTTTGAGGGCATGATCGCCTGGATGATGGGCACCGGCCTTTTCACAGACTTCCGGTACATAAGGAACTGTCTTTTGCTCCTAGTGGTGCTGTACCTGATCTCAGCCCTGTTCTCCTACCTGCAAAGCTATATTATGTCAGGCGTGAGCATGAAGGTGACCTATCAGTTCCGCAAAAATATTTCGGAAAAGATCAACCGCCTTCCCTTAAGCTACTATGATACCAGGACCCACGGGGAGGTACTGTCCCGCATCACCAATGACGTGGACACGGTGAGCCAGACCTTAAACCAAAGCCTGACCCAGATCATCACCTCGGTGGCCACCCTGGCGGGAGTGCTGGCAATGATGATCTCCATCAGCATCCGTATGACCCTGGTGGCCATCATGGTACTTCCCCTTTCCATGGGCCTTATCATGGGGGTGGTCAAGAAGTCCCAGAAATATTTTAAGGGGCAGCAAAAAAGCCTGGGACAGCTCAACGGACATATTGAGGAGATATACGGCGGCCACAATGTGGTCCAGGTTTTTAACGGGGAGGAGGAAGCCATTGAAACATTTACCCGGATCAATGATGAGCTTTACAGCTCCGCATGGAAATCCCAGTTCCTCTCCGGAATGATGATGCCCATCATGTCCTTTGTCAGCAACCTTGGATACGTGTTTGTCTGCCTGTTAGGGGGATATCTCACGGTCAAGAAGGTGATCGATATCGGCGACATCCAGGCCTTTATACAGTACATGCGCACCTTCACCCAGCCCATCACCCAGATCGCCAATATTTCCAATACCCTCCAGTCCACGGCAGCGGCAGCGGAACGTGTATTTGAATTCCTGGATGAACAGGAGGAGGTGCCTGAAACCGCAAGCCCCATCCGCCCCCAGCAGGTGAGAGGGGATGTGGAGTTCAGGCACGTACACTTTGGCTACCGGCCCGACAAGCTGATCATCCATGATTTCTCGTCCTCTGTCAGATCCGGCCAGACCATTGCCATTGTAGGACCCACCGGAGCGGGCAAAACAACGGTGGTCAAACTGCTGATGCGGTTTTATGAGCTTAACTCAGGCAGTATCCTCATAGACGGACACGATATCCTGGACTTTACAAGAAATGACCTGCGCTCCATGTTCGGCATGGTCCTGCAGGAGACCTGGCTTTACAGCGCCAGCATCATGGAAAACATACGGTACGGGAACTTTGACAGGACGGATGAGGAAGTGATCGCCGCAGCTAAGACCGCGCACTGCGATGCGTTTATCCGGTCCATGCCCGGAGGATATCAAATGGTGATCAATGAGGAAGCTAGCAACCTGTCCCAGGGCCAGAAGCAGCTGCTGACCATTGCCAGGACCATACTGGCCAACCCCAGGATCCTGATCCTGGATGAAGCTACCAGTTCCATTGACACCAGGACTGAGGTGCTGATCCAGAATGCCATGAACAGCCTGATGCAGAACAGAACCAGCTTTGTTATTGCCCACCGCCTGTCCACCATCCGTGACGCGGACCTGATCCTGGTCATGAAGGACGGCGATATCATTGAACAGGGAAATCACATGCAACTGTTGGAAAAGAAAGGCTTTTACGCAGATCTGTACCAGAGCCAGTTTGCGCTGAACTAGATGTCCGGCGGGACGGATTCCAAGAATATAATATAGAAGGTGAAGAAAATGAAAGAAAACACGCAGCACAACATAGAAGACGAGGAGCCGGTAAGTCAAAAAGGGAAGCTTAAAAAGTTCCTTTATCCCCTGCTTTTTGCCATAGTGATCATTGGATGCAGTGCAGGCTATTATATTTACAGCGTAAACACCAATTACTTCAGCACGGATAATGCCAAGGTGACTGCCAAACTGTATTCCGTCATGCCGGTGACCAATGGAAAGCTGATCTCCTGGGATGTGGAAAACGGGGACCTGGTTGAGCAGGACCAGGTTCTCGGGCGCCAGGAGACCCTGCCCTATATCACATCCCCCATCAGCGGCACGGTGGTTAAAAATGACGGTGCCGTGAACCAGATGGCGAACGCCAGCACGCCTGTGGCAGTGGTGGCGGACACCTCCAATCTCTATATCGGCGTCAATGTGGAGGAAACGGATATTATGAAGATCCGCCTGGGCCAGATGGCTGATGTAAAGATAGACGCATATCCCAAACGGACATTTAAAGGCCAGGTGACTGAGATCGATCCAACTACCCAGACTTATTTCACCAATACCACCAGCTTTTCCACCAGCGGGACCTACACCAAGGTGACACAGCTCATCCCCATCAAGGTAACCATTGAGAACAAGGAGAACCTTCCGCTGGTATTCGGCATGAACGCTACCGTCAGGGTACATTTAAAATAAGGACACATGGGAGGTAAGACAATGAAAGGAAATATGACAGTTTGGGCCATCCTCATGCTGGCAGCGGGGCTGCTCACAGGATGCGCGGGGGACAGCGGCCAGCCGGAGGTGACCACGGCCGTGGCGCGGTCGGGAAGGGACCTGTCCTCCATGGTGTGGCAGGGAACAGTGGAGGCCATGAGCACCATTGACGTGATGCCCGGCGGAAGCGGAAAGGTGGTGGCCGTACCTGCCGCAGAGGGACAGCATGTAAATGCAGGAGATATTATTTTTCAGACAGATGATACGGATGCCGGACTTTCCCTTGCCCAGGCAAAGGCGGGATATGACGCGGCGAAGGCTGCCTTTACCAGCGCCCAGAAAGCCAGCGATGAAAACACCGGAGTGGCGCCCGCACGGATCGAATACACGGATGCCCTTAATAACTTTAACCGTGTCCAGGAACTATACGCCTCCAACGTAGTCTCACAGGTGGATTATGAAAATGCCAGATCCAGGATGGACACGGCCGCCTCCAAGCTAAAGGCGGCGCAAAACGGCCAGGACGGTAACTATGACGCGGCAAAGGCACAGATGGACAGCGCAAAAGCGGCCCTGGACATTGCCCAGAAACGCTATGATGACTGCAGTGTCCCCTCCCCCATCACCGGCATGATCACTAAGATCAATGTGGAGATCGGCCAGACAGTGTCCCCTCAGGTAACAGGCGCCACTGTGATCGATGACAGCGGGCAAAAGGTGGAGATCCAGGTGGCTGACACGGATATAGACCAGCTGAAAACAGGAATGGCCATGGACATCGGGCTGCAGTCGGCCGGCACCGCCTGCAGCGGCACCATTGGGGAGATATCAGCGGTATGCGATCCCAAAACCGGCATGTACACTGTAAAAATACTGCTGGACCGCCAGGAGGATCTGCGCTATACCGGCCTTATGGCCGATGTAAGGGCGGCCGGCAGCCAGTCAGCCTCCTCTGTTTACATCCCATCCAAGTGCATTCTCTCTGATGACAGCGGAAGCTACGTGTACGCCATTGTAAATACATCTGTGGTCAAAACACCCGTTACCCAGGGCAGAAAGAAAAACGCATACATGGAAATAACCCAGGGATTGGAAGCGGGCAGCGAGGTGGTGCTGCAAAGCAGCAGGAACCTGGAGGACGGCATGAAGGTGAGAGTATTGACTGTAAAATAACACTAACTACATGATCCTCACATTCTTGAGGGTTCCGGTCTTGGAAAATTGGGTCCACTCGCAGACATTCACCGCGTGGTCCCCAATGCGCTCCAGATATTTTGCCACCATCAAAAGATCGATCCCCTGGTCCGCCTGGTCGGGGGAGGATTTGAGAAGATCAATGACATCTGTTTTTACTTTGTTAAACAGCATATCTACCTCATCATCCCTGTCAATGATCTTCAGCGCCTCCTCCAGGTCCTGGCTGATAAACGCCTCGATGGCATCGTGTACCATGTTCTGCGCAGCGGACGCCATCACGGGCAGGTGCTTCACAATGTGATATGCGTGTTCGCTTTTTATGCGCAGGATCAGCTCCGCAATATCCGATGCATGGTCCCCGATACGCTCCAGGTCCGTCACCACCTTTAGGGCGGTGGACACCTGACGCAGGTCACTGGCCACAGGCTGCTGGCGCAGGATCAGGGACAGGCACCGGGACTCAATGGCCCGCTCCATGTCATTGACCGTGCGGTCCCCCTTGATCACATCCTCGGCCATGGCGTAATCCTGGTCCTCAAAGGCTGCAAAGGTCTGTTCAATGGCGCTTTCCACCATCCTGGCCATTTCCTTTAAATCCTGTTTTAATACTCCTAATTCGTGATCATAAGTTACTCTTACACTCATTCTATTTCCTTTCTGCCAACTACCCGTCTATCAGCCGAAACGGCCTGTAATATAATCTTCTGTCCTCTTATCCTTAGGCATGGTAAACAGTTCATCCGTGGCGGCGTACTCCACCACTTCACCTACCAGGAAAAAGGCTGTATAATCCGCAATACGGGTGGCCTGCTGCATGTTATGGGTTACAATAGCCACCGTGTACTTGCTCTTTAAATCATCCATCAGGTCCTCGATCTTTAAAGTGGAAATGGGATCCAGGGCTGAGGTGGGCTCATCCATGAGCAGCACTTCCGGTTCCACGGCCAGCGCCCTTGCAATACACAGACGCTGCTGCTGTCCTCCGGACAGGCCCAGGGCTGACTTTTTCAAACGGTCCGCCACCTCATCCCACAGGGCGGCTCCCCTGAGGCTGCTCTCCACGATCTCATCCAGCTGGGATTTGTTCTTGATCCCATGGATCCTGGGTCCATATGCCACATTGTCATATATGCTCATGGGAAATGGATTGGGCTGCTGGAACACCATGCCGATCTTTTTTCTGAGAAGGGTGGTGTCCACCTGGGGGTCATAGATGTCCTCATTGTCCAAAAGCACGGTCCCATCGATCTTCACGCCGGGCACCAGGTCGTTCATGCGGTTCAGGGTCTTTAAATAGGTGGACTTTCCGCATCCCGAGGGACCGATAAACGCCGTGATCTTATTCTCATATAAATCAAGGTTAATATTCTTAAGGGCATGATTCTCCCCATAATACAAGTTCAGGTTCCGGGTTGCAATCTTTGTTTTTGTTTCCACGTTCTATCTCCTTATTTCTCCACGTTAAATCTATGGGACAGATATTTTGCCAGTCCATTGATCCCCAGTACAATGACCAAAAGTACCACTGCCACGGCAAATGCCTCATTATATTTTGCCTTCTGCATAAACAGGTACAACTGGATGGTCAGGGTTCCGCCGGATTCCAGTACTTTGTGAAGCAGGTTCTTTGGAAGGTAATATCCGCTTCCGGCAGTAAACAGCAGGGCGGCGGACTCTCCCACAATGCGGCCGATAGCCAGGATAACTCCTGTAAGGATCCCGGGCATGGCGCTTGGAAGAAGGATGGTTCTTATCATATACCACTTGGTTGCCCCGATCCCCAAAGCTCCGTGGCGGTAGCTGTCCGGAACTGTCTTTAATGCCTCCTGGGTAGTCCTGGTGATCAGCGGCAGGATCATCAGGGTCAGGGTGAGAGCGCCTGTGAGGATGGAATATCCCAGTCCCAGGGTATTGCCGAAAAATACCATGCCGAACAATCCAAAGATAATGGAGGGGATACCTGATAAAACTTCCGTTGTAAATTCAATGGCCCGGACCGCCTTGCCCGGCCTGGCGTATTCATTGAGGTACACGGCTGAGCCGATCCCGATGGGGGTGGCGATCAGCAGGGTGATGCCCACAATATAAAGAGTGTTGATGATATTTCCCAGGATGCCGAAGGTTCCCTTTGTGGCGCTGGAAGCAGTGCTTAAAAAAGCCCAGGTCACATGAGGGATCCCACGCACAAACACGTATCCCATGATGCCGGCCAGGATCAGGATGGAAAGACCCGCGCATCCGTATATGATTCCTGTGAGCAGGACATCCGTGGGCCTTACCCGTTTCCCATAAATGCTGTCCCTGACCACAGAGTTTTTATTGATCTGAACCGCTATATCACCTGTCATTTTTCTTCTCCCCTTTCTTCAGAATCCTGGTAAGGCTTATGTTTATGCACATGATAAAGGCAAAGAGCACAAGTCCGATGGTAAACAATACCTGCCTGTGCAGTCCGGCCGCATACCCCATCTCCGACACGATGGCTGTGGTAAGGAACCGCACGGAGTTAAAGGGAAGAGGAAGGTTCACCGCGCTTCCGGACACAAGACTGATGGCCATGGCCTCGCCAATGGCCCTGCCTGTTCCCAGCACCACCGCTGTGATGATACCGGACTTGGCCGCGGGCACGATCACCTGGAAAATAGTCTGTATCCTGGTGGCCCCCAAAGCCAGGGACGCGCTTTTTAAGTGGGAGGGAACCGCTCTTAGGGAGGATTCGCTGATATTGATGACCGTGGGGAGGATCATCAGGGCCAGCACCAGGACCGCGGAGATCAGATTGGCGCCTCCCGTGAACTGGTGGGTTTCGGAGCCTTTGAATATGATAAGCTCTATTTTATACATCAGGGGATTCAGTATTAATATTCCCAACAGGCCGTAGATGACCGAGGGGATGCCTGCCAGCAGCTCCACTGCCGGACGGACCGTGTCCGCCAGTTTTTTAGGGGCCACCTCCGCCAGGAAAATGGCGGTCATAACGCCAATGGGTACGCCGATGAGTATTGCTAAAAATGTTCCCACAATGGATGTAAGTATGACAAAGAGAATCCCGAAGCTGGGGGAAGCTGCCGCCGGCTGCCATGCGGTGCCGAAGATGATTTCCAGTATACCCACCTTAAACAGTGCGGGCGTACCGCTTATGATCATGTACAATGTGATGGATGCAACAGCCAGTACAGCGAAAAAGCCGCAGCCGGTAAAGATGGACTGTGCAGCTTTTTCAACAGTGGACTTGCTGCTGTGGTGGGAACGTATGGAAATTGTTTCCGCTCTCATGCAGGGAAGTCTCCTTTCTGATCCTGATTATTTGTCAACTGCGATCAGTCCCACGGACTTAACGATCTCAGTGCCTTCTTCGGAGTAAATATAGTCAAACAGCGCCTTTACCAGATCGTTCTGCTGGCTGATATCACCCTTGGTAGCCATAACAAAGGGACGGCTTAAGAAATAGCTTCCGGCCTTGATATTTTCCTCTGTGGGCTCAGCCCCTTCCAGCTTCAGGGCCTTAACAGTGTCGTCCAGCACGTCCAGGGATACGTATCCGATGGAACCTGGCGTGGATGCAACCTTTGCCATCACTGCGCCTGTGCTGTCCAGCTCATTGCTGTATTTACAAAGGTCCTCAAGTCCCAGCAGCTCCTCAAAGGCGCTTCTTGTACCGGAACCGGACTCACGTCCAACCACTACCACAGGAGCATCGCTTCCTCCCACATCCTTCCAGTTGGTCACCTTGCCCTCATAGAGGTCTGACAGCTGCTGCTTGGTCAGGTCCTCCACGGTATTGGAAGGATCGACTACCACTGCGATCCCGTCAATGGCCACAATGTTCTCAGCCACGCCGTTGGCCTTTTCCTCGTCCTTTAAGTTTCTGGAAGAGTTTCCGATATCAGCGCTTCCATTGTTAACAGCCTCAACGCCTGCACCGGAGCCCACGAACTCAGCTGTAACCGTAACCTTTGGGTATTTCTCCATAAATGACTCGCTGAGCGCATTTGCAAACTTCTCCATGGAAGTGGAGCCTACCATGCTGATGGAGCCGCTTAAGTCAGCTGCTGCCTGAGCTGATGTGGCTGCCTCTTCCGAGGTTCCCTCCGTCTGCCCTGCGGTGGTGGTTGGTGCTGCCTCAGCTGCCGTGGTTGCTGCAGCTGCTGCGGTTGTCTCGCCTGCGGAACCTGAGCATCCTGCCAGTACTCCCATTGCAAGCATTGCCGTGCCCATCAGTGCCATTATTTTCTTACTGTCCATTCTCATAATACATTGCCTCCAATTATTCTGTTTCTGTTCTGTGTATTTGTTTTTTCATGTTCACTACATTTTGGAGTATACATAAGTTTTACATTGGATGAAATCAAAGTATGGTATAGATTCTGTAAAATCTGTGTAAAACCATTTTTGTATCTGTGATTGGTATCCTCGTCCACTGAGGGTAAATATGCACAATAAATTTCTTTTTCCTTATGCATATTAATGATTTACAACCCTTTCGGATTATGATAAATTAAATTTATAAAAGATATGAGGTATTACCTTATACCAATCAGGAGGTTAAAATGGATCAGACAATTGATATTAAGAACTTAAGACGCTGTGCGGAGATTTCCAGGCAGTCACGTGCAGAAGGCAATACTCCCTTTGGAGCTCTTCTGGCAGATAAGGACGGCAACATCTTACTGGAACAGCCTAATGTTGAGATAACAGAGAATAAATGCACCGGCCATGCGGAGACTCAGGTGGCGGAGCGGGCATCCCAGCTGTACTCCAAAGATTATCTGAAGGACTGCACCCTTTACACCACAGCGGAACCATGCGCCATGTGCGCGGGAGCCATCTACTGGGCCGGGATCGGACGGGTGGTATACGGCATGACCGAGAAGGACCTGCTGGCCCAGACCGGATCAGACCCCCAGAACCCCACCTTTGACCTTCCATGCCGCGAAGTATTTGCAAGGGGCCAAAAGAAGATCGAAGTGGTTGGACCCTTTCCCGAACTTGTTGAGGAGATAGCAGAAGTGCATAAAGGCTACTGGAACAGTTGATCAATCAAGCAGATGACGAGGAGGATATGAGATGGAACAGCAGAATCAGAACCAGTCAGCGGACACGGAATACTCCCGGTGCGCCGTACCCTTGAACCAACGCAAGACCTATTTCAGCCTTACCATTGTGTGGACGGGATTTGTATTTGTCATTACCAGCATGATGGCCGGAGGCGGGCTTGCGGCAGGAATGGATTTTAAGCACATCATACTGGCAACACTGGGCGGCAACATTTTTCTGAGCATCATTGCCGTACTGATCAGCATCATTGCCTGTAAGACAGGCCTTACCTTCGCGCTGCTGACCAGGTACAGCTTTGGCTCCAGCGGTTCCAAGGCCGCCTCCATCTTTGTACCCGTGGTCAACCTTGGCTGGTACACCATCCAGGCAGCCACTTACGGACATTTTGTGGCCCAGGTATTTCATATGGGTCAGGTGGGCGAGGGATTATGTATGGCTGCCAGCGCCATTATCATGGGCATCTTTGCCATGTTCGGCATCAGCGCCATCACCATCCTGGGATACATCGCCATACCCGCCATTGTATTCCTGTCCATTGCCACAGCCATCCGCTCCCTGGGCGTCATCGGAGGGGTGGATGCCCTGTTCTCCTATCTTCCGGCCGCCAACATGCCCCTGTTCACAGGCATCACGGCCGTGATCGGCACCTGGGTTCTGTCCACCGCAACCTGTATCGCCGACATCATGCGCTATGCCAAGGACACCAAGACAGCCATATCCGCCACCCTCACAGGTCTATTGGGAGGCAATATCCTGATGATCGTATGCGGCGCCATTGCAGCCATTGCCATGGAGAACAGCGACCTCACCGTGATCCTTCTGGGATTTGGCCTGGTGATTCCCAGCCTGATCCTTATGACCACCAACATTTTTACCACCAATGCAGCCAACCTGTACTCCACATCCTTAAATCTCTCCAATGCATTTAAGATGGAGCGCAAGAAAATGCTGGCCATCCTGCTGGCCCTGTCAGCCCTGGCAACCCTTACAAAACCCTATGAGATCGGCTTTTTATTCACCTTCCTCAACATACTGGGTACAGTGGTCCCGCCATTATCCGGAATCATCCTGTCAGACTATTTCCTGGTCCACAAAGGCAGCTATGCGGCGTATGACAAAGCCAGATTCTGCAAATGGAATCCCGTCCCCTGGATCACCTGGGCCATTTCCATCGCCCTGGTGTACATGATCCCATTTGGCCTTCCGTCCTTAAACGGAATCATTCTGGGCGCGGCGATCTATACCGCACTGATGGCCGTAAATAAGCAGCGGGCAGCCGGCAGCATTGCCGAGGAAGCGTAAAAGGGGGAATATACATATGGACAGATATAAATTCAGCGCATTAATAGGAACTGTGATCATGGGGATCGGTTCTTTTATGGGATGCCTGGCAGAAAATCCCCTGTTTATCAACCTGGGGAACGGACTTTTGATCGTGAGTATTTTTGTTATGATATATGGGTATTCCAAATGGCAGCCATAAACAATGTAAAACGGATTAGCGATCGCTAATCCGTTTTAATATTTGATATCCTGGATCCTTCATCCTCATCCATCCTGTCATAATGAAGGATCCGCTTGCGTATCTGGCTGTATTTTAAGATGTTTGTGTCCACGTATTCCCATGTGTAAACTGCCGGGGTCCCGTCCTCGTCAAAGTTAACGCCCTTTAGCAGCAGGAATGCCTTTGGCGGGATCCCTGCTGTTTTTAACAGGCTGTCCAGCAATTCCACGTCCCTACTGTAGACCGCGTTCAGCTCCACCTTGTCCCACTCCAGCTTTTTGCCGCTGGCCTTGTACATAAAGTAGAACACGGAATTCACATAACGGTCCAGTTCTCCCATATCCACCCCTCTCAGGTATGAAAGGGGGATATAGTCACGGGTCACGGCACAGATTTGTTGATCCGCGTAGAAGATCTTGTCACACACAAGGGCCTGCGCCCCCTCCTCCATGCCCAGGCGGCCGGCCACATCCCGGTCCGCCCTGACAATCTGGTGCCGGATCATCTCCACCCTGGGTTCATATCCGCTGTTCCTTATCATATCCGCAAAATGCATCACAGGGTTAAAGCTGGCTTTCATCTCAAAAAAGCTGCTGTTGACAAACGTCCCCCTTCCATGTCTGCGGAATATCATGCCCTTTCCCGCCAGGTCGTCCAGGACGCTGCGCAGTGTGATCCTGCTGACTCCCAGCATCCGTGCCAGCTCCTCCTCTCTGGGAAGCTTGCTGTTCACAGATAGATCCATGTGTTTGATAAAGCGGAGAAGTTCCTCCTCCACCTGGGCTTTCAGGTCTGTTTTCCTGACCTTTCTGGGTATGCTCTCCCTGTAATCTTCCGTCATGTTCCCCTCCCGTACCTGTCCAAGGAGTTTGGCTTATCCCTGCTCCCGGCAAGCAGATATAAATAGTATATAAATAATGCCTACCCTGTCGTCCGTTGACAGGGCAGGCCTATCCTTTAAAAGGATGTGATCTCAGTTTTTAGGATACATTTATATTCTATGATATCATGTTTCCTGATTTCTTTCAAGCGGCCCAGGGAGTAAACAATAGCCAAAGAAAATCACACCAGCTGTCTCTTCAGCCGTTCCTCCTGCGCCTTTTTATCCTCAGCCGGATACCACATGGGGTCCGCGATGTGGATACAGCAGGTCTCACCCGGCGCAAACACCACACGGTGGGGCGTTTCCACCTTTACCAGCTGCTCACCCACCGATACCAGGTACTCTGTCTTATCCGTAAGAAAGATCCTCTTTTCCACACGGGTCTTAAATCCCTGGTCCCCGGTTATCCGTATGGCATTGGGCCTGGTGGCGACCACCATGTCGCTGGCAGCATCCGGCGGCACGGGCAGATCCAGCGCCTGGCTCATGTCGCCTTTGGGGTATGCCTTTTTATCCTTGATCACAACATTAATGAATGTGGATTCTCCCAGGAAGCTGTGCACAAACCGGGAATTGGGCTTGTTGTAAAGGTTTGCCGGAGTGTCGACCTGCATGATCCTGCCCATGTCGCACACCATCATCCGGTCCGAGATAGCCATGGCCTCAGACTGGTCATGGGTCACAAAAATAATGGTAAAGTTGAATTTGCGCTGCAGCTCCTTGATCTCAAACCGCATGGATTCCCTTAATTTAGGATCCAGGTTGGAGAGGGGTTCATCCAGAAGCATCACCTTTGGGTTGGTGACAATTGCCCTGGCCAGGGCAATACGCTGCTGCTGGCCGCCTGAAAGTTCCGAAGGATACACCTCCTCCAGCCCATCCAGGCTGCAGTGGTGCAGGGCTTCCTTTACCCGCTTTGTCATATCCGTCTTATTTACATTCTGTATTTTTAACGGAAACGCCACATTGTCAAAAATATTCATATGGGGCCACACGGCAAATGCCTGGAACACCATTCCCAGCCCTCTTTCCTCAGGGGGAACATAAAGGTTCTTTGACTTGATGGATACCGGCTTGCCGCAAAGGTGGATCTCGCCCTCAGACAGATCCTCAAACCCCGCGATCATGCGCAGGGTAGTTGTCTTGCCGCAGCCTGATGGTCCCAGGAAGGAGAAACACTCCCCCTCCTGAATATTCAGGTTAAAGTCATCCACCGCCGTGACCGTACCCATGGTTCTGGTTGTGAAGCGCTTTGTAACATGCTGTAAAACTACCTGATCCTGTGCCATAACCTACGCTCCCTTCCTGTCTTTGGTGATTTCCGTGACAATGGTATTACATATAATAATGATTACAATGGCCAGTGAGGCCAGGGCCGATGCCTGAGGGATCATGCCTGCGTCCCTTAAGGAATAGATCTGTACCCCCAGCGTCCTGGTATATGGCCCGTAGAGAAGAATGGATGTGGTCAGCTCCCTCATGGCCGGCAGGAAGATCAGGAAGAATCCCGATACCATGGCCGGGCGGATCAGAGGCAGGGTGATATCCTTCAGGGATTCCGTGTGGGTGGCGCCGCAGGCCCTGGAAGCTTCCTCCAGGGAGGAGTTGACCTGCTGCAGGGATGCGGAGGCGCTCTTCATGGAGAAGGACAGGTATCTTGCCATATAGGCCACCAGTATGATCCATATGGTATTGTACAGTTTAATCCCAAAGATGGAGCCGGACCAGGAAAGGATAACGCCGATGGCCAGCACGGTTCCGGGTATGGAATAGGGCAGCACGGAAAGGATCTCCAGAATACCTTTGCCCTTTGGTTTAATGCGGTTAATCACGTAAGCCACCATAACACCCAGGAACATACACACGATCCCGGCCGTAACAGACAGGAACAGTGAGTTTTTGATGGAATCCAGAGTGGCCGTGGAGGTCAGTACCTTCTGGTAATTCTTCAGGGAGAAGTTCTCCGGTGTAAGGGGGAGCCCATATGCATTGACCAGGGCTACCAGGAATATCATGACCAGAGGGACCACAACAATAACGATCAGTGTAAGGCAGGCAAATGCCAGCAACGGGTATTTGGCTCCCCTCAGCTTAATCAGGGTAGGCCGCATGGACTTTCCCTTGATAATGTCATAGCTTCCTGAGCTGAGCACCCGCTTTTGGATCACCAGTGCCACCGCCACCACCGCCACCAGCAGGATGGACAGCGCGGCGCCCTGGCGGATTCCCTCAAAGCTTCCCGAGGATTTATAGATCAGGGCGTAGATCATGGTGGGCAGTGTATAAATATTCTTGGAAAAACCAAGAATGGACGGCACTCCGAAATGAGCCAGTGAGGATATGAGGATCAAAAGCGCTCCTGCGGAAATAGCTGGTTTTACCAGGGGGATCGTAATCTTTGCTATGACCTGCCCCTGCTTTGCCCCAGCGATCCTGGCTGACTCCTCCAAGGTGGGGTCCATGCGCTCCAGGGCGCTTACCACCTGCATGAACACAAATGGGAAATAGTAGGAGCACTCCACAAAAATGATCCCGCCGATACTGTTGATATTAATGGGCGCACTGGCCAGGTGGAAGGTTGCCATCAGCCATTTGTTCACATAGCCGGCCCTTCCTGAGAAAAGCAGATCCCATGCCATGGCACCAAAAAACGGAGGAAACATGTAGGGGATGGTAAACATAGCCCTCATAAAGCCCTTGGCCGGAATGTCGCTGCGCCCCAGAAGCCAGGCATAGAACAGACCCATAATGGTTCCAAACAGCGTCACCGCCAGGGCGATAACAATGGTGTTCCACATTGCCTTCAGGTTATCCATATTTCCTATCACTGATACAAAGAGGCTGATATCAAACTTGCCCTCATAGAAAAACGCATTGTAAACGATCATAAAGATCGGGATCGCCACAATGACCAGAAGCAATACAAAGCTGAGGCCCGTCATGGCCTGGTCCAGGCCGAACTTCCTGCCCTCCATGGCAGCCAGCTCCGAGCCGCTTGTCATGGCACGCCGTCTCCTGAATGTCATAGGTTTTCCTCCTTTCCAACTGCAGGATAAAACTCAGGGCTTATGAATTTAAGACCCACGGTTTCCCCTTCCCGCTCCACCGTGCCTGCCTGATTGGCGTCAAAGGCATTTTTCTGAACACGGATCTCCTTGCCGTTAAAATCCACAAAATAATCATACTCGCTACCCAGGAATACGGAGCGTTTTACCGCTGCCTTCAGGGGTGATGCAGAGTCAAACGTAATGTTATTGGGGCGCACGCCCATGTCCACGGTTCCCGCCTGTTCATACTGTGCAGGCACCTTCCCGTCAAATACCATCTTTCCGTTGCCGGAAAAGCACCAGTCCTTTCCCTTTTTGCACAGTGTGAAGAAATTGGAAACACCGATAAACTCAAATACAAACCGGTTGGCGGGCCGGAGTATGATATCCTCATCCGCTCCCAGCTGGCACAACTCCCCTTCCCTGTTCATAATGGCCATCTTATCGCACAGCTGCAGGGATGCCTCCTGATCATGGGTGATGTAGAAGATGGTGGTCCCTATATTTTTTTGGATCTGCCGGATCTCTATGAGCATTTCCTCTCTCAGCTTTGCATCCAGGTTGGTGATTGGCTCATCCATGACGATCACCGCATCGGAGCTGACCAATGCCCTTGCAATGGCAACCCTCTGCTGCTGGCCGCCGGACAGCTGGCTGGGCAGGTAGCCCGCGTATTCGCTCATGCGCACCTGTTTTAGTGCGTTCTCCGCCCTCTGCTTGACCTCCGTCTTTGGCATCCTGCGCTTTTTCATGGGATAGCACACATTTTCCAGAACCGTCATGTGGGGCCAAACCGCATAATCCTGGAACACCACGCCCACATCGCGGCGCTCCGGCGGAATATTGATACGCCTTGCCTGTGAAAATACACACCTGTCCCCAATCCAGATCTCCCCTGTGCTGGGCTTGTTAAATCCCAGGAGACAGCGGATCAGCGTGGTCTTGCCGCAGCCCGAGGGGCCCACCAGGCACATGATCTGGCTGTCGTCCACTTCCAGGGAAAAATTCTTTAAAATCTGTCTGTCCCCATAGGAAAAGGATATATTGTCGAACTTAATACTAGCCATTATAGGTCCTCCTGTCCCTTGTAAATGTAATTCCATCCATGCGGATAAAACAGGGCCGGAACTTCTTCCGGCCCCGCTTACATGTTCCCGCTTTCCTTGCTATACATTCCTTGCTATACATTCCTTGCTATACATTCCTTGCTATACTTTTAATGTACTTTTAATATATTTTCCTTACTTAAAGATCTTGTCAAATGTCTCAATAATCTGATCTGAGCTGTCGGACAGGGACTGAAGGTCAACGCTCATGGCTGACTTTGCGATCTCCTCCACGCTGGCGCCCTTCTGGTCCACGTCATCCCTTACGGACAGCAGGTTGTTGTCTACCAGGATCTCCTGGCCTTCCTTGGAAAGGATAAAGTCATACAGCAGTTTGCCGTTGGTATCGTTTGCGCATCCCTCAACCAGGCCAATGGGTGAGAAGATGGAAACCAGGTCGGAGTCCAGATACCTGAAGCCCAGAGGCGAACCCTCATCCATCAGGTTCTGTGTTACATAATCCAGCATGATCCCCACCTTATAGGCGCCTGCAGCCACCTGGTTGTGGGTTGCGGTGGTGCCGGATTCCAGCTCACATCCATTTTCTTTTAACTTCTTAAAATATTCCTCACCATAAGATGGATCAGAAAGGAGCGCTCCCACAAAATACTTTGTGGTGCCTGCTGAAGACGGGTCGGTCATTACGATCTGGTTGTTCCACTTTGGATCCAACAGGTCATTCCATGTCTTGGGCGCTTCCTCCTCCGTAACCAGGGTGGTGTTATATCCCACGGACATGTTCATCATACGTGCACCAGTGTAGTATCCGTCCGGGTCAATAAACTTATCGGCAATGGCGCCGGCCTCCGGGGATGAATATTTTGCAAGAATGCCTTCATTTTTAAATCCAATATAGTCCGAGGGGTCTCCCACCCAGATCACATCAGCCGCCACCTGTCCTGACTGGTGCTCGGTGGCGATCTTGGTGATCACCTTTCCTGTGCCTGCAAAGTAATAATCCATCTTTACATTAGGATATTTCTTCTCAAATCCCTGCTTAATGGCCATCAGCTGATCCTCCTGCATGGAAGAGTACAGCATTACATTGCCGGTCGCCTCCGCATCTGAGGAAACTGCCTCAGTCTCTTCCTGTCCGTTTTCCGCCTCTGTGCCTTCTGCCTGAGCTTCTGTCTTAGGAGCCTCAGCTGCCGTTGTTGGCTCCGGTGTCTTAGCGTTGCCGGAACCGCCGCATGCTGTCAATGAAACTGCCATAGCTGATGCAAGGATGACTGCCAATGATTTCTTCATAACTATACCTCCCTGAGTACGTTTAATTTTTGCACATACGAAAATTCTTATATTTTGTTGTGCAATTTGTTTGTTTTGCAGTTGATTTGATTGTAAATTTTATGCTAAAATATGTAAAGTATGAAAAATGTGGAAGTGAGCCGATGTACAATTTTTAAACCCTGCAAAGTTTAAACTTCCCCAAAGGCGGTAAGATGACGGAGAAAGCAGTAAAAAACCCCAAGAAAATCAGACAACTCATCCACATCCTGGCCCTTGGTTCAGGATTTCTTGTGGTGCTTGCCATCATCTTCCTCACCCTGTTCCGCATTTTCGAGCGCATCACCTATGACTCCATTTCCGACCTGAACCGTGATTTTGCCATCCAGATCGATTCCCTTACAGAAACCATCAACTCCTCCATTGTAAATTATGGAATGCAGCTGTTTTATTCAGATGCGGTAAAAACCATGATGGGATCCGGAACCTTTTCCAACACGGACCGTGTATACATGACCAGGGATCTGAATACGTCCCTAAGCTCCACGGATTTTGCAGAGTCCATCATCATCCACAACGGCTACACGGAGCACGTATACTCCACTGATCCCTCCTTCCCGGACCAGCCCATTGATATTTATAAGAAGTCCCCCATCCGCCAGCTCCTGATCAGCAGGACCAATGAAGACCGTTTTAAACCCATCTACTGCCATGAAAACGGACCTGGCGGAAAAGAGTATTACACCTTTATGTTCTACGAGGTATACCCTGACGGAACCCCCAAGCCCAGCACCCTGATCATTACCATCAAAAGCAACTGGTACAAAAAGTCCCTGCTGGCCTCCAACCCGTCCTCAGACCTGATCGTCATCAACAAGCACGGGGATATCCTGGTGTCCGCAAGCGACTCCCTCCTGGACAAATACACCGAGTACTATCCCATGATCACCAAGGAAAAAAACAGCGGGTATTTTATAGACAATAAGAAAAAGGAAATCTGCATGTATTATGAGTCCCTGACAACGGGCCATACCTACATGAAGATCTCCCCTTTGCAAAAAACCCTTCCCCGCCTCCTGTACTTTCGCCGGATCGTGGTATGTTTTATGGTAACGCTGATCTCCATTTTCGGCGCTGCCCTGGTTGTGCTGCTCATCTTTGCCCTGATGCCCATGCTCAGGCTAAAGGACGCCATTAAGACCATTGACAAGCTTCTGGAGGGAAATGAACCCGACATGCCCGGTCCTCCCAACGCTCCCTCCCTTCCCCTGAGAGAACAGATCAATGCAGTGGTGTCCAAATCAGAGCGCGCCAGCCTGGAGCAGGTCCTGTATGACATGCTGGCCGGCAAGCTCTCTTTGTCCTCCTCCCGACTTTTTAAGAACCAGGAAGGCCCATTTGGTTTTATGCTGGTCCATGCCCAGCACAGAAAAGACATCTACGAGCTGGTGGAAAAACAGCACCCGGAAATGGTAGTCACCAAATCCTCCCACATCTATGCCTGCATTGGCATCTGGGAATCTGAGGAGGATTACAAAGACCTGGCCGCTTTTATTTCCCAGTCACTCAACTGCCGCCTGTTTAAAAGTTCCCTGTTTACGGATTTTGAGAGCCTGGCCTCCCATTTTTCCAACCTGAACGAACTGCGCAAGTTGGGCCTGATCCTCAATGAGGAGGAACTTGTGATCCATGAGGAAGCCCTGGCCATAAAAACTCCGGCCAATACCATTACCACCAGGGATTTTACAGACCTGATCGTACGCCTCAAGTCAGGCAGCCTTGACCTGAGCCGGGCCAAATGGCTGGAAATCCTGGACACCATTAAAAACTACCGGTACGATGACTTTCAGTACATCCTATACCGGGCCGAGGATACCATATGCAATATTTTAAATGAGTTTTCCAGCGATCTGCTGAAAGACGGCCAGAAGCTTCTCCCCGAATCCCTGGAGCAGATCAGGGATCTGGGGGAGATCAACCGGGCCTTTGACAGGGCCTTTGTATCCATTTGTGATAATTACAGTGAAAAAAAGGCGGAAAAATATTCTGAACTGGCCCGCCACATTAAAGAGATCGTCCAGGAACACTACCATGACAGCAGCCTGAACTCCCAGCGCATTGCAGACATGATCCAGATGAACAATGCCTATCTGGGCCGCATGTTTAAAAGTTCTTACGGACGTTCCATCAACGACTATATCAACACATGCCGTCTGGAGGAGAGCATGCGCCTTCTCAGGCATACGGACCAGTCCGTGGAGGAGATTGCGCAGCGTGTGGGCTTTTCCAATATTAAATATTTTTACGTGCTGTTTAAAAAGTTTACAGGGATAACCCCCACCACCTACCGTGCGGGATAGGCGGCGGGGGGATCAAAGGGAAACAGCGGAAACCATTTCCACAATTGTCTGCATCTCTTCCCACTTCTGTTCCATGTCCTCCACCAGCTTAAACTGGGTCCGGCACCGGTCCAGATTATGTTTCTCCCTGGCGGTCTTAAAATAGGTATCCCCTTCCAGGTAATCTGTCAGGAAACGCATTCCGCACTCCAGGGTCATAAGGCGTGCGCCCTGGGGCAGCATTTTTACCTCCTCCTCCGTAAGGCTCCCCGCGCATCCCTTTAAGAATCCTTTGGTGTAGGTCTCAAACAGAGGAAGGGACAGGGAAACCTTACTCAGATCCGTCTCGTCCTCCTCCGCCGTGTTGGCTCCAAACCGTATGGAATCGCCGAAGTCAAAGATGGAGAGTCCTGGCATCACTGTGTCCAGATCAATGATGCAGATGGCCTGGCCTGTGCTGTCATCGATCATAATGTTGTTTAGTTTTGTGTCGTTGTGGGTTACCCGCAGGGGAAGCGCCCCTGATGCCAGCATATCCATGGCAAGGCCCATATCCCCGCCCCTGTCCGTCACAAACCGGATCTCTTCCCTCACCTGGTCCGCCCTGTTACAGATATCCTGATCCACAACCTCCTGAAAGCGCTGAAACCTGCGGGGCGTGTCATGGAAGCCCGGTATGGTCTCGGACAATTCTTTGGCCGGATACCGGGACAAAAGGCGCTGGAAATGGCCGAAGGCCTTGCCGCTCTGGTAGAAATCCTCGGGCTTTTCCACCAGGTTGTAACAGGTGGCTCCTTCAATGAACAGGTACATCCTCCAGTAGCTGCCCTGACTGTCCACGTAAAAGGCTTCCCCCTTCTTTGTCTTTACCAGGTTCAGGGTCTCCCGGTCAGGGTCTCCTCCGTTTTTTATGACCTCCTGCCTTAAAAATGTGGTCACGCCTTCAATATTCCTCATCAGGGACACCGGGTCCCTGAAAATCTCATCATTCATTCTCTGAAGGATATAGGGACGGTCGCACACCAGCTTAAAGGTGTCGTTAATATGTCCGCTCCCGTAGCGCTCACAGCTTACCATGCGTCCCTGTGTCATAAAAGCCGCGGACGCTTCCTCCAGTATCCATGTCTCTATCTCTGTACTCATCTCTCAGCCCTCCCACAGCTTCTGTGGATACAGTCCGCTGTCCTTTAATCCTTTGATGGCCTTTACCACCATCTCCTTATCCTCCTTGTAGGTGACTCCATACCAGCGGTCCACACTCTTTAACACCGTAACCTGGGCCTGATCTGCTTTTAACAGCTCATCAACCACAAAGGGAAGGAAATACTCGCACTTTAAGGGATCCGCGGAAAGGTTCTTTTCCAGGAATGCCCCGAACCGTTTTTCCAGTTCCGCCAGGATGCTGGCCGTAAATCCCCACATGTTCATGGACACAATGGCGGACTCCCCAAGTTCCGTCCATGTGGACCCGCCATCCTCCGTGTATTCAGCTATATCGCCGTGCTTTTCTATTCTGGTGCGCTCATGGACATCGGTCAGGCAGTTGCATTCATCCACCGTACACACGCCTCTGGCCACATATCCGTTCTCCGTAAGGGTATTATAGAGACGGTAGCCCACCATGGTATACTGGTATCTGTCATTATCCTCCACGGATGAAAGCTGATCATAAATCATGTGAAACGCTTCTTTTCCATAATAATCATCCGCATTAATAACCGCAAAAGGACCGTCTATGCTGGATGCGCAGCACAGGACCGCATGGGCGGTTCCCCAAGGCTTTACCCGCTCTTTTGGCACCTGGAAACCTGCCGGTATTTTATCCAGTTCCTGAAATATATACTCCACATCCATGTACTTACTGATCCTGTTCCCTATATGGATCTTAAACTCTTCCTCAATGGCCTTCTTGATAATAAATATTACCTTCTCAAATCCGGCTTCCCTTGCATCATAAATTGAAAAATCAATTATGATATTGCCATACTCATCCACCGGGTCGATCTGCTTTAATCCCCCGTAGCGGCTTCCCATACCAGCCGCCATAATCACCAATACAGGTTTCTTTCCCATGCTTATCTACCTCTCTTACTGGATTTTATTCTGTGTCTCGACATGACCTAACCCTTAACACCGCCGCCTGTAACACCTGCGATGATCTTCTCAGACAGGAAAATATACAGGATAAAGGTGGGCAGGAATACAATGACCACTGCCGCAAACATGCCGGCCCAGTCGCCTGTGTATTTCATGGAGTTGATCATGGAATACAGTCCGACCGCAACAGGGCGCACCCGGTCCGAGTTGCCGAATATCAGGGAAATAAAATACTCATTCCAGATATTGATAAAGTTGAAAATGGTCACGGTCACAATGCCGGGCTGGGCCATGGGAAGCATGATCAGCCAGAACGTCTTCACCGGCGGACACCCGTCAATGGCCGCCGCCTCCTCAAACGCCCTGGAAAGGTTGGCAAAAAAGGTAGTAAGGAAAATGGTGGTGTAGGGCACATTGATGCCGATATACAGAAAGATCAGCGTGGCCATATTGGCCGTTACATTGTTAAGGATGTTAAGTCCGGCCACCAGTGCAAACAGAGGAAGCACGATCATCACAACCGGAACACCCATGGATGCAACCAACCCGGTCTGTATCAGCTTATTACACACAAAGTCAAAACGTGACAGCGCATAGGCCGCAGGCGCGCAGATCACGATCAGCAGGGTACAGGACACAAAGGAATAAAACAATGAATTAAAGAAGATGGTGGACACATTGGAATTGACCCACGCCTTCACATAGTTTTCAAAATGGAAACCGCTGTCCAGCAGCTTGTTGGAGAAGATCTCCTTGGTGGTGGAAAAGCTGGCCAGAAGCACCCAGCCCAGCAGTATAAAGGTAAAGAGGATCCACAGGGTCAAAAGCAGATAACCCGGACCCAGCTTCAGTTCCCTCCTCCAGCGGATGGGTTCACTGTATCTCTTTTCTTTTTTACCAAATAATCCTGACATATACGTTCCCCTTCCCTAGAATTCCAGATCATCATCTTTCAAAAGATGATTACACAGCCAGAATACGGCGACCACGCACACGCTGAGCATAACGCCCACCGCTGCGCCCACACCGGAGTTTCTCTCAGTCACACTGTTTCCTGCGCCAAAAATCTGCATATACAGGTAAACCATGGGCGTGATGGTCTGGGTATCGGCTGTAACGGTTGAGAACAGCTGTGACCACACAAAGAATCCAACGCTTGTAACGCTCCACATGGTAATATTCGTTCTGAACACGCCCTTTAAAAGGGGCAGTGTGATGTAGCGGAACTGCATGAACTTGTTGGCTCCGTCCAGGGTTGCCGCTTCAAAATAATCCTCGCTGATCCTCTCGATCCCGCTGGAAAAGATCAGCATATGGTATCCCACCATACCAAAACAGTAAGCCAGCAGCAATGCCATGAACTTGTGGTCATTGTCCAGCCACTGGATTTTGGCAATGGAATCCAGTCCAATGGATGTAAAAAATGTTTTTAACAGGCCGAACTTGGGGCTGTATACATACTGCAGCCACATGGTAGCCAGCGCAACCGCGCTGACGATATTGGGCAGATAGATCATGGCCCTGAAAAAGCTCTTAAAACGGATACCGCTGGTTATGATCACTGCGAACAAAAGTGCCAGGGACATGACGATAATGCCTCCGATAAACCAGATACGGACCAGATTCCACATGGACATGCGGAACAAGGTGGTGTTAGCCAATTTAACGTAATTATCAATTCCGGTAAAGGTCCATTTTGACATGGCGTCCGTGATGCCTTCAATCTTGAAGAAACTCATCAGAACGGTTCTGACGATGGGATAGAGGAACACCAGGACAAACATCACGACTGCCGGTGTCATAAACGCTATGATCATTCCTTTGTTTCTTTTCACACCAGTGCCTCCTTACTTAAAAATTATGCTGCTGCATAAAATTTAAAAGAGGCGGCAGCGTTAAACGATGCCACCTCAATGATGATGTTGCTTATATGATACTCTTGCTGCCTGTAAGCTTTACTTTCCGGCTGCCTGCAAATTTGCCACAAACTCATCCGCTGTGACGGAGCCGCCGCAGAGCTTCATCATGTTCTCCTTGATGATCGGCGTCATGTCTACGTTGTCCTCTGCGCCGGCCGCCCATGGATAACGTGTGGTCAGGCTTTCCATTACCGGCTGTACACATGCGATCTGTGCCGGCCACTCAGTGTTGGTTGAATCGGAAGGAATGCCTACGGACTCAACGGAAAGCTTCTTGTCAAATTCGCCCTTGGTGATGTATGTGATCAGCTGGAATGCAGCCTCTGCATTCTGTGAATTCTTGTTAATGGCCAGAACCTGCGCGCCGAAGTTAGCTGCTTCCGTGCCGTCTGTACCGTTCTCTACCGCCGGATAGCTGAAGCATCCCCACTTAAAATCGTCCCCTGCCATGTCCTTAACCTCGTTTGGAAGCCAGGAGCCGTTGAGATACATTGCAGCAGTGCCCATTGCCAGTTCCTGGTTCTGTCCTGCAGGCCATACGTTGGAGCCGATGCCCTCGGAGAAATACCCCTTGGCTGCAAAATCCTCATATGCTTTAGCCATGGCCAGTACGGAAGGATCATCCCACTTATTGTTCTTCACAATGTCAGATGTCTTATCATATCCGTTGATCCTGGACATATGGTATCCGAACATGCAGAGAATGTAGGCGTCATCACATGTGATGGGCGTATAGCCTGCGTCCTTGATCTTCTGGCATGCCGCGTCCAGCTCTGCCCATGTCTTCGGAACCTCTGTCACGCCCGCCTCGTCAAAAATGGATTGGTTGTAGAAAAATGCAAATACATTTGGCTGGTAAGGAATGGATTTAAGGGTTCCGTCCCCAACCTCACGGCACGCGCCCATCAGACTCGCGCTTGCGGTTGCCTCGTAGTCGTTCTCCTTTACCAGGTCTTCCAGGTCCAGGATATATGCGCCCCATGTCTTGTTCACTCGGTCGATATCCTCGTCAAACACATCAATGTTGGTTCCTGCATCCAGCGCCGGCTGAAGACCCTCGCGGATACCGGTACGTCCCTTAAACTGAACGTCAACTGCGATTCCCGTATCGGCCGCAAACTTGTCAACCGCTTCCTTGATCACCTGTCCCTGCGGCTCTGTGGACTCCCACATGGACCAGTATACAAGGCTTCCTCCGTCTCCGGCCGGCGCCTGTGTGTCAGCTGCTGCGCTGTCACCTGCCGGTGCCGCCGTTGTCTCCGCTGCCGCCGGTGCCGCTGCCGTTTCTGCCGGTTTGGAGCCGCCTCCGCATGCGGTCAGTGAGCCGGCCATTGCCGCTGTCAGTGCCAGTGCCCATAATTTTCTTCTTTTCATATAATACTTCCTCCTTAAATATATTTGTGTTTTTGTCCCTTCAAATACATTTCTCATAACTCAAGTATAGTAAAATTGCACATAATATTCTTTGCACAATCTATCGTTATATTTAGACGATAAGACTATTTTTATATATATTATACAAATATAATGTTGGTATATGTTTATATCAGGGCATATGCGACATATGCAGCCGTTTTATGTATGACAATATATAAAAAAGGGCTCTCCCACCATCCGTGATTTAAATCATCAGATTCATCATCACTGGTGCGACAGCCCTCTTTTATATTTCATAAAATATTATTCGTACAGAATCAAGGCAATCATTTCAATGGGTTCTTCACCGGCACAGGCGAGTCCGTGCCCTTCACCCGGTGCACAATAGGTTACATCGCCGGCACCAACGGTAACCATGGTTCCATTATCATTGTAATGTCCGGTACCGCTCAATATGTAATAAGTTTCACTGTCGCCGGTATGAACATGATAACCGATCTCAGAACCGGGATAGACGGTGGTATGGCCAAAAACACGGCCTTTTTGGCTCATTTCATCAGGGCCGTTTAACAAACTGCGGACGGTAATCTCACCGGTGCCCTGAAAAGGGGCAGGCTTCCGGACAGTTTCTTTTTCAATGCATTTTCTTATCATGATATTTCCTCCATTTATTTATATAATTAAAGTTTTGTTTTCTGAGAGATATCCAGAGATTCCATGCCGGAACCAGGTACAGATAAAACGCAGCCAAAAGGCAGGTCATCTCTGCTCCGATCGTGGCCACCGGTACAGCACCGGCAATCGCCCATGGGATTAATGCCGCAATTAAAATGACCGAATTTTCCAGAGCAATCGCCAGTTCCTCTTTATCCTGATAGAGATCATCACAGATCTGCCAGGTCAGAATTGTTCCCAGGCTCTGATTACAGCTGACCATAGAAGAAAGAACCGAAGTCAGGATCACGGTGCCAAAGGGCGTTAATTTGACAGCGGTCTGCTTCAGCCTGTCTTTTATCCCGGAAAGAAGCGGTGTAACCGAAAAAATTCCGGAATAAGAAGCCGATATGAGCACAATTGCCCCGACCTCAACCATAGACGAAATCCCGCCTCCATCCAGCAGTACGGCCAGCCGGCTTCCTTCTTCAAAGACGCCTCCTGTCCATAATGTGCGTATAAGCTCACCGGGTGTAATTCCCTGAATCATGATTGCTGCCGCAGACGCTGTCACAATACTGGCTCCCATGGCGATTTTCACATCCACCCGCAGAAGCGCCAGCAAAAGCATCAGCACTGCCGGCATGACGGTTAGCCAGCTGAGGGAAAAATTTTCCTGAAAGAGTATGGTCACGGTCGGATCCGGTTCCGCAGCCATGCCTCCCGCCAGCACCACATAAAGAACGCAGGAAGCCAGAAAAGGAACCACGCTGGTTTTCATCATCCCCCGGATATTCCGGTAAATATCTGTCCCGGTAAGGGAGTATACAAGTATTGCGCTTGAAGACATGGGAGAACAACGGTCTCCGAAAAAAATACCGGATAAAACAGCCCCGGCTGTCAGCATCGGATTCAGTCCCGCCGCATTGGAAATCATCATACAGATGACTCCCATGGTACTGCTGGTACCAAACGAGGTACCTGTCAGAAACGACATCATGCAGCACAAAAGAAATGTACACAACACAAAGTACCTGGGTTCGATCAAATCCACAGAGTGATACAGGATAAAAGGGATTGTGCCTCCAATCCGCCAGCTTGCTGTCAGGCAGCCGATCAGCACAAAAATGATTATAATATTTCCCACCCGCGCCATGCCGCCAAGCAATAATCTCAATACATTTCCCAGCGTCCGCCCCTTTTTTACAGTGTACCAGGAAAAACAGACCATTCCGAACAGCAGCGCATATAAAAGTTCTGTTCCTGTACCTATACACACGGCCAGAGCCACCAGAAAGGCCCCAAGTACCCATGTCTCCAATCCCATCTGATTCCTCCTTCAAACACGTATTCCGTGTTTTACATAATGGCCGGTTTCACCTGAATCACTTCATCTCCTGGAACGTTTTCTCTAACTGCAGCCACTGCGTTCCATAAACATTAAATGCCTCTTTCTTTTCCTCTTCTGTAAGACCATCCATCTGATGACGGCCGGAAAAAATGCCGTTCTTATTCTGGAAATTATTCTTTCCATAAAGCACCATGCCCCACATTGCCCCTTTCTCCAGGCAGTGGATTGTCACAAAATTAAAACCAAGCTCCTTCACGTCCTCCATGGTAACCATCGGCACGCCATCAGGCATTACGTCAATATCCGGATACATCTTCCAGCCGGGAACAGCTGCGGCAACCTTTTTGCACTCTTCCATATCATTGACACGGTTGATCAGGGTCATTGGTGCTCCCAGCTCATGGGCGCGGGCCACACGTTCCATCGCATCATCAAATCCATTGACAGCTCTGCTTTCTGTCCGCGCAATTACAACGCAATCCGTTCCTTCCACCGCGGCCAGAGCCGCTTTTATCTTGGCAAGGTAAACATCCATCGGCATAACATCATAAGGTTTTTTCCCGGTTCCGCGGTAATAAGCCAGACGTTCATATCCCCTGACGCCCTGCCCGTCATCAAGAGTAAAACCCTGGGCTCCGGCCCGGACCAGTCTCTTAATATTCCGGTATACGTTCAGCGGGCTGTCACCGTACCCCTCATCAAAATCCACGATCAATGGCAAGGGTGAAAAATCAGTAATCCGTTCCGTCACATAAATCAGCTCATCCGCCGTCATCAATCCCAGATCCGGCATACCGGTCAGCCCCTTTGACACAGCCGCGCCGCTGAGCAGCATCGCCCTGTATCCGCAAAGCTCCGCAGCTTTTGCAGAAAAGCAATCCCATACGCTTGGAGCAAACACCTGCTCTCCATCTTTCAACATTTTCATAAATGAACCTTTTTCTTTAAACACAGCAAATTCCTCCTAATACTATTACATGAGACAGATGCGGCTGTGATAAATGCAGATTCAAACCACATTTTCACAGCCTCATCAATATCATCCGGCGATTTCAGATCGCTCAGTCATCCATTGTAACAAAACGGTAGTTCCATGTCAGGCTGGTATTACGTACCTCTAACCCATGTACTTTTGGATTGATCAGCATAGCCAGACCATTCTGTACAGTCGGGAATACGGCCACATCCTCATCCAGCAGAATCTTTTCCGCCTCTGCCAGGCTGTCCCATCTTGCCTGCGGATTTTTCAACATCTCTGCTGTAGAAGCTGCATCAATAATATCATTAAATTCTTTTCCGTCATAACGTCCGTAATTATGCTCATTCTTTCTTCCCAACAGTTCAAGGAATGCCATCGGGTCCTTATAGTCCGGGCCCCAACGGAACAGGAACAGATCAAAGTCTCCACTCTGTGCATAGGTAAGAGCTGAGCTGGACGGATAGCTGTACAGCTCAATTTTAAGCCCCGGCAAAGTCTGCTGCCACTGTGAAGCAATATATTCAGCCTGGGCGATGGATGCGTCATTATTGTTATAGTACATCAGGCGCAGCGTTACACTGTCCTTCCCCAGTTCCTCAAGTCCCTTTTGCCAGGACTGCTTTGCCGCTTCCATGTCGTATGCCAGGAAATGATCACCGTTGGTATCACGCATCTGGGTCTTTTCATCCGGGGCAAAGCACAAATTATATCCGACTAAGTAATTGGCTGCCTGAGAACCATTGTTCAGTACTGTCTTTGCAATTGCATCTTTGTTGATGGAAGTTGCCAGCGCTCTCCGGATATTAACATTGGCCAGTACTTCATTTTCAAAATTAGGGTATATATACCACATATGTACTTCCAGCGCCTTTGTAAATGCCGGACTGCCGGCGTAATTATTAATCAAAGCTCCGCTGATTTCTACAAAGTCCAGCTCTCCGTTTTCAAACATCAAAGCGCCGGTCTGGGAATCAGTCACAATCTGCCAGTTCAGCTGATTAATATCGATATTGTCCGCATTCCAGTAATCCGGGTTTTTAGTCGCCCTGATATTGGTGGCGTAATCCCAGTAAGTCCAGGTATACGGGCCGTTATAGATGGTTGCCTCTGGTTTCATGCCATAATCTTCACCGGCTGACTCAAAATATGCCTGGTTGATGGGAAGGAACGCAGGACGTACCAGGGTTTTCAGAAAATAAGGTACGATTGCTTCCAGCTCGACCTGCAGTGTCTTATCATCAATTACAGTAACCCCCAGCTGTTCCGGGTCCATCTCTCCGTCTACAATCGCTTTTGCATTTTTAATGCCTACTGCAACTGCTTCGTTGCTGTTCTTTGCCGCGGTAGCCGGATCCACCAGACGTTTCCAGGAAAATGCGAAATCGTTAGCAGTAACCGGTTCTCCGTTGCTCCAGTAAGCCTCTCTAAGATGGAAGGTATAGGTCAGGCCATCCTCTGATATCTCATAGCTTTCTGCCATCAGCGGGTCTAAGGCGCCGTTTTCATCCAGAGTATACAAACCGTCAAACACCGCTGTCAAAAGCTCATTGGACATGGGGTCATTTACCTTGTGGGGATCACATGCCTGTAATGCTGCAAGTTTTGCAATATTCAGCACATGCCCTCCTTCTGCCGCTTCTGCCGTTTCCGTACCAGCCGCGGATGATCCGTTAACAGATGCAGATGATCCCGTATCCGCAGCCGCCCCTGATCCGCAGCCCGCCAATGCTCCGGCAGTAATCGCCGCCATTGCAAGCAACGCCAATACCTTTCTACCTTTTCTCATAATGATCCTCCTTTATTTAAATTATTTATCCACTTTGTAAATTCTTCCTCCGCAGCAAGTACCTGATGTGTCTCGCTTAATGCATGAACCGTACCTTTTGTATAATCGATTCCCAACTCCCCTGGGTCATAAAATACGGGAACCTTAGCCGCCGCCACCCTGGGATTCGGCTCCAGAATAGCGGAAAGCAGCGACCTGGTATAAGGGTGTACCGGATCGGCAAAAATCTCATCCGTTGTCCCGGTCTCCACAATATGGCCCAGATGCATGATTCCAAGACGGTCACTGATATATTTCACCATGGAAAGATCATGGGCAATGAATAAATAGGTGATCCCCAATTCATCCTGAAGGTCCCGCATCAGATTCACCACCTGCGCCTGGATCGAAACATCCAGTGCGCTGATACACTCATCTGCAATCACCAGCTGGGGAAGCATGACCAGCGCTCTGGCAATGCCGATTCTCTGCCTTTGCCCGCCTGAAAACTGATGTGGAAATCTGGTGGCATGCTCCCTGTCAAGCCCCACCTTTTCCAGTATCGCATAGATCTTTTCTTCCCGTTCTTCTCTGCTCTTATAGCTGTGATGGGCGTCCAGCCCTTCCCCTATAATGTCGATCACCTTTTTTCGCGGGTTCAGGCATGACATCGGATTCTGGAAAATCATCTGCATATTGGTGCGAAGATAATCCCTTGTGGCTTTGTCAATGGGACCGCTTATCTTTTTACCATTAAAAATAACTTCTCCGTCTGTGGCATCATACAACCGTATGATCGAACGTCCCGTTGTAGTTTTACCGCTTCCGCTCTCGCCTACCAGGCCATACGTCTCTCCACGGTAAATCTTAAAGGAAATATCATCCACACCTTTTACGGTAAACTTATGGTTGATTTTAAAATATTGTTTTAAATGCTTTACTTCTAAAATCACATCCCTCTCTTCCATATCAGCTCACCCCCTTCAGCATCCGGTCAATTTTGGTACGCAGGGATTCCGGCATCCGGACCTTTTCCGCGTTGGGATGGCACAGCCATGAGGCAACCCTGTGCTTTCCGCCCACATTAAACATCGGAGGCGCCTGCTCAAAATCAATTTTAAGCGCATACGGATTACGGGGCGCAAAGGCATCTCCTTTGATTTCGCGCAGAAGGTTGACCGGCTCCCCCGGAATAGCAAACAGACGCGGCGAGTCTGTGGTAAGATCCGGCATAGAGGAAAGCAGGCCCCATGTGTAGGGATGCCTTGGATCATAGAATATTTCCTCTGCACTTCCCTTTTCGATCATTCTGCCGGCGTACATCACGCACACATAATCCGCCACCTTGGCTACAACACCAAGATCATGCGTAATGTAGACAACCGATATCTGCTTCTCCTTCTGGATCTTCTTAATCAGATTCAGTATCTTCAGCTGAATCGTAACATCCAGTGCCGTTGTAGGCTCATCACAGATCAGGATGTCCGGATCGCAGGCCAGCGCGATTGCGATGCCGACCCTCTGGCACATTCCTCCGGAAAGCTGATGAGGATATTGTTTAAACCTCTTTTCCGGGTTTTTAATTCCAACCTCTTCCAGAAGCTTGATTGCCCGTGCTTTTGCTTCTTCCCGGCTCAGCTTATAGTGTTCCAGCATTCCTTCCATGATCTGGTTTCCAATGGTCACGGTGGGATTAAGGGATGTCATGGAATCCTGAAATACCATGGAAATATGGCGTCCGCATATTTTGCTGCGTACATCCCGTTCCGACATCTTCGCAATATCTACGGTCTGCTTCTGTCCGTTCTCATCCCACCAGCTGTAGCTGATGGAGCCATGGTCAATATGCTGATTATTACTGATAATACCCATAACGGCTTTCATGGTAACAGACTTCCCACTGCCGCTTTCCCCCACAATTGCCACTGTTTCCCCTCTGTACAGATCAAACCGCATTCCCCGGATAGCCGTTGCCTTCCCATGCACCGTATCAAAGGAAATTTCCAGATCTCTAATTGATAAAACTCGTTCTCGTTCCATCTTTTCATTTCCTCCTACATATCCTTCATGGTCGGATCAACCGCATCCCGCAGCCCGTCCGCAAACAGATTGAAGCTGATCATCAATATGGCCAGAACCGTAACCGGCGCAATTACCAGATACGGATATGACAGGAATGAACCGTACCCGTCACTGACCAGGGACCCCAGGGATGCCATGGGAGCTCTTACTCCAAGACCAATATAGGAAAGATAAGACTCCGTAAAGATGGCACTGGGGATGGAGAACATACTCATGGTAACTACCTGACCGAGAACATTCGGAACAATTTCTCCAAAAATTGTTTTGCGGTTATTGGTTCCCAGGGTGTGGGAAGCCAGTACATATTCCTGGCTTTTCTGCTTCAGCATCTGCGCCCTTGCAACCCGGCTCATGGGAATCCAGCCGCTTACAAGAAGCGCCAGGATAATCGATGCAATTCCAGGTTCCAATACAAGCGCAAACAGCGTGACCAGAACCACCTGCGGAATCCCGTTCAATATTTCAACAAAACGCTGCATCAGAAAATCCACCTTTTTTCCAAAATACCCGGAAATTAACCCGTAGCTCATTCCTATGGCCAGATCAATCACAACCGCAATCACCGCAATCAAAAGGGAGAGGCGGGTTCCGCTCCAGAGTCTTGTCCACAAATCCCTTCCCAGGGAATCTGTACCAAAATAATAATAAACATCATCCGGTATTCCCCGCTGTGCGTAAACATCAACCCCGTCCTTTACACCATTGAAAATACCAAAATTCTCAAGTACCGGTATTCTGGGCGAGAGAGAATTATGTTCCAATATTACCTGATCATATGCCCTGGCAGATACGACCGGTGCAAACATTGCAAACAAAATAATTACCACAATCATGGCAAGTCCCACCATGGCACCTCTGTTATGAAGCATTTTTAAAGCCACATCTTTTCCATATGAGGTATTCTCATATACTTCAGAAACCTCATGAAAATCAGAAGGATCTTTATGTACCAGTTTCAGTTTCTCCGCTGGAATATCCGGTATATTCATATTGATTTCCTGCATTATGCTTTACCTCCAGACACGCGAATCCTCGGATCTATAAATCCGTATAATACATCAACCACCAGCATGATTACAATATACAAAAAGCTGTAAACAAGTGCCACCGCCATGATCACATTGTAATCATTATTTTGTACACCGGAAAGCAGCATCTGTCCAAGTCCGGGAACTCCAAAAATCTGTTCTACAACAACACTTCCAGTAATCAGCCCAATCATCAGAGGAGATAATACAGTAATAATAGGAACCAGGGTATTTCGTAACGCATGCCGTACAATCACTTTACGTTCATTAATTCCCTTGGCTTTTGCAAGAATAATGTAATCACTGCTCAGACATTCAATCATCTCCGACCTTGCATACCGTGCCATGGTTGCTATGATATAAGCAGATAACGATAAGGTTGGAAGGATACTGGAAAAGACCGGCTGATCGATCGCGAACCGAATGGGAAACCACCCCATTTTAAATGCAGCAAAAAATACCAGAAATAGTGCGAACACATAAGCAGGTACGCTGAATCCAATCACAGAACATACGGTTGCGACCGTATCGATCCAGGTATTTTTCTTCAGTGCTGCAATAATTCCTAGAACCAGTTCGATGACAACACCGATCAGCATGGCCTGAACACCCATACGTATTGTGATCGGTAATCGTGTGGCCATCATATTTGATACCGGCTGGTCAACGGCAATCACATAAGATATTCCAAAATCCCCGTGGAACAGATTCTTCAAATAAATCCAATACCGGACAAAAAATGGTTTGTCCAGACCATATTTATGTTCCAGAAGCGCCTTCTGCGCTTCATTCAGCTTTTCATTATTAAATGGCGATCCCGGCAACAGATCCATTAATAAGAAAAGCAAAAAAGTGATCGCCAGGAGCGTTACTGCTGCGATCAGTACACGCTTGACAATATATCTCCCCATATCTTTGCCCATATTCAGCCTCCTTGCTCCATTTCATTTTGTTTGACGGTAAAACACATTTTTATGCAATAAATACATTTTCCGTTCTTTTCTTTTGTTATTATATATCACTTTTTACAATATGTAAAATTCATATATTTCTTATATTCCATTAATTTTTTTCATGTAATTTAGGTTATTCTATTGACACTCAGCATAATCCATGAAAGAATAATAGAGACATCATTATCATATAAAAATAAGGAGAAGCTTCTATGAATATCATTAAATACCGGTTACTGGTCAAAGCGATTGAATTAGGAAATCTGACAAAAGCAGCATCCGAGCTGGGATACACCCAATCCGGAGCCAGTCACCAGATTAAGTCGGTGGAAGAAGAACTTGGGATTAAAATCTTACAGCGTGACCGTTCCGGTACCAAACTGACCACCGAAGGAAAATTGCTTCTGCCTTATATCCGCGAAGCTATTTCATGTGAAGATAAAATCCTGGCTACCGCCAACTCCATTATCGGAATGCAGATTGGTTCCCTTAAGGTCGGTGCTTTTACCAGCGTATCCCTTGTGCTTCTGCCTATTATCATAGGTCAGTTTCATCAGCTTTATCCCAATGTGCAGATTGAAATGCTGACCGGCGAGGGAAGCTATCCTGAAATGGAACAGTTTCTTATAGATGGAATTGCTGACTGCAGCTTTGTCAGCGGCTCTAACGCTCAAGGGCTGAATCAAATCCATTTATTTGATGATTCCCTGTGCCTGGTACTTCCGCCTGACCATCCGCTGTCATCTTCTGATTCCCCCATAACGTTCCAACAGTTGAATGGGGTACCATTTTTAATGCCTACGGACGGAAGCAATACAGATATCCTTTATCTGTGTCATAAACACAATTTCAATCCTTCTGTGGCCTTTACCATGCACGATGATCTTGCTTTGTTAGCCATGGTTGAAAACGGCCTTGGCTGTACCGTCCTTCCCAAACTGATTCTAAACAATTACTCTCGTAGAGCAGCAATCAAATATCTGGAGGGTTATCCTACCCGTTCCATCTCCATTGCAACCCGTACTGATGAAGTGCTTTCCCCTATTGTCTCTACTTTTTTGGAATTAACCCAGACCATTATTCGTCAAAGGCCTGATCTAACCAATTAAAAAAAGGATACCGCCTCCGTTAAAAACGCGGTATCCCTTGCATTGAGTTCCGGCAATCACAAGGTAGGGAACAGGCGCCGGGAAGGAAGTGCACACGGTTGCGTGATCCACGGTCACACCCTTAAACTGGCTGCGTTAAGGGACGCCATCCTGCTGCCCAATCAAAAGAATACATCCATATCAGATCGTAAACCAGCGTATTTCACAGGCATTTAGCTTTATTTCCCGTGCATTCCCCTGTCCATCGTACACCACGGTATCCTGAAGTGTACTGGAATTATTCACCACCGCATACCGTCCGGTCTGCGGGTAAGCGTGTACCTCACAGTACACGTTATCCCCGTACCATTTCTTCATGTCCTTCTCCCTGGACGCTGCATAGAACATGCTTCGCAGCAGGATCCTTGTATTCTCCCGGCTGTAAGGAAGCCCTGCCAGATACACACTGCGGCCTTTTCCGTAAGAGTGGGCACTCAGATGCACTTCATGGTTGGAATATTCCACAATTTCCGTGTCCGGGCCAAGGGCGTAGACGTTCTTCATACCTTCGCCGAAATCAATGGGTAATATCCTGTCCGCCGGGCCTGGTTTGCCGTCCTGTGAAACCGCCTGCCCGCCTGTGGGAACCCACTGCCCTGGCTGCCGGATCAGGTCCTCTGTGATAAAATGTCTCTCCGCCTGTTTCACATAGTACTTATCCGTGGAAAGGGAATATCCCAGTTCTTTGTCAACTCCCAGCACATCGGCCAACTGGAAGAAACGGCCTGCGTGATGAACCGCGCTGGGTTCGCCCACACCCACAAAACCGCCGCCCTCATGGACCCATCTGCGGATCGCGGCCACCAGCTTCCCATCCAGCCACTCATCCCCGCCGGACCAGGCCGTTCCCGCATCGCCTGCATTGATGATCACATCCACATCCTCCGGGATGCCCTGCTCCCTGATGTCGTCAAAGCTGATAAAGACCACATCCACACCGGCGCCGCTTAATGCCTCCAGTATGCCGAAATACGTATAGGTCTGCTTATACCACAGCGCATGGGCTACCATATAGGACTGCCAGGACCGCAGCCGTCCCCAGCTGTTAAGTACGGCCGCCTTCAGCCCGCAGTAGGGTTTGCTTCCCCCGATATTCCCATATATCTCCCGGAATTCATCCGTTACCTTTTCAATATAATCCACAAAGGCGGGGAATTTATAAGCCAGGCTTAGATATCCTCCGTATCCAATGCGGTCCACCGGCTTGCGCATCAGGGCACGGCGGGCGCACAGCCAGTTCTCAACCGCTTCCGGGACAGGATCATTTCCCTCATAAAAGGTGTCGGGGAAAAAGTAGGGGAGGAACCGTCCTTCTGTATACTTCACGCCTGGAATATCGGAGATCAGGCGCAGGGTGGCTCCTCCGCCCACACTTCCCACCACCGCGTCCAGCCCTATTCCAGGAAAATATTTACCGTAAGGTTCCGTGCCGATCCAGTTGTCCCCCAGGAACATCATGGCCTCCCGGCCTGCCTCATGGACCAGGCTGACCAGTTCCTTAGCCTTTCCGGCCACAAAGCGCTGGATAAAATCCATATAGTCCCTGTAATGTTTTGTGGGCACCCGGAATGTGGAATTGTAGTAACCGTTGTCCACAATATCCTCGGGACGCAGTCTGTAGCCATATTCCTGCTCAAACTCTTCCAGGGCCTTCACGGACACAGTGGCCCCGTATCCAAACCAATCCACGAACTTTTCCTTTGCATCACTGCCAAACACCAGGGTGAAATGATAAAAAAACGTGGTAAAGCGCACCACGTCCGTGTCAGGATTGTCCTTTAGCCACTGGATCAGATACTTCTTTGCAAATGCTCCGGAAGCTGCCTGGCGCACGTCAAAGGGTATCTCATGTGGTTTATCTCCCCAATGGTTGGTGATGTGGTTGTACATCTGCGTGGGATCCCATATGGCATACACAAGAAAGGATACCGTATACTCATGAAAAGGCTCCGCCCGGAGGATGACCGCCGCCATGTCCCCATCCTCTGCGGACAGTTCCCAGCCCTCTGCCGGAACCGGCTCTCCTGTGGTCCTGTCCATAACCTCCCACCATTTCTTCGGATCGTGATCCAGGTCAGGAACCACCTGCTGGTCAAAATATCCCTCCATAAACCGGATCCTTAACCCTGCCCCCGCCGCGGTATGCCGTCTGGACATAAGATAGAGCTGCTGGCATTCCTCCATGTGCTCCCCGGCAAACTCATTGTGCCCTCTGGCCACAAAATATGTGGTATATATCTTCGCATCCAGGGATTTGATCTCCTGGTCCAGTTTTGTGCCGTCACTGTCACGGATGGCATCCGCCCCCCAACGCTCCATTAATTCCTTTGTCTCCTCAAGAAAATGTGATTCGCTGGGCAGTGTCACCCTGCCTTTTGTCTTGGACATATAGTTCCTCCTTGTACACAGATGGTAATTGTTCAATAACCTCAGTATATACAAATCGGGAAATTGGCACAAGATGGATCAGCTAATTATATTTGCACATTCTATTCTTTTATTTGCATTATCTTTCTTTACATGGAATATTTGTATGATACAATAGAATCAATGGGACAAGAGTAAACCCAATAAGAAGGGGGAAGGATTTATGGCATATGAAAGTGTGCACCTGGAGGACAGCATCACCATAGAAAATATCATATCCATCCACTATTTCCAGTATATGAGCGACTTTTCCTTTCCAGGGGAAAGCCATGATTTCTGGGAGCTGGTCTGTGTGGACCGTGGAGAAATAGACGCAATTGCCGATGACCGGCGGCTGACGCTGAAAAAGGGCAGCATTTTGTTCCACAAGCCCAATGAATTCCACAACGTACTTACCAACGGCCTGGTATCGCCCAGTCTGGTGGTAATTGGATTTGACTGCCATTCCCCCTGCATGAAGGCATTTGAAAACCAGCTCATGACCATACAGGATACGGAAAAAGAGCTGCTGGCCCAGATCATCGTGGAGGCCCGCAACACCTTTGACGGCCGTCTGGATGATCCCTACCAGGAGAAACTGGTGTTTCTGAACCATCCTGTTTCTTTTGGGTCCGCACAGCTGATCAGCCACTACCTGGAGCAGCTTATGATCCATTTGTACCGAAGGTATTTTTCCTATCCACTGCCCGTGCACTCCACGGACTTTCTGACCGCAAAGTCAGGAACAGGCAGCGATACCTATAACCGGATCGTACGGTATATGGAGGAGCATATCAATGAGCAGCTCACCATTGATAAGATCTGTAAGGATAACCTGGTGGGGCGTTCCCAACTGCAAAAGCTGTTCCGGGATGCCCAGGGCTGCGGGGTGATTGAATTCTTCTCCATGATGAAGGTGGACACGGCCAAACAGATGATCCGTGACCACCAGCTGAATTTTACGCAGATTTCAGATAAACTTGGATACACGTCCATTCACTACTTTTCCAGGCAGTTCAAAAAACTGACGACCATGACGCCATCGGAATACGCCACATCCATACAGCTGCTGTCGGAAAAGCCGTGATACTGTAAGGCAGGTTCACGTCTTTTTAATAAAATCCGTCTTACATTTGGGGCAGTGGATGCTGACTTTCCCATGCCCTCTGGGAATGCGGATCTTCTGACCGCAGTTTGGGCACTTAAAAATCCGGTATTTGCGCCCTTGTGTAAAACTGAATTTCACTTTGCGCCAGTACTCAGTCACATAAAAACGCATCCTGAGAAACACCTGGTTTTCCTGATAACGCTTTCCCACGTTCTTTGAGAACATACGGAAATACATGGTGATAAGCCCCACCAGTTCCAATGTGTCAAGGATCGTGGACGGGAGCGAAGCCCGCACAAACAAATTAATCACGATCAATACCAGAACTGCCCATACCATAAACTGGCCCAGCTGGTCCATCCCGTACCTGCCTATCATAAAACGCTGAAATTTCTCTCTTAACCGGTTCATCCCTATCCATTTCCTTTCCCGCCGGCTGTCCTGGTGCCGGCTCTCTGCCGGTTTTGATGCCGGTCAACCGGCAGCCCTGATACCGGAGCTCTGCCTGTTCCGGTACCGGACGGCGCCACTGGGATCAGCCCTTCGCATGACAGTAACTATAACCTAATTTCCGCTTAAAATCAATGCGGCCGCGGGATTCTTAATGGTATTTTTAGAAACTGTGGCCGGGAGGCATGCGTACTCCCCACTGCATTCTCCTCACTGCATTCTCTTCACTGCATCCATGGCCAGCTGGGAGCGCTGGCATTCCTCCGCGCATAGGGTAATCTGCCAGCACAGGGAACTCCCCTTCATGTGCTCTGCCGCATAGCTCAATCCATTGGTCCGCTCGTCCAGGAAACTGCGGTCTATCTGGTTGGGGTCGCCTAAAAGGATGATCTTAGTGCCTTTTCCTGCTCTTGTAATGATCCCCTTGACCTGGGCAGGTGTCATGTTCTGGGCCTCATCAATGATCAAGTAGGTCCTTACAATGGACCTTCCTCTTATAAAGTTCAGCGCCTCTGCCTGAACCAGTCCCCGGTCAAATATCTCATCGATCTTCCCTTTCAGCTCAGATTCATTCTCATAGCGTTTTTCCTCGCAGGAATCAATGAGCTGCTCCAGGTTGTCTATGATGGGGCGCATCAGGGGCGAGATCTTTTCCTGTTCATCCCCGGGAAGGAAACCGATGTCTGAGTCAAACTGAGCATTGGGACGGCTGATAAGGATCTTCCGGTATTCGCCGGAAGGGTCGTTCAGCAGCTTCTCAAGCCCTACCGCCAGGGAGTAAAAGGTCTTTGCAGTGCCCGCCATTCCCTTTACAATCACAAGAGGGGCCCGGTCGGCGGACTGCATCAGGGCTTCCTGGAGAAAATATTGGCCGGAATTTTTTGGTGCGATTCCGTAGGGTCTGGCTTTTTTGTAGTCCAGCCCCACGATCCGCTCTCCCTCCACCCGCCCCAGTACTGTTTTTTTAGCAGACTGGTCCGCTTTCAGTATCACAAACTGGTTTTCCCAGAGTTTTGGAGTGGTATGCACGCCTTCCTGGCTGGAAGTGTAAACAATATTTACAGGGATTCCCTTTTTCTTAAAATCCTTAAAACAATCCTCAGGCGCATATACCTCAATTCGGCCCGTATACTGTTCCTCCTTGTCGGAAACCTGCTCAGTTAGAAAATCCTCTGCCTGGATCCCAATTATCTGGGCCTTGATCCGCAAAAGGATATCCTTGGTCACAAGGATCACCCTTCCGTCCTGTTGCTGGCCTGCCAGCCCCCTGCATACCTTGAGGATGCGGTTATCCATCTTATCATCAGGAAGATCGGGAGGCAGTACAATATCCACGAAATTTTTCTCCACCCGCAGGCTTCCCCCACGTTCCAGCATGACGCCCGACAGCAGGTCCCCTTTTTGGCGCAGCCCTTCCAAAAGCCGGATGGCCGTTCTGGCATTGGCACCTTTCTCGCCTTCTGATTTTTTCAGATTGTCCAGTTCCTCCAGTACGGCCACGGGCAGGACGATCTGGTTGTCCTCAAAACAATGGACGGCGTAGGGCGCCTGTATCAGAATATTGGTATCCAGCACATAGGTTTTTATCATTCACAGGACTCCTTTACAATTATTTTTAAGCGTTTCCCCCTGAAACACCTCACCCAGAAGCGCTTCTGCCAGGATTTTTGCTTATGGGACCATCATATCCTAAATATCGGATCTATGTTACCAGAGTACTGTAAAAGTAATGTAAAGGGAATATATAAATCCCTTCCGGACAAGGCGCGTAATACCACAAGCAGCGCCAGTCCCACAACAATGCCAGCAAAACTCAGCATACCCTGTCTCCGTTTCTAATCCCTGCCATTCTCATTAGGACGCCTTCCCTCCATCGCGGCCATGCGCGCTGCACTGACACCCGGGACCCGCATGGAAAATGTGTCCTCCATCACCGAGTAGTCCCAGTATCCAGCCCTTCCAAGCAATCGCAGCTTTTTATAGTCCAGCTTTCCGTCCGGGAGAATGATCTCATCTGATACATGGATCTCCACCACTCTCCCGATAATCATATCCACGGTCCCCTTTCCCCCTGCAGTCCTCCCCGGAATCCGTATGGTCTGCATATACTCACATTCAAACTGGATGGGAGATTCCGCCACACGCTTTGCAGCCACACGCACGCTGTCAGCCTTGTGCAGGCCGGCCTTTTCAAACTCATCCTCCTGCGGCCCAAACCCTGAGGCTGTAATGTTCATCGCATCCTTCAATTCGCAGGGTACTGCATTGTATACAAAGCAGCCCATGGACTCAATGTTATTTACCGTATCCTTTCGGCGCACTGCATCTTCATCCCCGCCCTGGTTTACGGCGATCATTACCATGGGAGGATCATAGGACAGGTTCTGGAACTGGCTGAAGGGCGCAAGGTTATCCACACCCTCCCTGCTCACCGTGGAAATCCACCCAATCGGCCGGGGCGCCACACAGGCCTTAAACGGATTTAACGATAAAGGGCATGTTTCATTTACAGGTGAGTAATGCATATTCATTCTCCTTTTCTCTTTAACATCTTTATTTGGTGCAATTCTGTATCTTGTAGTTAAAACAACCACAATCTTCAGCAAAACCGGTAAAATCTTTTGTATTCCATGGCAATTGTTTTTCCTCCTGTATTTGTATAAGATTAACCTATCTGAACGTACATAAAGGAGGAGTTGTATGGAGCAATATAAACCATTAAAAGGTGTGAAGGTTGTGGAGTTATCCCTGATGGTGGCATCTGCATCCTGCGGGCGTATGATGGCAGACTGGGGAGCGGATGTCATCAAGGTGGAAAATACCAAAGGAGGGGACACGTTCCGGAAATGGCCTCTGGGGATCGGAGCTCCGGCTGATGATGATTTTGATCCCCTGTTTGACAACCTGAATGCCAACAAGCGTGCCATCAGCCTGGATACCGGAACCAAATCCGGCCGCGAAGTCATGTTCCGGCTTTTGGAACAAGCGGACGTATTTCTGACAAACCTGCGCACAAGTACCCTGCAGAAATCCGGTCTGGATTACGACAGTCTGAAGGACCGTTTTCCAAAACTGGTAATGAGCCAGCTGGACGGATATGGGGAAAAGGGCGATGAAGCTTCCCGCCCCGGATACGACAACACGGCATTCTGGGCAAGGGGCGGATTCCTGTTCAGCCAGAGTATCTATGGGGACAATGAACAGGCATATCCCGTGTACATGCCTATGGGGTTTGGGGATGTGACCTGCGCAATGGGAATGATGGCCGCCACCGTGTCTGCGGTACTGGCCGCCCGCCAGACCGGAAAAGGGGACCGCGTATCCTTAAGCCTGTACGGAACCGCGGTATGGCTTGCCAATATTCTGGTTTCCGGTTCCCAGTACGGCTTCCGCCTTCCCAAACGCCGTGAAGACTCCAGTCCATTTGGAGCGCCTTTCAAGTGCAGCGATGGGCGGTGGTTCATGCCCCAGATCGTCAACTTCAGCCGGGACGCGCCGGTCTTCTACAAACTGCTGGGGGCCGATGACATGGCGGATGATCCGCTGTACGCGTCACGTGCCAGCTTTAATCGTGTGGAGGTCTGCGGCCCTGTGATCAGACGGTTTGAGGGGATTTTTGCGGCCAAGACTGCCGATGAATGGAAGCGCCTGTTTGGCGAGGCCGGTCTCTGCTGCGAGATCCTGTACCGCTATGATGACATACTGACCGATCCCCAGGCGCTGGCCAATGATTTTATCTATCAGATGAAATATCCCAACGGGCAGGAGGCCGCCCTGGTACGCAGCTGCCTGAACAGCAAACGCATGGGACTTCCCCCGTTTAAGCGCGGCCCCATGCTGGGTGAACACACGGTGGGCATATTAGGGGAGCTGGGTTATACGAATGATGAGATCCAGGCTCTCCTGGCGGAACATTCGGTCAAACAGCATGACTGAATAAATCTTGATGAGCCGTCTGTTTCCAGGAAAGGCCGGACTGCAGTCTTCACTGCGTATCCAGCCTTTCCGTCTTATATTATCCATCTGTCAGACCCAGGTCATCTGCCCGAAATCCAGGATCGCCTTCCCATCCGTATCCTTTACCATACGGAATACCGCCTTTCCGGATCCGGTCTCCCAGATGTGGAGGGAAAAACATTCTCCCGGCATGGCAACGCTCCTGAACTGGTTCTCAATGGAAACCATGCGCTCCGGCTCCCCGGGAAATAAAGCTCCCACCATCATACGGCAGGCATATCCCAGGCTGCAGAGCCCATGGATGATCGGCCTCTCAAACCCACATTTTGCGGCAAATTCCGGGTCCGCGTGAAGAGGGTATGTGTCCCCGGTCAGGCGGTACAGCAGCGGTGCATTGAGTGGATATCCATTCCTGCACACATGATCCGGTTTCCGATCCGGAATCTCCACCGTGCTGCGTGCTGCCTTCGGCCCGCCAAATCCTCCGGCCCAGCGGTTTAAATAGCCCATGGTGTTGGTAAATACAGGCTCACCATTCTCATCCCTTCCGATCACATCCACCTGGATCTTGGCGCCCTTGCCTTCCCCCCGGTCATAGACAGCGCTGATCACCTTCTCGATCATAAGTGCCCCCTTAACAGCTATGGGCTTGTGCAGTACCAGCTTGTGGTCCATGTGCAGGGTTCCGTCCGTGCGCAGTCCCGGGATCATCCTGGTTGGCATCTGTGGCTGGGGATCATAGGGATCCATCCCAAATGTCCCGGCACAGGGGATTACACCAAATGTGGGGATTGCTTTCAGCCCCTTCTCATAGACATAGTCCAGTTCATCCTGCCCGGCTCCCACACTCAGATTATATAAGATCAGGTCCCTCCAGGAGTATGTAAACTTCTGTTTCAGGGATAATCCTACGGCAGATTCATTCAGCATTCTCTTTCCTCCCCTTAAGCGTATTTTTTCATGCAACGCAGTACCAGGCAAGTTTTATTTTATTCTGTTAGCGCGGATCACATTGCCGCTGATCACTACCCTTTGTATCTCGTTTGTCCCCTCAAATATCTGGAAGATCTTGGCGTCACGCATCAGCTTTTCCACCGGGTAATCCCTCATATAGCCGTAACCGCCAAGGATCTGGACCGCCTCTGTCACCACATGGTTCAGGGCATCTGAGCAGTAGCACTTGGCAATGGGGCCCAGCGTGGCTGCAGACGGGTCCCCTGCGTCCAAAAGGGCCGCAACCTTCATGCCGATGGCCCGGCTGGTCTCAATTGCAATCTCCATATCCGCAATCTTGAATCCGATCGCCTGGTTCTTATAGATCGGTTTGCCCATGCTCACCCGTTCCTGGACATATTTAACGCAGACGTCCTTGGCCGCCTTCATAATACCCACGCAGCCGCTGCCCACACCGGCGCGGCCCTGCTCCAGGGTCTTCATAGCTATCTTAAATCCCTCCCCCTCCTTGCCGATCAGAGCCGATGCCGGGATATGTACATCCTCAAATATCACATCACAGGTGGCGGACTGGCGGATTCCCATCTTATCCTCATGTTTGCCAATGCTTACGCCGGGAAGATGGGCGTCAACCAGGAACATGGTCAGTCCCTTGTATCCCAGGGAACGGTCCACGGAGGCGACCACACACATGAAATCCGCGTAACAGGCATTGGTGATAAAGCACTTGCGGCCGTTTAAAATATATTCCTTTACACTGCCGTCCCCGTCCAGGACTTTTTGCGCCAAGGTTTTGCAAGCCCCCGCATCAGATCCCGCATCAGGCTCTGTCAGGGCAAATGCGGCAAAACCACTGCGCTTTTGGGGCCAGCGCGGATCTCTGCCCGGCCTGTCACTTGTAAGTATGTCCACACACCACTTCTTCTGCTCCTCGGTTCCGGCCAGAAGAACGGGTTTGATGCCCAGATTATTTGTTCCGCAGGTCAGTCCGAATCCTGCATCCCCATACATTAATTCCTCACGTATCCATGCAGCGGTCACATTGCTCAGCCCCTGTCCGCCATACTCCGCAGGCAGGTCTGCACAGATCAGTCCCATCTCAAACGCTTTGTTGTATGCATCCCAGTCCAGCTCTCCGCTGATATCGTGCTCAGCGGCCTTTGGGCGGACCTCCTTCATCACAAAATCATGGACCATATCCACGATCTCCTTGTCTTCACCAGTTAATACCAATCCCGCTGCTGCTACATCTACCATACTGTTACCATCCTTTCCTAAAGTGAAATAAAGCCTGCCGCTTTGTCCTTATCATAACAGAACAACTGCATGTGACCTACGGTGCGGGCTACAAAAAAGCCATTTTCTTCCTATGCCCTTTGTGGTTAAAATAACCATACACTGAAGGTGCCTGTCTTAAATACAAATTTATATGGAATTTTCTATCTTTTTCTGATATTATTAATCACAAACGTCCTGTTTTTTTCAGCAGCCGAAGGGGGGGCATTATGCAAATAGCACAAAGCATTATTCTTGATCTGTTAAAACCATTTGAACCAGAATCATTGATCCCGGAGAGCGCTTCTTTTTCCTTCCGGCAGATCCACCTGCTGGATGATATACCGATCTCACCGGAGGAATCCGTTCTCTATGTGGGCACATGGAAGCAGGTGCAGACACTGGACCCCTCTTTTTGGGAGATGACCTGTATTGTCTGCATGGGTTCCAGGGATGAAATCCTCCCCCTGGCGGAGCGGCACGATTCCAACCTGATCATCATACCAGATTTCTATTCCCTGGCCTCTGTGGCAAACCGGCTGTATACGGGCTTTGACGAGATCCGGAAATGGAGCAGCGATCTGGAAATGGCGATCCTTGCCAAAAAGGACTATCAGACCATCATCTCCATTGGCACCCGGTTCTTTGGTAAGAATCCGATCATAATGGTAAATTCATCCTATAACCTTATCGCAGGAAGCATGCCTTCCTCGCCTTCCCATGAGCGTATTAATGCGATCCTGAAGAACGGTTATTACTCCAAGGACATGACGGACGGTCTGGCACGCATGGGCTATCAGGCCAATGGGATCAAATATACCACCCCGACCGTCCTCTATCCGCCCAACTATATGGACTGTCCTCTCATGGTGCTTTCCACCCATGCGGACAACGGCATATTCCTCGGCTTTATCACCATTTATTTTATTGAGGATGAGCCCACTGAGGCTCAGTTCCAGCTGTTTTCCTACTTTGCACGCAAGGTGCGCAAATATTATCTGGAAAACAGCGGCGAAAACGCATCCACCCCCACCCCGTTGGAGGTTTTTATGGCAGATCTCATTGACCATACCCGCGAAGATGAAACCTTCCTGAAAGACCGCGCCCGCTCCTTGCGCCTTCCCCTGGACGCTTCCTACCGGCTCTGTGTCATACAGTGGGATAAATTCGTGCTTCCCCAGGCCGACTACATCATGAACAGGCTGAGATCCTGTCTGAAGTTTCCCTTTTTCCGGGTCCTTCTGTATCATCAGTCCGTTCTCCTCCTTCTGAAGGGGGATATTTCCAGCCTGAGACTGATTGAGGAGATCAATGAATCCTTTGATGAATTCGGGGAGCTTTTAAAAATATGCCAGGGACATGCAGGATTCTCCACTGCCAATTTTCCTCTCCTCAAGATGAATATCGCCTACCGCCAGGCTGTTACAGCCGCAAGATACGGCATGATGCTAAACCCCGAGACAGGTATTTACTTCTATTCCCACTATTATATCTATGAGATGCTGGATGATTATAAAAAACGGTACGCTCTGGAGGATATGTCCGTACAGAAGCTGGCCCTTCTCAGTGATCCGGCGGAAGATCGGTATGATAACCTGGCACTCCTGCGCAACTATCTGCTGACCGAGAGGAGCATATCCAGCACTGCCAAGATCATGCATATGCACCGCAACAGCGTGATTTACCGGCTGAACAAGATCCAGGAGATCCTGGGCCTGGATCTGAACGACCCGGATGTGCGCCTAAGACTTCTGATCTCCTTTAAGATCCTGGAACTGCAGTCAGGGCACATCCAGCCGGCTCCCGCGATCGAGGCACCGTCAAACGGAGCCATCAGCTTTTATGAATAAGGATCACGCCTTTAATTTTCTGATTTCTTCTGTGAGGACCGGAAGCACCTCAAACAGGTTGCCTACAATGCCATAGTCAGCCGCTTTAAAAATGGGGGCTTCCGGATCTTTATTAACAGCCACTATACAATCGGATCCCGACATGCCCGCCAGGTGCTGAATGGCGCCGGAGATACCGCATGCAATGTACAGCTTGGGTCCCACGGTCTTTCCGGTCTGTCCCACCTGACGGGCATGGCCGATCCACCCTGCATCTACCGCAGCGCGGGATGCGCCTACGGCAGCTCCCAGAACACCTGCCAGTTCCTCCAGCAGCTTAAAATTCTCCGGTCCGCCCATGCCGCGCCCGCCGGATATTATGATTTCGGCATCCTCCAGATTGACAATGCCTGATGCAGCTTCCCGCACGGAATCCACCAGTCTTGTACGGATTTTTTCTGCCGGCACGGAAATGTTCTCCCTGATGACCTGCACTTCTTTTTGATCCACCGGCAGCTTCTTAAATACGCCGGGGCGTACTGTACCGATCTGCGGACGCGTATTGGGACACATGATAACTGCCATGAGATTGCCTCCAAAGGCAGGTCTTGTCCAGGCCACATTGCCGCTCTCCGCATCATAGTCCAGGCTGGTACAATCCGCGGTCAGCCCGGTGCGCAGCCTGCAGGACAGGCGCGGTCCAAAATCCCTGCCATTGTTGGTGGCGCCGATCAGGACGGCGGACGGCCCATAGGTTTGGACCAGCTCGGCCATGGCGTATGTATATGCGTCAAAACTGTATTTCCCATACTCAGGCCCTTCCACGCTGATGATCCTGTCCGCTCCGTATTGGCGGACCTGGGCAACCGCTTCCTCATTATCCCGGCCCAATATCACTGCCACCAGTTCCTCACCGGCCTTATCCGCCAGCATGCGGCCGGGGTTTAAAAGCTCCAGTCCCACGCTTTTTACCTTTCCTTCATCTGTCTCGATAAACACCCATATATCCCTGTTTTTAAACTCACTCATAATCCCTACACCTCTCAAATAATCTTGGCATCGCTAAGCATGGCGGCCAGTTTGGCAGCAGCATCCGGGCCTGTCTCATTGCTGATGATAACACCGTTCTTAGTCTGGTCCGGGGTAAAGGTCTTCTTTACCTTTGTGGGGGAACCATTGAGCCCCAGCCGTTCCTGGTCACAGATCATATCAGGATCGCTGTTTGTGATCTCAGTGATAACCGCCCTGTTTGCAGCCATCTTGCTTTTAATGGAGGGATAACGGGGATCGTATGAGGTTTTGGTGACAGTGACCAGGGCGGGAAGGTCCACCTCAATGATATCATGGCCCTCATCCGTGTCCCTCTGCACCCGGAGCTTTCCATCTGCCATTTCCACGCCGGTTGCCAGTGTCACATGGGGAAGGTCCATATGCTCTGCCATCTCAGGCCCCACCTGTGCGGTATCCCCGTCAATGGCCTGCTTGCCGCAAAAGATCACATCCACAGATTCCCCTGTCTTTTGTTCCACTGCCCTGACCGCCCTGCTCAGTATATAGCTGGTAGCCAGCGTATCTGAGCCGCCAAAGGCCCGGTCCGTTACCAGAAAGGCCTGATCCGCCCCCACTGAAAGGCATTCCTTAAGCGCATTTTTGGCCTGGGCCGGCCCCATGCTGACAACCATGACCTTCCCGCCTTCTTTTTCCTTTAAGCGGACCGCCATCTCAAGGGCACATGCGTCAAAAGGATTGACTATACTTGGCACGCCCTCACGGATCAAAGTATGCTTTACCGGATCGATCTTGATCTCAGTCGTGTCCGGCACCTGCTTAATGCAAACCAGAATATTCATATAATTTCACCTCTACTGTTTTATTTTCCTCTATAATCAGGCGTCCGTTTTTCCAAAAAGGAAGATACGCCCTCCATCTTGTCCTCCGTGCCGCAGAGCGTGCTCAGCGCCAGCATCTCCAGCAGTTCCCCTGTTTCCTGGCTGCTGGAAAGGGAAGCAATCACCACCTGTTTTGCAATCCGGAGCGCCACCGGCCCCTTTGCAATCAGCTTGCCCGCCATTTTTTTTGCCTCCAAAAGCAGCTCCCGCTGCGGCACACATTTGGTGGCCAACCCGATCTCAACGGCCTCCTCGGCCCCGATCTTCCGGCCCATAAGGATCACATCCATGGCCCTTCCCAGTCCGATCAGCCGTGACAGTCTCTGGGTGCCGCCGGCGCCGGGAAGGATGCCCAGTCCGGTTTCCGGCAAGGCAAACAACGCGTTCTCCGAGACCACCCGGAAATCACAGGCTATAGCTGTTTCGCATCCCCCTCCAAAGGCATATCCATTTACCGCCGCAATGACCGGCTTGGAGCATTTCTGGATCCTGTTTAACGCCTTCTGCCCCGCTCCGCCCAGGCAATCCGTGGGCTTTTTCACTTTCAGGGAATTTAGATCCGCACCTGCAATAAATGCCTTGCTGCCCGCCCCTGTGATAATCACAACCTTTACTTCGTCCGATTGATCCGCCCAAAAAAAGAAATCATTTATCTCCGCCCATGACTTATCATTAAGCGCGTTCATTTTTTCCGGCCGGTCCGCTGTAAAAAGAGCAATCCCCTGCTCATCTATCTCCAGCTTAAAATTTTCATATTCCACAACAAATCCTCCTTTCCCTATCAGAATATACTTTAAGTATGCTAACATTTTATATCATCACCCCTTCATGTTTCACCTTCATAAATTCCAAAAAATGCGTCTCTGCCGTCCGTTCTCTTTGTGCTTTTTAACCTTAAGTTTTCTTTTCTCCTTTTCTGTGGTTGTAGTGCACAATCTGCGCTCTGTTTCACAAACCCGGTTTTGGAGCAATTACAGTTTGTTCCTTTTTCCTGTTTTGATACAATGGTAGAAACATGTTGGTATGCATCATTTTATACCCCTAAAATAAGGAGGACCTAAACCTATGAAACCTTTAGAAGGCATTACCGTTGTAGAACTGTCAACCTACATTGCGGCCCCTTCCTGCGGACGTATCCTGGCCACTCAGGGCGCCCGTGTAATTAAAGTGGAATCCCCCAGAGGAGATGTGGAGCGGACGTTCGGCCCCACTCTCTTTGCACCTGCCACAGACGAGGAAAACCCAATCTATGACACCTTAAACGGAGGCAAGGAAGCTTTAATGCTGGATTTAAAGAAACCCAGGGACATGGAAATATTTCATGAAATCCTGGCAAAAGCTGATGTATTTCTCAGCAATAACCGTCCTCAGGCATTGAAGAAAATGGGCCTGGACTATGACAGTTTAGAGTCACGTTACCCCGGGCTCATCTATGCAGTGCTGCTGGGCTACGGGGAAAAGGGGCCAAAGACCAATTATCCGGGTTTTGACGCCATTGCCATGTTTGCCACAGGCGGTTTTATCCAGGACATGATGGTGGATTCCGACCAGGCTTACCCTGTTTACCTTCCCATGGGTTTCGGGGATCTGATCTGCGGGACCATCCTTTCCGGCGCCATCGGAACCGCCCTGTACGCAAGGGAAAAGAGCGGCAAGGGTGATTATGTATCCCTCTCCCTGTACGGGGCTGCCATGTGGCTTTTCAGCGTTATGTCCACAGGGACCCAGTTTGGCTACCAGTGGCCCCGGGGCCGGTACCAGGGCGGCCCCATGGGGGTTCCATACAAAACCAAAGATAACCGCTGGATCCTTCCGGTGGTCAATGAATACGAACGGTACTGGAAGGATTTCTGCCTGGCCGTGGGGGCTGAGGAGATCATGGAAGATCCCCGGTTCTGCACCAAACAGGCCACCTTTGACCCTAAAAACCGGGAGGACTGTATCCGCTATTTTGAAACATGCTTTGCCGGGAAAAATGCTGACGAAATCCTTCCCAAGCTGGTGGACGCAGATATCATTGCCAGCGAGCTGGGACATTTTAAGGATAACCACAGCAGTGAACAGGCCCTGGTCAATGGCTACATGAGTCCCATCACCTACCCCAACGGGGATGCCGTCACACTGGCCGTACCCCCGGTTAAAATGGGATGCATGGACATGCCCGCAGCCCAGCAGGCGCGCCCCATAGGCGCTGACAACGAAGCTATCTTTAAAGAATTTGGAATAGATGTTTAATTAATAGGAGGAAGCCATGGATTATCAGACCATTCTTGTAACTGTAAAAAACAGGATCGCCACCGTGACATTGAACCGTCCGGAATACAGCAACGCATTTGCCAGGGAATCCTATGTGGAAATAGCAAACGCCATGAAGGACCTGGGTTCCCGCAGGGATGTGGGTTCCATTGTCGTCACCGGGGCGGGAAGGCACTTCTCCGCAGGAGGGGATATCAAACGTTTTAAGGCACTCATAGACAGCAAAGAGTATCTGGACGGGGACAGTGTAGCTGATGCGGGTAACATGTCCATCGCTATCCGCGAATGCCCTAAACCGGTTATTGCCATGATCAACGGCGTGGCCACCGGTGCAGGCTTAAGCTGCGCCCTTGCCTGTGATTTCCGGGTGGTGGCGCCCTCCAGCAAAATGATCATGGCCTTTGTAAACATGGGCCTTTGCGGGGATACGGGAAGCATTTATAACCTGATCCGCCTTATCGGTCCTGACAAGGCAGAGCTTTTGATGATGACCGGGGACGCCTGCCGCGGGGAGGACTGTGTCCGTATGGGGCTTGCCACTCTTCTGGCCGAGGAGGGCAGGCTGCAGGAAACCACCTACAATCTGGCGTCAAAGCTTGCCGGAAAGTCCAGCGCCGCCCATGCAGGCCAAAAGCGTCTTATTAAAAAATATTTTTATGGGGGACTGGCTGATTTTGCCGTAGATGAGGGAAAAGAAATTGCAGCAGCTTCCCGCCTGTCTGATTTTACAGAAGCAGTCAATGCGTTCCTGGAAAAAAGAACGCCTGAATACAATAAATAATAGGCAACAGTTCAGGACGGCCAAGAAGATGAGCCGTCCTGAACTGTTATAATAATAGACAGAAACCGCCGGGATCATTTCCGGCAAAAGGCCAAACTAAAATAGCGCCATCTGCCCCCTTCCTATCTCTCCCTCAACTCCCCGTCTCCTTCTCGATCCGTTCAACCAGCCCTGCCTTCATCACCTTTCCGGTGGCTGTCCGGGGAAATTCTTCATAGATATGTACCTTTTTGGGAATTTTATATCCGGCGATCTTTCCGCGGCAGTAGTCGCGGATGTCCTGTCCGTTCAGCGTTCCCTGATGCTTCAGGATCACACAGGCGTGGACCGCCTCCCCCCAGTAGTCATCCCTGACACCCATCACGGAAGCCTCCGCAATGTCAGGGTGGGTGCTCAGCACATTCTCGATCTCCAGTGGAAATATATTCTCTCCCCCGGATATAATCATATCATTTTTCCTGCCACGCACATACAGGTATCCCTCCTTGTCCAGGCTTCCCATATCCCTGGTATGATACCATCCGCACCTGATGGACGCCATGGTCTCCTCCTCCATCTGATAATAGTCCTTCATCATGCCGGGACCTTTTACGCAGATTTCCCCGACCTCTCCCGCGCTGCACTCCCCGCCGTTCTCATGGACGATCTTCACCTCATGTCCGGCAATGGGTTTGCCCACTGAGTTCAGATACCGCATGTTGCAGCGCAGATGATCCTCCGGGGACAGGATCGTCACAATGGAACACATTTCCGTCATCCCGTATGACTGCTGGAAATCACAGTGGAACCGGTCAATGGCGCGCCGTATCAGTTCCGGGGGCATGGGACAGGTGGAGTAGCTGATCATACGTATGCTGCTCATGTCATATCTGCCGAGATCCGGATGATTCAGAAGGGCTGTGAGCACTGTGGGAATCGCGCTTAACCTGGTCACCCGGTTGACTTCAACACTGGCCATATACCGGACGGGATCAAATCTGCTAAACCCCACAACAGTGCCGCCGCATGCAAGACATGCATAGGTCCCCATGCTGGCGGAGTGGAACATCTGGCTCATCATCTGGAAAATTGTGCTGCTCTCAAAGAGCAGGGAACCGATGCAGGATTCCATCTGCCTTAAAAACTCCCCGTTGGTATAGCGCACCACCTTTGGAAAACCGGTGGTGCCGCTGGTGTGCAGATGCATCAGTATATGGTCGTCATCCCGTTTTACGAACTCCTCCAGAGGTTCCCATTGTTCCAGGATTTTGTCCATCAGGTCCATGTCCATGGCAGGGCACAGCGAGAATGTAAGTTCCTTCATCTCCCCGCGGATCTTCGCATCCCCGGAACGGAAGAACATATACTTTACATGGTTAAAGGACAGCAGGTAATGGAGTTCCGGGGCAGCCAGACGCCAGTTAAGCTTTACAACCACGGCCCCTGCCATAATACATCCAAGCACTGTCTCCACATAGTCAGCATGGTTGACGGAGATGATTGCAACCGGATCCCCTTTCCTGATATTGCAGCGGCTGAGATGGCCTGCTATCTTTGCTGCATGTTCAAAAATTTCCCCATAGGTGCGCCTCCTGTCATCCACGATCACCGCTGTCTTGTCCGGATGCTCCTCCATTGCTTTTTTGAAAATACCTATGAATGACTCGAACTTTTTCTCCATGTCAAACTCCTGTATCTTTGCAGAACACCGCTGCCATATCCCGCCAAGACAATTTTATGATTGCCCGCCATCTGAAAAGCCGGTCATCCCATCCGGAAGGATGGATGACTGATCCAGGTGGGGATAGCCGGATACATCCAGCTGGACGGCCGCTTCTTCTTTTTTCATCTCTTCGATCTGTTCGTCCGTATAGCCGTATTCCCTCAAAACTTCCTCTGTATGCTCACCCAGCATGGGCCCTCTTTTCCACTGGGGGATCCCCATTTTTTCACTGCGCATGGCAGGGCGGACAAGAATTGACTTTTTGCCGTTGGGACAGGTCACCTCATGGATATACTCATTGGCCCATGCCTGTTCACTGGTCTCCATATCCTTATAGTGTGCAAGCCTGTCATTTACAATATCCGCATCGGTCAGGATCCTGCACCATTCGTCCGCTGTTTTGGTCTTGTAAATCTCCTCAAAGCGTTTCATCAGATACTTTCTCACTTCCGGATCCCTTTGCTTTATGGCCGTGTTATACCTGGGGTCTGTTCCCAGTTCCGGAACTCCCAGGGCGTTGCAAAGAATCGGCCACTGCTTCTCTATCTGCAGGATGGTGGTCATCACCCACTCATTGTCCTTGGTGCGAAAGGGCGCCCCTGTAGGCGCGCTGTTTTCACGCGTCTTGGGATAAGTGTAACCATATTGCTTCTCCGTGGCAACTGCCATTATATGGAAACACCACAGGGCTGTGCCGTACAGGGAACTGGACACATGATCCCCCAGCCCGGTCTGGCTCCTCTTATAAAGGGCTGCGGTGATCGCATAACACAGGCCCATGGCCGTTACAATGTCCCCCGGCCCGGCGGAGCTGTACACCGGGTAGCTGTCCGGTCCGTCCACCATCATATCAGCGTTAAAGCCGGAACTTGCCCAAAATGCAACCGTATCAAATCCCGGATTATCCTTTTTGGGTCCCTTTTCCCCAAAGCCATTTACATTAGCCATGATCAGCTTTGGATATGCCTCCTTCAGGGACGCATAGTCCAGTCCAAGGCGTTCCAGGGCCTTGGGCCTTGTATTGGTCAGGAAAATGTCCGCATCTGCCAGCAGCCTGTGCATGGCATCCATTCCCCCCTGTGTCTTCAAGTTCAGCACAATGCCTCTTTTTCCCGCGTTCAGGTTGTCAAACAGCGGGTTTTCATCCATGGTGCACGGTACAAAAAATGTCTTTGGAAAACTCCGGAACATATCCCCGCCCGCGCTTTCCACCTTGATCACCTCTGCTCCCCAGTCCGCCAGCATCCTGCCGCAGGAACCGGCCGCCACCATGGTGGAAAGCTCCACCACCTTAATACCCTCCAATGGTCTGTAATCTGTACTCTCTCCCATGCTTGATCGTCTCCTTATCCCATTTCATAGACTAGCAGATGCCTGATCGCAAGCCGTTGATCACTGCTTCTGCTTCGTCCACCATTCCATCCATCAGTTCCTGAACCGTTTTGATGTCCCGGATCAGTCCCATTGCCGGTCCCAGTGCGTAGATACCGCCGTCAATATTTCCGTTTTTATAGCACTGTCTGCTGAGCTTGCCGGAGATCACCGTCATCAGTTCCTGCAGCGTGGTGCCCCTGGCTTCCATTTCCAGTGTCAGTTTAGCTGCCAGATTATTGGCAACACGGGCCGCATTGTGGATGGATTTCTGTACCAGGACCGTATCCTTTTCCGTATGTTCCAGCAGCCACTGCTTGTGATTATCCGATATAGGGCATTCTTTTGTTGCCACAAACCGGGTACCCATTACCACGCCCTGGGCTCCAAGGGCCAAAGCCGCCGCCAGCCCTTTTCCGTCCGCCACTCCGCCTGCTGCCAGCACCGGTACGCCGTACTCCCCGCACACCGCAGCCGCCTTATTGGCGATCACAAATGTCCCGATCCCATCCAGGCTTGGATGGCCTGCAACCTCATATCCCGCAATGGTTATCACATCCGCGCCCTTTCTCGCCATGCTGGCCGCCACCTTTGCATTTGGGCTTTTGTGGATGATCCGGATCCCCGCTTCCTTACACGCGGGCATGAACTCTACCGGAGACGCGCCTGCAAACTCAATGGCAGCCACCTGTTCCCGGGCACACACATCAATATATTGAAAAATCTCCTCGCCCTTGGTCAGGTCCGGCACCAGGGAAATATTCACAATAAATGGTTTGTCTGTCAGTTCCTTCATCTTGATGATATCTTCGCGGAACTCATCAATACCAGGATAACAGGTAATGTTCATGGTCCCCATGCCGCCTGCGTTGCTCACCAGCGATGCAAAATCAGCAATTCCCAGATGCTGCATTCCTCCCTGGACAATGGGCTTTTCAATCCCGAACATTTCTGTAAATTTTGTTTTTATCATAGTCCCCTCCTTATACGTTCACAGAGTCTGTGGTTATGGTATAACTCTATCAATTTGTCAAAAAATTATCTATGCGATTTTGCACAAAGAACACCCTCTGTTCCCCACCCGATTTTCGTATGTTCCTCCATATGCTTTCCCCTTGTTTTACGCTAAGATTCCCTTAAAGTGTACTCTCGAAGTCTCCGAGAGTACACTTTAAAGAAAAGGAGGTCTTCCTATGTGCCACTATATTGTTACTTCCCTAAAGGATAAGGTGGGGACCATTATCCTGAATGACCCGGAAAAGAGGAATGCCCTAAGCAAGGCCATGGCGTCCGAACTCTGCCAGGCACTGGAATCCTATCGGTTCAACCCGGATGTCCGGGTGGTCGTGCTCCGCGGTGCAGGCGGGTATTTCAGTGCAGGCGGTGATATCACTTCCATGAAAAAACGTGTGGATTGTTACGCCCGGGGTCTGAGGCCCGAAACCCAGACAAAGGAAAACATGGCTGGTTTTAACCGTCTGATCCTGGCCATCCGCCAGATAGAAAAACCGGTTGTAAGCTGGATCGAAGGAGCCTGCGCGGGCGGCGGCCTGAGTATTGCCATGGCATCCGACTTTTCCATTGCCGATGAAAGCTGCAAGATGACATTTGCCTTTGTCAATATAGGACTGGCCCCGGACATGGGAAGTTCTCTCATGCTTATGCGGCGCGTGGGCCCGGCAAGGGCAACGGATCTTTTTATGACCGGACGCCGTTTTACCGGCGGGGAGGCGGCCAGGCTGGATATTATCACACAGGCCGTGCCTGCAGGCGATCTGGAGCAGACAGTAAACGCTCTGGCAGCCAAACTGGCCGCAGGGCCGGCAGTCTCCTACCGCGAGATCAAAGGGGCCGTCAACCGCATCCTCTATCCGGACCTATACCAGTGCATGGCTATGGAATCGGATTATGTGGACCGGCTGACCCACACGGCTGACCATGCGGAGGCCGTCTATGCCTTCCTGGAAAAAAGGGCTCCCCGTTTTTCCGGAACATGACCGCCCGGCTTTTACAGGCAGTATAACAATGAAACGCTTAAAAATGGAACGCACCAGCCCCTCTGCAAGGGAGCCATGCGTTCCATTTTTTATTCCTGCCGGGAATGTCATCCCCGTTATGGAAATGCAGCTGTGTTTATATGTAACTGTGTTTACAGGTAGAAACCCATGGAGATCAGCAGTGCGGCAAAGCATGCCATCACAATAGGGAGCACCAGGGACAGGATAAAGTTGTTGATATATGCCTGCTTATGGGTCAGCTTTGTGGTGGACAGCATGGTGATGACACCCGCGCTGTGGGGAAGGGTATCCAGGCCAATGGAGGACATGGCAACCAGCCTGTGCAGCTGATCTGCCGGGATCCCGGTGGCGATAAAACGGTCGGCAAAGTTCTGAAGGGCAATATTCTCACCGGAGGATGCGGAGCCGCAGATGCCGGCGCATACATTCACTACCAGAACAATGGTCAGGGGATTGGTGCCCAGGGCGTCCAGGCTGCCTACAATGGCCTGAAAACCAGGAACAGCTGATACGATACCGCCAAATCCCGATGCACAGCACACCGTGATCAGAGGCATGATGGCCTGAGGCATGGCGCCGGAAAATATCTTTTTCAGGTCCTGCTTGCGGGGATCATATAACAGCCATGCGACCACACATCCGCTGAACAGGGAGATAACCGCGGACATCTTTAACACATTGAGCACAAGGATCACAACGATCATGGGAAGAAGGCACTGCCATAAAGGCTTTTCATCATCTACCTTAACTTCCACCAGCTGCTCTTTGTCAATCAGTTCTCCTGTGGGAAGAAAGCTCTCCCCCTTCCGGTTGGTCCGCTTGCACTGCCACCAGATATATCCTGAACCCAGGGCGAATGTGAGCAGTGAACACAGGATCCCAAGGACCGGAGCAGCCATTGTGGTGGAGCCAAAATATTCAATGGGTATGATATTCTGGATCTGTGGGGATCCGGGCAGCATACCGATGGTCACTGTTGAGGAACCCAGACAGGAACAGGAGTACATCCACCATGGTATATCCAGTTCCTTAAACAGGGATCGTGCAATGGCAACCAGAATAAACACAACAACAAATACGTTTACGCCTCCGTAAGTCAGGATCAGCTGGATGATGGGCAGTACCATAACTGCCAGCCACCGCTGTACATTCCGGTTTTTTGCCCTTTTTGCAATGCGGGCCACCTTGATGGCAATGGAGGGAGCAGCGCCCGAATCCCCCATAAAGCGCGCAAACAACGCACTGAACAGAAAAATCAGGAAATAGCCCTGCATGAAACCTACGGCCTTTGGCATAAATGCTTCCGACAGCAGTGAGAATGGATTCATGCCCCCAAAGACAGCTACAACCATACCGGCGGCAATGGCCACAATGATCGTGTTGTAACCTATGTAGGCCAACAGGATAAACAGAGCCAGACCAACCACAATACCAAATAAACTAAGCATTTTCTTCCCCTTTCGTACTGTATCTTATGATGTTATAATAATAACAAAGCCGGCCTCAAACACCCACTGCACTTGTCACAAAAATAACATTTTTATAACCCCTGCTTTCTGGTTAAAACAACCAGTGGGCCTGGTCAGTTTTAACGGAGCATTGCTTTTGAGATCACCACACGCTGGATCTCATTGGTCCCCTCCACGATCCGGTTCACCCGGGCATCCCGGTACAGCTTGGAGATCAGATATTCATCGCACAGCCCATAGCCTCCAAAAATCTGCAGCGCCTGATCGGTAATCCTTCCAAAAGCTTCCGTCACAAAGCATTTGGCAACGGAGGCCTCCGTATTACATGGTTTCCCCTGGTCAAGAAGCATGGTGGCGTGATAGACAAGGCCGCGGCTGGCCTGGATCAGCATCTCCATATCAGCCAGTTTTTCCTGTATCATCTGTTTTGCGCAGATGGGCTTTCCAAAGGCCACCCGTTCCTTGGAGTACTGGACGGCCAGATCCCGGGCAAGCTGGCAGGCGCCCAGGCTGGAAGCCGCGATCATGGGCCTGGAGGCGGTCAGTACCTTCATGGCATTTGCAAATCCGCTCTCCTCCGTTCCCACCAGGTTGCATGCAGGGATCTCCACATCTTCAAAGATCACCTCTGCCGTGTTGGACAGGCGCATTCCGAATTTATCGATCTTTTTGCTGACATTGACCCCTTTGCGGTCCCGCTCCACGATAAACGTGGCCAGGCCTCTGGATCCCTTGGAGGGATCCACGGATGCAACCACCAGGAACATGTCCGCCAGGGAGGCATTGGTGATAAACATCTTGGTCCCGTTAATAACATAGGAACCGCCTCTGCGCACAGCCGTTGTGCGGACCGCGGCGCTGTCAGACCCTGCCCCGGGCTCCGTCAGGCAGAACGCGCTTATGGATCCTTTATTTAAAAGGCCCGCGTAATATTGCTTCTGCTCCTCGTTTCCCGCCGCCATAACAATCTTGCCGCCCATACTGGTCACATTAAACATCCCCATATAGGTGCTCTCCACCTTGGCCCCCTCCTCGATCATCATGGCCGTGGTGGTGGTATCCAGCCCCATGCCTCCGTATTCCTCGGGCACCTGCATCATATGCAGTCCCATATCGATCCCCATCTGTATGATCTCCTTGGGATAATGCCCTTCTTTTTCCCATTCCAGGACATGGGGCTTGACCTCCCTGGTCATAAAATCCCGTATCAACTCCACCAGACTCTGCTGGTCCTCAGTCATATCATATAATCCATCCATTCAGGCTTATAAACCTCCTTTCCCGTGTCTGTCCAGGCTCTGGTGCGGCCACCGTTGTTCCAGCTGGGCAATCTTCTCGCTGCTGTATCCAAGTTCCCTCAGGATCTCCTCATTCTGCTCTCCCAGGAGGGGGGCGCGTCTGAACTCAGCCGGCGTCTCGGACATGCCGCAGTTTCCGGTCCTGGTGATAAAGGACGGCTTGGAGTCCATACCCGGCATGGTGGGCTGCTCCTGCAGCCAGCCGTTGAGACGGAATTCCTCATCACTCCACACCTGATATTCGTTGTAGACCCGGCAGCACGGCACCCCTGCGGCGTCCAGGGCTTTCAGTGCCTCATCCTGGCCTCCATAAGCATCCGTAAGCCACTTATTGATAAGAGGTATCAATGTCATCTGATTCCTTGCCCGGTCAGATACCTCCGCATACTCCGGATCCTCCTTCCATTCCGGACGCCCCATCAGGTCGCACAGGCTCTCCCATATCCTCTTGCCTGCCGCTGCCATAACGATATCCCCGTCCTTGCAGTGAAACACCCCGTAGGGGCACATGGTGGGATGATGGTTGCCCTGCCTTTTGCTCATCCGTTCCGGCCCAAGGTTACAGTGGATCAGCGGCGTATTAATATAGATCAGGGTGCGCAGCAGGGAAATATCCACATATTGCCCCTCCCCGGTATCACGCCAGTGATACAGCGCCGTCATGACGCCGGTAAACATATTGAGTCCTCCAAGAAGATCCCCCAGAGGGAATCCGCTTTTCTGCGGTGCTCCGTCCGCCTCCCCGGTAACACTCATGATACCGGACATTGCCTGGGCGATAATATCATAGCCCGGCTTTGATACGTATTTTCCTGTCTGTCCAAAAGTTGTCAGGGATGCGTATACAATATCCTTTTTTACGGCCCGTACGCTCTCATAATCCAGCCCATACTTTTTCATGGTCCCGGGACGGAAATTTTCCAAAATCACATTGGCTGTGGGGAGCAGTTTTTTTACAACCTCCAACCCCTCAGGATCCGTAAGGTCCACTGCCAAAGACTTCTTGCCCCGGTTGAACCAACAGTGGGATAAGCTCTCTCCATCCACCATGGGCGGGAACTTCCTGCCGTCCTCTCCCCTGACCGGACGCTCAATTTTGATCACTTCCGCTCCATAATCCGCCATCATGGCTCCTGCCGTTGGACCGGCCGCCATGGTGGTAAAATCCAGGACCCTGATACCCTCCAGTGCTTTTTTACTCATTATGCCTTCCTCCTTAATGGTATCTTTTGGTGTTTGTCATCTATTTCCCCGGATTGCGTTAAGCCGATCCAGACATTGCCCGGCTTCCTCCATGATACTGTCCAGGATCTCCCCGCAGGTCTTTACCTCATGGATCAGCCCGCAGGACGGCCCCACCGCAAACATGCCTTCATCCACATCGCCGCTCTCATAGGCTGCCTTGCCGCGCTTTCCTGAGATCACAGGCATCAGTTCTTCCAGGGAAGCTCCCCTGGATTCCAGCTCAAGGCATTTTCTGGCAGCCTCATTATCCGCCACACGCACCATGTTCCGGATGCTTTTCTGGCACAGTACCGTTCTGTTCTCATCGGAATTTACGATCCACTCCTTCTGGTTTTGATGGATCAGGCATTCTTTGCTGGCCACAAAGCGGGTTCCCATAACAATGCCTTCGCAGCCCAGACTCAGCGCTGCCAAAAGACCTCGCCCATCAGCGATCCCTCCGGCTGCCAGCACCGGAACCTTGACCTCGCGGGCAGTGCGGTTAGCCAGGACCATGGTTCCCACCCCGTCCGTATGGGGATGGCCCGCCACCTCAAATCCTGCCATGGTTATAAGGTCCGCTCCCATGCTCTCAGCCTTTTTTGCATGTTTTACACATGCTGCCTTATGGATCCATTTTACCTGATCCTTATGGGCGTTGAGGATATCTGCCAGTTCCTGCGGACTGGCTCCGGCTGTCTCAACTGCGGGCACCCCCTCCTCCAGGATCACATTTACCTGGTCAAAAAGCTCCTTTCCGGGGCGCAGGCTGGGGATCAGGGAAATGTTGACTGCAAAGGGGCGGCCCGTCATCTCCTTCACCTTCCGGATCGCTCTGCGCAGATCCTTTGGATCCGGATAAATAGTCACATTAATTGTGCCCAGGCCTCCTGCCTCCGATACGGCACCAGCCAGTTCCGGCACACCCAGATGCTGCATACCTCCCTGCATGATCGGATATTTGATCCCCAATATTTCTGTCATTCTTGTTTTCATAATCCATACCTTCACTTTCCATGAGAACTGTATCACTTAACTATCTGTTAATAAAATATCACTTTACCCTTTTTATGAATACGTTTGTTTCTACAATTTTTATCACAGTGCTTTTAGTAAGTGATTGGACACTTTGACCAGTCCTGTCCCCGACAGGACCAACTCTTTAAAATCCACACCCGCTTTACAGGACCTTTAAGCTTTCACATCCTCACCGTTATTTTTTCTTGACAATAACGCTTTTCCAGTATAATATGGTAAATGTTACTAAATCTACTAATTGGAGGGTATTACAATGAAAAAAAAGACACTGGCAGTTTTACTGGCCGCAGCACTGGGTGCATCCATGCTATGGGGATGCGGTAAGGGAAATAATGCAGGGGCATCTGCCACCCCGGCTTCCACAACAGCGGAGAGCACTGATTCCAGTACTGCGTCCGGTACTGAGAGCGGCATTCAGCTTCCCGACCTGACCGGCCGCACCCTGATGATTTACTGCGGTGCGGGAATGACAAAACCATTCCAGGAAATTGCCGATGCCTTTAAAAGCCATACCGGATGTGAGATGAACGTGACCTATGCCAACGCAGGCCAGATACAGTCACAGATCACCACTTCCGAGGAGGGCGATCTGTTTATCGCAGGATCCGGGGATGAGTTAAAACCGGTAGAGTCCTATGTGGAAGGAAAAAAAGAACTGGTAAAACATATACCCGTGCTGGCGGTCCAAAGCGGCAATCCAAAAAACATTACGGGGCTGGCGGATTTGACCGGGGATGGGGTAACGCTTATCATGGGAGATGTGGACTCCACGCCCATTGGAAAGATCGCCAAAAAGGCAATGACCGATGCAGGTATCTTTGACCAGGTACAGATTGAGGCAACCACTGCCACTGCTCCCCAGATGTCCACTGCCCTGGCCGCCAAGGAGGCGGATGCGGCTATTGTGTGGAAGGAGAACTGCGATGCCCAGGACGTGGAAATCGTAAACACAACGGACCTGGATCCATATATTAAGACCATTCCGGCCGCTTCCTTAAGCTGCGCCGCGGACAAGGATGCCCTGGAGGCCTTTAACCAGTACCTGGACATGGACACAGCCAAAGAAATATGGGTGAAATACGGATATGAAATCGTGGAATAAAAACCGCCATAAACGGTTCGATTTATTCTCAGCCATAACTATTATGACAGCACTGCTGGTGATATTCTTCATCGGCAGTGCTATCAGTGCTGTGATTGTTAGCGGAATCCCCTGCTTTGCCGAAACCATCCGGTCACCGGAGGTACTGTTTGCATTCCGGCTCAGTTTTACCACTGCCAGCATATCCACAATCATTGTCATGGCTCTGGCTCTTCCCACCGCCTATGCCCTTACCCGGACAGATATGCCATTTAAACGATTATCCGGGCTGATGATCGAGCTCACCCTCTCACTGCCCTACATACTGCTAGGCCTCAGCCTTCTTATCATTTTCTCCTCCCCTGCCGGCAAATGGCTGAAAGGACACGGCTTCAAAGTGGTCTTTTCCCCTGTCGGCATTGTCATGGCCCATATCCTGGTCAACCTCCCCTACGCGATCCGGCTGATCCGCACTGCCTTTGAGGCCTCTGACCAGCGGCTGGAATTCATTGCCCAGACCCTGGGTGCCTCTCCCTGGAAATGCTTTCTCACCATCCTGCTTCCCCTGTGCCGGGGCAGCCTGATCAGCGCCTTTATCCTCACCTGGTCCAGGGCATTGGGAGAGTTCGGGGCCACACTTATGCTGGTGGGAGTCACCCGTTTTAAAACCGAGACCCTGCCGGGCAGCATTTACCTGAGTATATCAACAGGGAATAATCCCACGGCCATGGCTACCGCGATGCTGATGCTTTTAATATCCGGATGCACCCTGTTTCTGGCCCAGTTTATGGGAAAATCCTGGTATCAGCACGAACGGCAGGTAGGCGGACAGATTAATTACACCAAGTGCAGGAATCTCAATGGGAGGGAACGATGAAAAAAATCCTTATCCACAATTTTTCCGTAAGAAGGGGAAGTTTTACACTAAAACCCCTGTCCCTTACCATTGAAAAAGGGGAAATCTTTGCTATACTTGGACGTACAGGGTCCGGGAAGACCGTGCTTCTGGAAGCCATCGGGGGTATGTTCCCCGGCACCGGCGGTTCCATACAGTATGACGGCGTTGACGTGATGGATATTCCGCCCCGCAGCCGCAGGCTGGGCTTTGTATATCAGGATCACGGCCTCTTTCCCCACATGAAGGTCTGTGATAATATTTCCTACGGCCTGAAAATGCACGGTTTCTCCAAAGAGGAACAGAGAAAACGCACATCAGACCTTATGGAGATGCTGTCCATCACCCATATTAAGAACCAGTACCCCGGCACCCTCAGCGGAGGGGAAAGCCAAAGGACCGCGCTGGCCAGGGCGCTGGCACTGGAGCCGGAAGTTCTTTTGTTAGACGAGCCGTTCTCCGCACTGGACCCGGCAACCAGAAAGCAGCTCTACCTGGAGTTAACAAGGATCCACGAACATTTCAGGTGTACGATCATTTTTGTCACCCACGATTTCGTGGAGGCAAGGCTGTTGGCCCACAGGGTGGGGATCCTGCTAAACGGTGAGCTGAAAGCCGTTGTTTCGTCAGACAGGCTGATAGATGAACATTATTGTGAAGAAGTGGAACAATTTCTTGGGAGGGAATGAACATGAACAATGGAACAACACCAGCCGTAACGGGCAGTATGGGTCCGGAACAGTTTTTCGGTGAATTAAGAAAACGCTTTTTTGACCTTCTGAAAACAGAAGGGATATTGGAAGAACAGGTTATTATCAATACCCGCTCCCTCACGCCCGAGGAAGCCATCGGTATTACAAAACGCAGGGACTTTCCCATCATTACAGGGAAGGATGTCATGGTCCAGGCAGAATGTATGGGCGCTTTGGGGCAGGCGTTTACAGATGCACCCTCCGCGTTTCGCGGGACCCTGGCTGAAATATGTGCACTGGACATACAGGGCAGTTCCCATGACCGCGGACTCTTTATCGCATCCCTCAACGCTGTCATGAAGCACCTGGGCAAGGTGGAATGTACGGTCCACTGCCGAAACAATGGGCCGGAGCAATGCGCGGTTGACGCGGCCGGATTGATTGAAGCCAGCTACGGCCATCCCAGGATCGGGCTGATCGGATACCAGCCTTCCCTCCTGGAACGCCTGTCCGGCCAGTTCCCAGTTCGTGTTGTGGACTTAAGCCCTGTAAATATCGGCCAACAGCGCTATGGAGTATTGGTGGAAGACGGCCGTGTGGACGGCGTCAGCACTGCTGTCTGTGATTGGGCCGACCTGGTGCTGTGCACGGGCAGCACGGTCTGTAACGGAAGTATTGTAAATTTTCTGCACCTGAAGGACAAAATACTGTTTTACGGCACTACGCTGGCAGGGGCCGCGGCGCTTATGGGGCTGCCCAGGATATGTTTTGCGGACCGGTATCAGTAAGGTGCCTGGCCGCCCTATCTAACACGCCGGTGTTTTACAAGGGCGGCTTTTCTGTACCTATTTTTTGATTTTTCCGGCTTTAAGAGCTAACCAGCTTGCAGCGGGAGCCGCCAATAACCACATTCTCAATTCTCCTTGCAAAGCAGCCGCCCTCAATGCTATAGTATAGAAAGGTTTTGCATTTGAAAGGAGATTCACCATGGTATCTTTGCCAGGGCACGGTGAAACCATATCGGGTTTTACCGTAACGGAACTTGGATTCATACACATGCTGGGCGCAAAGACCGCTGAGTTTTACCACCATGCCAGCGGCGCCCGGCTTTTATACATACAGAACGATGACCCCGAACTGGGATTTAACCTGATCTACCGGACACCGCAGACAGATGAGACTGACACCAACCACATTCTGGAACACCTTCTTCTGTCCTCCTGCGGGAAATACCCCAGCCGGGACATATTCTTTGATATGGACAGCAAAAGCTATTCCACCTTTATGAACGGGCTTACGGACAATACATATACCTGCTATCCCATTTGTACCCAAAGCCAGGAACAGCTGGTTAAGCTTATGGACGTATACCTGTGCTGCATGGAGGCGCCGGATGCGCTGAAGGAACGCAATTTCTATCTGAGGGAAGCGCTGCGCCTGGAGCTGGATCAGCCTGACGGCCCGCTGGCCATGCAGGGCACGGTTCTCAGTGAGGACTGGGGACATCTCACGGATATCCAGGAAAATGCCGACAGCTTTACTGCCAAAACCCTGTACCCGGATCTTCCCGCCTCCAACCTGTTGGGACGGCTTCACTTCCACTACAGGGAACTTACCTATGAACGCGTGCAAAAGGCCTTTGAGCAATACTATGACTACTCCAACTGCCTGATGGTCCTTTACGGCGACATGGATTACCGGCCCGTGCTGGATTTCCTTCACAGGGAACACCTGGACGCCCAAAAGCATTCATCCCGCAAAAATCCCCCCTTGTCCCAAAAGGAAGATCACCGTTCCCTTTCTGCCATGAACCAGATCCCTGAGCCGGGCCACCGCTGCCTGGTTGCCAAAAGCCCTGCCTACGAGGACAGCCCCGGGGAACAGGCTTCCATCATTGACTATGCCATCGACCTTACGGGAAGCAGCCAGGAAGAGTTGATCTATTGGGATCTGTTTGCGGATATACTGGACAGCGACACCTCCCCCTGGCACCGGCTGGCAAGGGAGGCGGGCATCAACAACATAATGGAGGTGTACCTGGATCTTCTGCTGCCCAATCCATCCCTGCGATTCCGTCTGCGCAACGGGGATGAACACCAGAAGGACGAATTCTGCCATACCATTCAGTCCGCTCTCAGGGAGGTCAGCTCCCTTGGTGTTGCACAGGAACTATACCAGGCCGCCATGAAGGAAAACAAACTTTCCGATGCCCTTACCAGGGAGGGCTCCCATCTGGGATTTAACATTTCCGAGGAGATCGGCAGGTACTGGAGCCAGACTGGAAAGACCGACTACTTTCAGCTCTATGAGGTATCCGCCCGTAAATTCGCCTCCGACAGCAGCCAGTCTATTCTGAAATCCCTGGCTGCCCGGGCCCTGACCCCCAAAACCACTGCAACGGTGGTAACGGTTCCCTGTCCCGGAATGGCGGAGGCGCTGGAACTTGATAAGGAACAGTACCTAAAGGCCACCCTGGAATCCATGACGCGTCCTGAGCGCCTTTGTCTGTGCCAGTGCACGGCCGCTTTCCGCCAGTGGAATTCCAAGGACTGGGGAAACATGGATTTCCTCATACGCCCCATGGACCTTCCGGCCCCCACGCCGGGCGCTCCTTTTTTGCAAAAACAGTTCGGCCCCATTACCAGCTATACGGCTCCCGCTTTTGCGGACGCTGTGGGAAGCTATCAGATCTACTTTGACTTAAGCCTGATCCCTCAGGATGAGCTTAACTACATGTCTCTGTATCAGATGCTTCTCACGGAGCTGGATACCTCCCGCTATACCGTAGAGCAGCAAAAAACCATGGAGCAGGAGTATCTTCACGACTGTACCTTTGACGAAGTGTTCCCGGACAGCCGGGCAGGGGCCTGCAGCTATCCTATGATGACCGTGTTCTGGTATGGACTGACAGAGGATTTTGCCAAAAGCCTGGATTTTCTTCTGGACCTTCTGGGCGGAGGGGACTACAGTGATATCCCCACCATCCAGCGCGTGCTGGAAAAATATCTTCCCGACTATGACCTGTCCAGGGCAGACCTGGCCTCCTCCCTTTCCTTCAGCCTGGCGGAAGGTTATATCAGGCAGGAGTGCAGGTTCAGGAACCTTCTTAACAGCCAGGAAGTCTATTATTTTTTAAAGGATGTAAGTAAAAGGCTGAAGGCGGAGCCGAAATTTGCCGCTCAGGTGTCCGGTGCACTGAGGCATATCTCTTCCGCCCTATTACAGGGAAAGCGCCTTGTGTTTATGGCAGCCGCTGCCGCGGATGCCCTGGAAGAAGTGGAGAGGGAAGCCATTCGCCAGCTGGGCCTTCTTGGCCAAACCGAATCAGAAGGATCCTGTCACGGGACACCGGCCCATGTTTCACCCTATATCCTTTTGCCCGGAAAGCGGAAGCTGGCCGTATGTGTGGATGCTCCCACCCAGGAAACCCGCATGATGGGGGATTTCCGTGACAATACAGCCTTTCAGGGCAGGCATCTGCCCTTCCTCATGGCATGTGCGGACAAATACCTGAAACCTGCCATCCGTTATCAGGGAGGCGCATATGACAGCGGAATCGACTTTTACATCCCGGCCGGTTACTTCACCCTGTGGAGCACCGCGGACCCCGATGTCAGGTCCACCCTGGACCTGTTTTCCAATGCGGGAAGGGCGCTTATGGACATTTCCCTGACCCAGCAGGACCTGGACGGTTATATCCTCAGCGCCTATGCCCAAGCCCTTCCGCCCCCCGGAAACTTAAACAACCGGATGAGGTACATGCGCAGGGCCATGGCGGGAATCCATACGGATCAGATCAACCTAATGATCGCAGACATCAAGAATGCCCGGCTGGAGCACCAGGCCGGGGCATCGCAGATCATCCATGCCCTGTTGGAACAGGGTCCCGTTGTCACGGTGGGAAACCACCGGACCATACAGCGGGATGCCGGATGTTTTGATGAAATTATAACCTACCGCCCATAATCCTTAAGAAACGTGCGCCTCCTGGCGTACTGCAGAAACGCCGCCTGGGGGAACATATCCCACAGACGGCGTTTTCGCGGTTGATTATTCATTTATATTACAGCTGAATCACAAAATCTTCGGATCCCTGGCCTCTTCCTTAACTCTTGCCGCGGCCGCGCTTCTTCTCGGTCTTGCCATACGATTTCCCCTTTTCATAATACGTTTACCATGAAAATCATACGGCTTGTCCCCAGTATTTGTCAATGACAAGAATGATCATCCGATCCCGCCATATATGATCCCCAAAATAAATACCACAACCGCAAGAGGTACATACACAAACTTGGCCAGGGGACCAAAACAGCTTTTCAATGGTTTTTCCCGTCCCTCCTCCAGTTCCTTTTTTATCTCCTTATATCCCAGGATATAGTAGATGGACACAGCGCCCAGAACCGCGCCAAAGGGCACTACCATGATGGTTATAAAGTCCATCCAGGAGCCCACGCTTGGCTCGGCTTCCAAAAAGATCCCCACCAGCAGCGCAATGGAGCTACACAGGGCAACCGCCCCTTTTCTGGACAGCTTAAACCTGGTCTGCCAGGATTCGCTTACGGCCTCAAACATGTTGATCAGGCTTGTGATTCCCGCAAAGGCCACGGACAGGAAGAACAGTGTTGCAAACAGCCGTCCCATGGGCATCTGCCTGAATATATTGGGCAGTGTGATGAACATAAGGGGCGGGCCTGCGTTAGGCTCAATGCCAAAGGCAAATACGGCAGGCATGATCGCCAGCGCGGCCATCATGGCGGCAATGGTGTCAAAGAATGCAGTGCGGATCGATGCCTTGGGTATATCCTCTGTCTTAGACAGATACGTTCCGTACACGATCATGCCCGACCCGGTTATGGACAGTGAGAAAAATGCCTGCCCCATGGCCATGACCCAGGTGTCCACTTTCAAAAGGTCCTTCCAGTCCGGCATAAAGAGGAACTTATATCCCTCCACAGCGCCTGGAAGAAATGCCACGCGCACAGCCAGTATGGCAAATAAAACAAAGAAGGAAGGCATCAGTACCTTATTGATCTTTTCGATTCCCTTGGTGGCGCCGAACATCAGGATCACAGCTGCTGTGACGATCACCAGCGCATGCCACGGCACGCTGCCGAAATTCCCGGTTGCCTGGGTGAAGTACGCCGCTGCATCCTGGGTCAGGATCGCCCCTGTAAGGGAGCCTGCCAGGGCGCGGACCACCCAGCCCACAATGATGGCATAGCCGATCGCAATTCCCAGGGAGCCCAGAAGGGGGATCCATCCCAGTATATATCCAAGCTTTCCCTTTCCTATTGCATTCCAGCAATATTCATAGGCCCCCAGGGTCCCTGTCTTTGCACGCCTTCCTATGGCAAACTCCGCCGACAGGCCCACCAGGCCGAATAAAACTATAAACAGGATATAGGGCACCAGGAATGCTCCTCCTCCATACTGCCCTACCCTATATGGGAACATCCAGATATTTCCCATTCCAACCGCGGAACCCACGCAGGCCAGAACAAACCCAAAACTGCTGCCAAAGCCGCCGTTCTGATGCACTGGGGCTGACGAGGATTCCATACCTTTATGCTTACTCATGACTTCTCCTTTAGATGTACATTTTGACGGCATGTTTATTATATTAATAAGCCGGCCTTATTATACTAACCCATTTACGCCAATTAGTCAAAGCTTTAAAGCGAAAAAGAGAATGATGATGCAAATTTGATGCATCTTTGATGCTATTTTGATGCCGGTGTATTGTAACTTATATGATATAAACAATCCATCATAAAACAAAAGAGGTATCAAGATGAAGATGAAAAAGAAATGGCTGTGTGTATTTTTTACGTTGCTCCTTGTCCTGTCCCAGGCCTGGGCGGTTTATGGCATGGAAGAGGAGGATGACCCGGACAAAACCCTGGCTCCCTACTTTTTCGTGGAAGGGGCGGATCCTGATCCGGACAGTTTTCCCTTGAAGGAAACAAAGGTATCCTCCCAAATCAACGGGGTCATTGCAGATACCTATGTAACCCAGACCTATACCAATGAGGGAAAGACTCCCATCAATGCCAAATATATCTTTCCCGCATCCACCAAAGCCAGCGTACACGGCATGACCATGCAGATCGGGAACAGGCTGATCACTGCCAGGATCAAGGAGAAGGAGGAGGCCAGGGAGGAGTTTGAGGAGGCCAAGAGCCAGGGAAAGAGCGCTTCCCTTCTGGAACAGCAGCGGCCCAACGTGTTTTCCATGGACGTGGCCAATGTAATGCCCAACGATACGGTGGTCATAGAACTGCATTACACGGAAATGGTCGTTTCCACGGAGGGATCATACCAGTTTGTGTTTCCCACCGTGACAGGTCCCCGTTATACAAGCTCCCCGGAGGATCAGGGAAAAGATGGCAACCAGTGGGTAAGCACACCTTACCTGAAAGAGGGAAAGACACCTTCGGGCCGGTACGATATAGCCGTCAGCCTTTCCACCGGTGTGCCTGTCACTGACATCACATGCAGGTCCCATTCCATTAAAATTGACAAAAGCAGCGCCTCGGCTGCCCGGATCACCTTGGAAGATCCCGAGGATTTTGCAGGAGACCGGGATTTCATCCTTGATTATAAGCTGACCGGGCAGGACGTAAACTGCGGACTTTTGTTGGACCAGGGGGAGGAGGAGAACTTCTTTATGCTGATGATACAGCCTCCCAAACGGTATGATCCTGAAGATATCCCTCCCCGTGAGTATATATTCCTTATGGATGTTTCCGGTTCTATGTACGGTTTTCCCCTGGACACTGCCAAGGGATTGATCAAGGATCTGGTGACCAGCCTTCGTGATACGGATACCTTTAACCTGATTCTGTTCTCCGGCGCATCCAGCCGGATGTCGCCTGTGTCGGTGCCGGCCACTGCTGAGAATATCCAGCGGGCGGTTGAACTCATCGACCGCCAGGAGGGCGGCGGCGGGACAGAGATGGCTCCCGCGCTCCGGGATGCCCTTGCCATTCCTAAAACCGAAGGCACGTCCCGGAGTATCATCACCATCACAGACGGTTATATTTCCGGTGAAAAGGAGATATTCGGCATCATCAGCCAGAATCTGGCCGACACTGATTTCTTCTCCTTTGGAATTGGAGATTCCGTAAACCGCTATCTCATTGACGGAATCGCCAAAGTGGGACTTGGGGAGTCTTTTGTGGTGACAGATGACAAGGATGCCTTGGATACGGCCAAACGTTTCTGTACCTACATACAGGCGCCTCTGTTAACCGATATCCAGGTTTCTTATAATGGATTTGAGGTCTATGATGTGGAGCCCGCCGCCCTTCCAACCCTGTTTGCCCAGCGGCCCATTGTCCTGTTTGGAAAATGGCGGGGCGAACCAGGAGGAAGCATACAGGTCACAGGCAGGTCCGGAAACCGGGATTATGTCCAGGACATCCAGGTGTCCCAGGCGTCCATTGGATCCAATCCTGGGATCAGTTACCTGTGGGCCCGCACCATGGTGGAAAACCTTACGGATTACAATACCGGCCTGGAGGAGGACGATTCCATAAAGAAAGAGGTTACACAACTGGGGCTAAAATACAGTATGATGACCCCGTACACCTCCTTTGTCGCAGTGATGGAGGAAGTCCGAAATCCGGATGGGGCCGGCAGGGACGTGGACCAGCCGCTGCCTCTGCCCCAGGGCGTATCCGACCTCAGCGTGGGGGGCGGTTATACCATTGGCTCAGAGCCCGGAACCATGATACTGGTTCCTGCAGCCACAGCCATAATTGCCGGAAACATCCTGATCCGGTCCAGAAAAAAGGGCGGCGCCAAAAAACAGAACCACTCATAAGAGGAATATGGCATTGAAAAAAATCGCGGAATTTTTCAGGAACAGCTGCATTAGAACACACTGGATATCCTATCTGGCCGGATTCATCCTTGTGATCGGAATTAAATATTTTTACAGCCAGGCAGGCTGCAGACAGCTTCAATGGATTCTGGCCCCCACTGCCTGGTGGGTCAGAACCTTAAGCGGCATCCCCTTTGAATATGATCCGGATGCAGGATATATCAATTATGACTATCGGTTCATCATAGCATCCTCCTGCTCCGGTGTCCGTTTTATGATCCTGTCCACAGCCGCCCTCCTCTTCTCCTTTGTGCACAGAATGAGGACATCCTGGCAGGGGGCGGCCTGGACGGCATTCAGTCTGGCTTTTTCCTATGCGGCCACTGTTTTTATCAACGGTATCCGTATTACTGCATCTATTTATATCCCCGGCTATGCCCGCCAATACGGGCTGTACGATGGATGGCTCACACCGGGCAGACTTCATACCGCCATAGGCATTGCCATATATTTCAGTTCCCTGTTCGCCCTGTACCGAATGGCCGACCATGCCTCCGGGCGCATTGCCCCTACGGCCGATCAGTCCTCCCCGGACAGCCCCATGGATACGGATCTTCAAAAAAGATCCGGTGCCTGGCTCCGGGATCTGATCTTCAGGTGCGTCCCGCCTGTATTCTGGTACTACCTGGCCGTGCTTATCATCCCCATCTTAAACAGGGCCTATGAGCACGACACGGAAACCTTTGTGGAATACGCAATGCTTTTGACCGTCATCTGTACGGCAATCCTGTGCCTGCTGTGCATCCCGTCAGTCCTATGGAAAATACGGCATAAACGAAGGCCGTAACATCAGGCCCCCGTTTTTCCGTCCTTATCTATTCCATTTGTAAAGGCCGGCTGCGCCCCTGTGGCCTATGCCAGAAATGTGATCACCGGAATGGTGATGACTGACAGCACAGAGGTGAGCGCAATGCTCTTGGCCGATATGCTCCCGTCCGTGGAGCCATACTCCTTCTCCACCATCATCACCACACTGCCCACGGGCATGGCGATCAAAAGGATGAATATGCCGTAGGATACAGGATCAATGGGCAGGAGCTTCATAAGGGGAATGCACAGGGCCGGTATCACAAGCATGGAGATAAGGGAAAGCATCAGCTGTTTCCTGTCCGTGACCAGTTCCTTCAGATCGGACTGCGCCACCATGATACCCACGGTCATCATGGACAAGGGCACGGCCGCATTGCCCACCGTGTCCACAAATGTTCCCACCACCTCAGGCACCTGTATATGGAACGCAAAGATGAGGATAGCCACTGTACAGGCCGCTGTACCGATATTAAATACCTTTTTCCAGGGCAGAGCCTTCTTGTCACCCGCCCCCGCGCCCATGGCAAGCATGATACCATAGGAATAAACCAGCAGGTTATAGCCCACAATATAAAATGCCACAAATATAACAGCCTCCTCGCCGTAAAGGCTGCGCACCAGCGGAATCCCCATAAATCCCAGATTAGGGAAGATCATCATTAGACGGTAACAATTTACCTCACCCGGTTCCAGCTTCATAAACCGTGTAAATAAACGGCTGAGTATGATCAGCACAACAAAAAACAGAGCCACCAGAACCAGGTTCTCTGTAACCATCGCCGTACTGTATGTAATTGTCTTGTTCAGGACTCCGGAAATGATCAGACATGGATTAAAAATATTGATGATGGCTGAAGAAATACTTCCTGCACCTTCCTTAGAAACAATACCCTTCTTAAATGCGGCGTATCCCGCCATCATTATGAGAAACAGAACCAGCATCTGCTTTGCAATAATTCCTGCATTCATTCTTTTACCTTCTTTGATCAAACATTGATCTATCCATTGTAACTGATTCCCCGTTTATTTTCAACATCCCAATCCCTATAAAATAGGTTGAGCCGGTAAGAAAGGCCCTCTGCCAATCCCACCGGCTTATATATGAATCTATATTAAAAGCTCTGACTGCTTGTTTATGGTTAAAGTATACCTGGAATTTGTGACAAAAATTTGACCTGTTGCTAAATAGTTTCTAAAGAGATTTAAGAAATTATAACATTATCTTTTGATTTTCTTTTATTGACATATAATATTATATGCTGTATAGTATAGTTATATTATACGATATATAATATGACGCAGCCAATAATATGAATAACAACAGAACAGAGGGGTGCTTATGATATTCAACACAGGCTCTGCACTTTTGGACGCTGTGGTGCTTGCAGTGGTGTCCAGGGATGCGGACGGGACTTATGGTTACAAGATCACCCAGGATGTACGGTGTGCCATCGATATATCCGAATCCACCTTATATCCGGTGCTTCGGCGGCTTCAGAAGGAAGACTGCCTTGAGGTATATGACATGGCCATTGACGGCAGAAACCGCAGATATTATAAAATTACGGAAAAAGGCCGGGTGCAGCTGAATCTGTACCGGGGTGAATGGGCAACTTATTCACAGAAGATATCCCAGATATTTAAGGAGGCTAGTCTATGACCAGGGATGGGTTTATGAAAGAGCTTGCATATCTCTTACAGGATATACAGGATGAAGACAAAGAAGATGCTCTTCAATATTATATGGATTATTTTGATGAAGCCGGACCTGAGCGGGAAGATGAAGTAATCCGGGAATTGGGAAGCCCGGAACGGATCGCTGCTATCATCCGTTCCGATATAGCCGGCCACCTGGAAAACGGCGGCGAATTTACAGAGAGCGGCTATCAGGACGAACGTTTCAGGGATCCCAACTATCAGGTAGCCAGGCGCTTTGACCTGCCTGAGAGGCAGGAGCAGGAAGGGCGGGATAACAGCAAAACGGACTACAGCAAAACAGAGCCCAGCCAGGACTGGCAGGACGAAACAGGACACGGCCGGGACTGGCAGAGCGGGCAGCAGTCCCATGATCCAAAACACAGCCGGCCCCAAACAAGCAATACCCTAAAGATCATACTCTGGGTCATCCTTATTATAATCATATCTCCCATGCTCATAGGTCTGGGCGGCGGAGTCCTGGGTATTGCAGGAGGACTTCTGGGGCTTCTGGTAGGTGCCCTGGTACTCATAGGCGTCCTCACTGCCGCCATGCTCATCAGCGGGGTGGCCATGATCCCCTTTGGGATCATCCATATGTTTACCCAGCCCCTGGACGGATTCTTTATTTCCGGCACAGGGCTGATCCTCCTGGGGATCGGAGTCCTGCTGCTGGCGCTTGCGGTCCTGTTTTACGGAAGGTTCCTTCCCTTCCTGATCCGCAGCATTATCAACACCTTTAACCGCTTACTCCACAGAGGGAGGTGCAAATCATGAAAAAGTTTACTAAATTCTGCGCACTCACCGGATTGATCCTACTGCTGGCAGGCATTGGAATCACCTCTGTGTCCGCTGCTCTTGGGGGCCGCTTTTCCAACCGTATTCCCCGGCGTATATGGAACAGGATCTGGTATTACGGAGGCGGCCACCACTGGGCCCAGTGGGATGACTGGGATTTTACAGATGATGATTACACGGATGATGACTACACGGATGATGATTTTACGGATGTCTCCGGAATCAATGGAACACAGCAGACTTGGGCAAACGATGACTTCAGGAATGCCAGGAAGCTGGATGTGGATGTGGACCGCGGTTCCCTCCGGATCCGTGAAGCGGAGGGCATTTCCCAGATTGAGATCAATGTCACGGACCGATTCAATGCAACCCAGTGCTATATGGACAAAGAAACCTTAAAAATCAAACGGGATGAGCTGCGGCACAGGGTGGACGACCCCCGTATAGAAGTCCTGGTTCCCTCCGGTTACCAGTTTGACAAGGTATCCGTGGACATGGGCGCCGCCGCATGCCAGATCAGCCAGATCCACACATCCAAGCTGGATATTGACACCGGAGTGGGTGCCGTTACCTTTACCGGAACCGTTACCGGGGATGTGGAACTGGAGACCGGCGTGGGGGACGTGGTCCTCAACCTGTCCGGCCGCCAAAGTGACTACAATTACAAGATCGAATGCGGAGTGGGAACCATTCAGGTGGGTAGCTCACACTACACCATGCTGTCCCATGAGACCCATGTGAACAATGACGCCCCCTACACCATGGAACTTGAATGCGGCGTAGGGTCCATACTGGTCAATTTTGATGAACATTTATAATACGAGTAGGAGTGAATACTATGGATAGAAAATTATACCGTTCCAATAACAACAAAATGCTGTGCGGCGTATGCGGCGGTCTGGGGGAATACCTTAATATTGACCCCACCATCGTCCGACTGATCTGGGCCATCTTTATATGCTCCGGTCCCGGAATCATCGCCTATTTCATCGCGGCGCTGATCATTCCCATGAATGACAGCCAGATATAGAGGAATCCTCATAGGGAAACTGCAGGGATACGGAAGCATAGAACATACCTTCCTTCTGCTCAAACCGAACGTCCCCGTCATATCGATCTGCAATTTCCCGGATCGACATAATACCGATTCCCGCCCCTTTCCGTTTGGAGGAAAGGGGTACTTTCATATCCTCGGTAAAACGGACCGGCACGGTACAAGTATTATCAGTAAGAAAGAGCAGACTGCTCTCCTTTCTCTGGCGGATGCGCAGACGGATGATTTTCCTTGTCCCACTCTCCCGTTGGCACGCCTCCACTGCATTTTCCAGCATATTACCCAGGATCACCGTGGCCTCAGTATCTGATACCGGACAGTTATCCGGATAACTCACCTGGGCGTCAAACTGGATCCGGTCCTTTCTGGCCAGTGCCGCGTAATAACAGACCAGAGCGTTGATCACCTGGTTGCGGCAGTAAACCTCTGTGATATCCGGAGGAAGTTCCGTCTTATAGATCTCAATATATTCCCTTAAGCCATCCCTGTCATCCCGGCTGATATAGGACTGCACCACGGCCAGGTGCCAAACAGCATCAGGTACCGTGAAACAAGAAACTGCCAGGATGCAAAGGCATAGACATCCGTAACAGTACAGTACAAAAGTCCGAACAGGGTGGAAAAAGCGGTATTTTCCACATATATCTCCACATGCCGTCATCCCTGATCCTCAGGGCAGCGGTCACCGTGTTATTGAGGAAATGCAGCACTGTTTACAGATGAGATTTCATGGGCATCACCTATTTTTGTATGAAACCTATATCCTTTTCAAACGTGGAGCGTGCTATGGACCGCTGTATGGAGTCCTTCGGGCAGCAACCAACAGTCCCGCATGAAGGGGAATAAGACATAAGGGGGAATATAAAGAGGAGGAATGAGATATGAGACAGTCCAAATACACAGATCCCGGCAGGATGACAAAAAACAGCTGGAGGCAGAAAACAACCGGCTTCAGTATATTGCGGACCGCGATTGGCTTACCGGCCTGTACAACAGGGGCGCCATGGAATGCAGGGTCGATGAGTTTGTTATCTTCATGCCCCGTCTCATATCCGCGAAGGATATGGACCTGATCGCCGGGGAAATAGAAGAAAACGATATCATACCCGGCGTATCCGGGGAAGATACGGAAAAAATAGCCCGGCGTGTCATCAAGATCTATTATGAGACACGCCGGGACACGGTGAATAATCTGGTACTCCACCACAGCTATCCTCTCAAGCCGGCGGAGCCCAGGAAGAGGGCATCCTCCCTTTCCGGCACACACCTTTGACCCGGTCTAACAGATACTGGAACACAAGCGGCAGGGCAATGGCCCAGATTAAATATAGCACACGGAACTGAGGCAGGTCCTTGGGAAAATAACAGTACCAAAGGTCTGTCTTATACTGTTCAAAACTAAATCCCATAAACAGGGACGTATATTTCGCAAATGCGGCAAACAGGGTCTTTAACACCATCAGTGCCATGACATGGTGCATCATCACCGCATATGTATGTCCGCCGAAATACCGCAGGGCGGCGCTGTTCTTCACCACCCCTGCGCCTATGCGGGACACCCTCAGCCAGAAGGCGATCCCTGTGGCGGCCGTCACATAAGGCAGCAGCAGCCCGGTAAAGCCGTTGCAGAACGCCACGGAGTAGATCAGGGGCCGGCCCGACAGCACGAGAATGAACTGGATGGCGATCAGTACTCCCATATACAGGAGACTTCCGGCCCGGTCCTTTTCCTCCAGTTTTTGCCTGTACAGAGTTCCCCACTGGTAGCAGGGAAGCAGGAACATCATGCGCACCAGGGTCAGCCATCCCTGCCGGAACCGTCCGCTCATGGCAATGGAGATCCCCCCTGCACCGATGAGGAGGTACAGAACCGTGATACCATACTCATTCCACGCGGTCCCGGACGTTCTAAGTCCTTTCACTCCCCGGCGCAGCAGCACATTGGCCATCTCCACCAGGAACAGGGCGGGAACAAACCAGGCCGCCAGGTTATATTCAAACTGATGCCCTGTCATAAACGGCTCCAGGAACAGGCTCCTGAAGCTGAGGCTGCCCCCAAAAGAAAAGCCCGCCCCGTGGAGGAACTGTGCCGCGATCCCGTAGATCAGGTTGTACGCCATATACGGGCCCAGCAGGCGCAGTATCTTTTTCCTGGCATACTCCCCTATCCGTTCCTCGCTGCCCGGCCTGTAAAAATACCCTGATATAAAAGCAAACAAGGGCATATGGAATGAATAATAGGGAAACAGACCCCCAATATCCAGATAACTGTTATTCAGATGTCCGTCCACCACAAAGAACATTCCCAGGGCGGAAAGGAGCGCAAACTGCATATTGACCGCCTTTCCTTCCGCCCTTTGTTCCCGGTCATGGAACTTGGATTTCTCTTCTGTCATAGTATCCTCCGCGATCACCGGCACTTAATACCCGGGCCAAAACCCGGCCGTTTCAAATAGTATAATTGAAATAAGGCGGGAAGGCAATGACAGAGTTTTCCAACTAACTGATTTTTTCCCTAAAAAAGGGTTTGCTGCTCATACTCACATGACTTTAATAGCTCAGGGGACACCTGCCCCAGCAGTTCCCTTGTCCTGTCACTGTCAAGGATCCAGTCCCTGACCTGGTCCTTATCAAGGATCAGAGGCATACGGCTGTGGACCGGAGCCATGGAGCTGTTGGCCTCTGTTGTGAGAATCACAAAATGCTCCCCGTCCTGGTACCTATTATAAAAACCCGCCAGGAACAGCACCCTGCTGCCCTCCCTGGTAAAAGTATACTTTTCCTTGCTCTTATTCCACTCATAAAACCAGGACACCGGGACAGCCACGCGTCTCCTGGCCACGCCCTCCCGGAACATGGGCTTTTCCGTTACCGACTCCGACCTGGCGTTAAAGACCAGCCCCTTGCCTCCCGGTCCGGGAAATCCCCATCTCTGCCTGCGGATCTGAAGTCCGGGACCGCCGGTTCCCTGCCTGTGGTTCTGGATTTCGGGGGCGCCTTTCTGATATTCTCCGCCATAAGCCGCCTCTGTCCGGGCCGTGATCACAGGAGCGATTTCCCCTGGATGGATATCCTTATCCATCAGGCCCAGCTCCAGCTTCCAATCCGTCCCTTCCACCAGCCCTGCCACCTCATCCATCAGATCAAAGCTGAAGTGATATCTTCCGCACATCCCGGCACCTCCTGTCATCATTCATAGATTTACTCAGTCATATACTCTTAATCCCGCACAGCCTCCAGGATCCCCTCGCTGAACGTGGGGTGGGGGAAAATGGCCCTGGCCACATCTTCCAGCGTCAGGCCGTTTACAATAGCCACCCCAAACTGGCTGATCATGTCCGTTGCCCTGGCACACATCATCTGGGCGCCCAGGATCCTGTGGCTTTCGCTGTCAGCCACCACCTTGATCAATCCCCGCTCCTGCTGGGACAGAACGGACTTCCCATTGGCAGACATCAGGTATTTCTTTGTAATGACCGGACGCCCCTGCTCCTTTGCTTCATCCGCGCTGATGCCCACGCATCCGATCTCAGGGCTGGTGTAAACGCAGGAGGGCACCACCTCCGTGCGGATCTCCATGATCTCTCCCGCCATATGGGATACGGCGTTTCGGCCCTGGGCAGTGGCAGCATGGGCCAGCTGAATGCCGCCCGTGACATCACCCACCCCATATATACCGGGAACACTGGTTTCATAGTATTCATTGATAACGATCCTGCCCCGTTCCATGGCCATGGCCTGTATCTGAGGGCTGCTCTCCTGTGTAATAAGCCCCTCTGTATATGCCTTCCTGCCCGTGGCTATGAGGATTCCATCCGCCCTGGCTTCACAGGGCTTTTCTTTTTCCACATACCGGCATATGAGGCCGGATCCATCCCCTGCTGCCTGGATGGACTCCACCTTTGCACCGGCATGGATCTCTGCCCCGCGCTTCTTAAGGATCATTTTCAGGTTCTGGGCAATCTCTTTATCCATTCCCGGAAGGATCCGGTCCAGTGCCTCGATCACAGTAACCTTACGTCCAAGGGCGGTGTAAACAGAGGCGAACTCCATCCCAATGACACCGCCGCCTATGATGACCAGATGTTCAAACATGTCTGTTTTTTCCAACAGTCCATCACTGGTCACCACCCCGGGCAGATCAGAACCCGGGATAGGCGGGCAGGCGGGCACGGAGCCGGTTGCGATTAAAATGTGATCCGTCTCCAGCATCACAGGGCCCTCTGCAGCTTCCCCTTTTGTCATGGTTACCTTTACCATATTTCTGTCTATAATGGTGCCCGTGCCGTAATACACGGATATTTTATTCATTCTCATCAGCGAGGCAATGCCCTTTCGCAGCTGTTCCAGTACCTCGCCTTTGCGTATCTGGACCGCATTCATATCAACCTCCGCACCGGATACCGCAAGCCCTATGGAAGGCCCTGCCTGGAGTTCATGGTACAGATCAGCCGTGTGCAGGATGGTCTTTGTAGGGATGCACCCCCTGTTCAGGCAGGTACCTCCCAACTCCCTGTTCTCCACCAATGCGACCTTCATTCCCTTTTTTGCACCCTCGATCGCAGCCTCATACCCTCCCGGTCCGGCCCCGATCACCACCAGATTCAGTCTGTCCGCCATATATCCAAACCTCTCTTCCCTTTAAGCTTACCCTATATGTACAGAATTACTCACATTTTTCCTTACATACACTCTTTAACAAGTGTTATGATGTCACTTATTTTGGCGCCCTCCCCATGAGCCCGGCCCACCTTCTCCATCCCACCGCACACAGCGGCTTCATCATAGGGGCAGCCCTTAAGGCAGACTGCCAGATCTCCGATCATCTCCTGCTCCATTGCATCGGAAAACACATTCACTTCCCGTATCTTTCCCTCATCCACATGAAACTGCATCTGGATACCGCCCCAGGAAAACCTGCGTCCCATCTCATATTCAAAGGGGATCTTTCTTCCATACTTCCACTCCCAGGATTCAAACTTTCCTGTCATGGTCCCGATCTCATCTTCCGGAAGGCTGCTTTCGTACATTCTTTCAGCCTCCAGCCCATAAACCCGGGAAAATGCCCCTACCAGGGCTTCCTTCATCCTGCCCACAGTCAGGTCCGGGCAGAATTCGCACAGGTTTGCCACTCTCGCCTTCACGGAGGAAACCCCTTTGGATGCCAGCTTTTCCTTGGGCACGTTCAGATACCGGGACATATACTCTTTGTCCGCATTCAGAAGCACGGTTCCGTGATGGTAACAGCAGTCACCGGAATGATAGAATGCATTGCCTGAGAATTTGCGCCCGTCCACGGTAATGTCGTTGCGCCCTGTTTTCTCCGCCTTCAGCCCCAGGCTTCTGACCGCCTCCAGGATCACATCCAGCTGCTTTGATACGTCATAGTCTTTTTTCTTTACAATAAATGTAAAGTTCAAGTTCCCCAGGTCGTGGAACACCGCTCCGCCGCCGGACAGGCGCCGGACCAGATATCCCCCTTCCTCCTCCAGGAAATTCACCTTGCATTCGCTCCAGCAATTCTGGTTCCTGCCGATTACCACCGTATGGCGGTTCTGCCACAGGAAAAGGATGCAGGTCCCCTCCGGCACATGGATAGTCATATATTCCTCCATGGCCAGATTCCTGTAGGGATATGTATTCTCTGTGTCGATCCACATGATCCTGTCAATCATACCGTCACCTTTCATATAAAAAGAATCCTGTTATAGGAGCACGTTCCTATGGAATGAAAAACCTGCCCGGACAACGTATCCCGCTGTCCGGGCAGACAGTTCACCCTATGTTCATTCACTTTCCCAGGTGTAGCGCAGCACCGGCTTGCGGGCAGCCGTCACTTCATCCGGTCTTCCAATGGGCGTGGTGTGAGGCGCGCCGTGAAGTTCCTCCGGCGCGCTCAGGGCATCCTGGTAGATCCTGTGGAATACCTCAATGGCCTCATCCAATGTCTCCCTTGACTCTGTCTCCGTTGGCTCCACCATCAGGGCCTCATGGACGATCAGAGGGAAGTACATGGTGGGCGGATGGATGCCGTAATCCAGCAATGCCTTGGCAATATCCATGGCCGTAACGCCATTCTCATGTTTCATGTTCTCCAGGCTCATTACAAACTCATGCATACATGTCTCATCATATGCCATGTCATACACATCGGAAAGCTTTACCTTCATGTAATTGGCATTCAGGACCGCGTTGGAGGACGCCTCAGGGATTCCTTCCCTGCCAAGGGTTATGATATATGCCAGGGCCTTAACCACCACCAGGAAATTGCCGTAGAACATTTTAACATCCCCGATGGATTCCCCGCCCCGTTGGAACACGTACCTGCCCTGTCCCTTATCCTCACATCTCACTGCTCTCACACCGGGCAGATACGGCTCCAGGAATGATTTGCAGCCCACAGGCCCGCTGCCCGGACCGCCGCCGCCATGGGGTGTGGAAAATGTCTTGTGCAGGTTCAGGTGCACCACATCAAATCCCATGTCGCCGGGACGCACGATCCCCATGACCGCATTCAGGTTTGCTCCGTCATAATAGCAGAGTCCCCCCGCCTCATGGACGATTCTTGTTATATCCAGTATATTCTTGTCAAACAGCCCCACTGTATTGGGATTGGTAAGCATAAGGCCTGCCGTATCTTCACCTACGGCTGCCCTCAGCTGCTCCAGGTCCACGCATCCATCCTCCCTGGACGGAATGCTGACCACGTCATAGCCGCACATGGAAGCGCTGGCAGGATTAGTTCCGTGAGCGGAATCCGGCACAATGATCTTTGTCCGCTTTGTATCATTCCTGTGCACATGGTAAGCCTTGATCAGAAGCAGTCCGGTAAACTCCCCGTGAGCGCCGGCCGCGGGCTGGAAGGTCATGGCATCCATGCCGGTGATCTCACAGAGGTATTTCTCAGCCAGATACAGCACCTCCATGGAGCCCTGGACCGTATCCTGGGGCTGCAGGGGGTGGACGCGCTGAAAGCCTTTTAATGCAGCGGCCTGTTCATTTACCTTGGGATTGTACTTCATAGTACAGGAGCCAAGGGGGTAGAACCCGTCATTGACACCGTGGGAGCGCTTTGCCAGCTCCGTGTAATGGCGGCTGATCTCATTTTCCGACATATGGGGCAGGCGCGGTTTTGACTTTCTTAAATGGTCCCGGTCAAATGATACCATGGGCACATCCCATTCACCGATCAGGTCCAGCCTTCGTCCCTGGGATCCTTTTTCAAATACAAGTTTCATGAGCCGCACACCTCCTTATGTCCGCATTCCAGCACATTCCGGACAATGGATGCAGCTTCATCCATCTCCTCTTTTGTGTTCATCTCCGTGGCACACCAGAGTATCTCCCTGTCGGACAGGGGCAGGCCGCCCAGGATTCCCTGTTTCTCAAGGGCGCCCAGGATATGGGCGCTGTCACTGCATGCGCCCTCCGGGCTTACTGTTACAAACTCATGGAAAAACTCACGGTCATACCTGGGCTCTAATCCTGCAAGCTTCAGCACATCCCTGAAATAATGCGCTTTGGACATACACTGCATGGCAGCCTTTTCCATGCCGTCTGCCCCCATGGCCGTCATATACACCGATGCGGTCAGGGCACACCACGCCTGGTTGGAGCACACATTGGAACTGGCCTTTTCCCTGCGGATATGCTGTTCCCTGGCCTGGAGCGTAAGGACAAACGCCCTCTCACCCCGGCTGTCCGTTGTCTCCCCCACAATGCGTCCGGGCAGCTTCCTTGTCATGGCGGCTGTGGCCGCCATGAATCCAAGATAGGGACCGCCGAACGCAAGGGGCATTCCAAGGGGCTGTCCGTCCCCCACTGCAATGTCAGCGCCATATTCAGCCGGCGTCTTCATCACTGCCAAAGCCATGGGATTACAGGACATGATATATTTGGCTCCGGCTTCATGGGCAATACGCCCCAGACCTTCCCCGTCCTCCAGGTTGCCGTAATAGTTTGGCTGCTGCACGTAGAAGCAGGCTGCCTGGGGATCTGCCTTTATCATATCCTCCAGGGCCTGTGTGTCCGTGACCCCGTCCTTTTCCGGTACAATGACCACTCTGGTATCGCTGCCAAAACAATATGTCTTGATCACTTCGATCGTTCCCGGACTGGCTGCGGCGGAAACATACGCAGTGCTCCTCTTCCTGTCCCTGCACATGGCCACAGCCTCCCCCGCCGCGGTGGCGCCATCATACACCGATGCATTGGAAGCATCCATTCCTGTCAGCTCACAGATCATGGTCTGATATTCAAATATGGATTGCAGGATCCCCTGGCTGATCTCCGCCTGGTAAGGCGTGTATGCTGTTACAAACTCCTCCTTGGAGATCACGCTGGAGACAATGGCGGGTATGTAATGGTTGTAGGCCCCCGCTCCCCTGAAAATATGCCGGAACACCACATTCTTTTCCGCCATCTCCTCCATCCTGGACATTACCGCCTGCTCATTGAGGCCGGAGGGGATCTGAACGCCGTCCTTTAACATCACCTCACCGGGTATATGGGAAAACATTTCCTCAAAACTGTTAAATCCTATCTCATGAAGCATTTCCTGCTGTTCCTGCTTCGTATTCGGCACATAAGTACCCATGATATTACACCCCATTTCTAATGGAATAAAGATGCTTTTATTCCAGAGTCTTTACATATGCTTCATACTCAGCAGCGCTCATCAGCTCTTCCGTATCCGTGACACTTCCGATCTTCACCAGCCACGCATCATAGGGAGACTCATTGATGGACTCCGGCGCGTCCAAAAGCGCCTCATTCACCTCTTCCACCGTGCCTGTCACCGGTGAATACACATCAGAAACAGCCTTCACGGATTCCACATCTGCAAATGCCTCCCCTGCCGTCACCTCGTCCCCTGCTTCCGGCAGGTTTACAAACACCAGGTCTCCCAGGGCATCCTGGGCATAATCCGATAATCCTACCAAAGCGGTGTTCTCATCCACCATCTTGACCCACTCATGTGACTTTGAATACTTTAATTCCTCCAGAACATTCATCTCAATACCTCCTGTTATATGATACTCAACGTTTATAGAAAGGCAGCTTCACCACTTCTGCGGCCACCCGCCGTCCTCTTACCTCAACCTCCAGCACAGTGCCCGGTTCCTTATATCCAACATCCACTAAAGCCATTGCCACCGGATATCCCAGATAAGGACAATGAGTGCCGGAGGTGGTGATCCCAATCTGCCTGCCGTCCGCATAAACCGCCTGATGTTCCCTGATGATTCCCCGTCCCGTCACCTTTAAGCCGATCCGTCTCCTGGTCAGGGGGCCTTTATCCACCAGCGCCTGCTTTCCGATAAAATCCTCTTTATCCATTTTTACAAATATTCCCAGCCCAGCCTCCTTGGGTGAAATGGTATCGTCCATCTCGTGTCCGTACAAAGGCATGGATGCCTCCAGTCGCAGGGTGTCCCTGGCCCCTAACCCGCATGGGATCAGCCCCTCCTCCTGTCCTGCCTCCATGAGCATCTCCCACATGGCCGGCGCGTCCTCCGGGGCCAGATAGATCTCCACCCCGTCCTCACCCGTGTAACCGGTCTTGGAGATAATGCATTTGATATTCCCGATCATACGGTCAAAGAGACAAGTATAATATTTCTCCGGTATATCCTCCTCCTTTGCCAGTTTCCTGAGGATCTCCATGGCCTTCGGTCCCTGCAGCGCCAGCTGCGCCACTCTGTCTGAAATGTCCTCAAATTCCGCGTCCCCAAACTGGTGGGCCTTCATCCACTGGAAATCCTTATCCTTATTTGCTGCATTTACCACTATAAAATAGCAGTTGTCCCTTACCTTGTACACGATCAGGTCATCCACCACACCGCCATCTTCATTGCACATGGGGCTGTAGCGGGCCTGGCCATCGGCCATGACCGTATAGTCATTGGTCAGGATCATGTTCAGGTTCTTTTGTGCATCACTGCCTCTGCAGATGATCTCCCCCATGTGTGAAACATCAAACAGGCCGCACTTGGTGCGCACTGCCATGTGCTCCGCTATCACACCTGTGTCATACTGCACCGGCAGCAGATAGCCTGCAAACGGCACAATCTTCCCCTTGTACTTTACATGTGTGTCATAGAGCGGTGTCCTTAATTCAGTGCCGCCAGTTACTTCTGTGCCCATAAATCATTACCCTCCTTCATATGCTGTCCAGTGTCCCAAAATGCGCAGACATTTAAATCCGCGCTGAAAGACTGTTAAAAAAGCGCATGAACAAATAAACATGTTCATGCGCTCTGTCTTTGGACCTGAAAGATTTGGCTTCGTCGGTGCTCATCGCTTTCCAGAGTATCGTCCGGTATCCGGTCCTTTTGCCTGAGAGTTCTCCGCTTCCCCTTCGGCGCTGCCCTAAGTCACTGCCGGATCATCACTCCAGCCCCCGGACAGTCTCTCCCGAATCCATCATCCGATGATATGCAGTTGTCCGCAAACGTATGGCTCACCGCCCCGCCCTTGCTAAGTTCATACTAACACAGGTGATGTTTTCAGTCAATAGATAAAGGTTGTTTATAATTTAACGATAATTCAGCCTGATAAGATTGGGAATACTTGGAAGTATGAAGCTATACTGGACAGGGAACAGGTCTTTTCCTGCTCCGGCGCCGGGAACCGGATCGTCTTATATGAACGTTCTCTGAAGTAATCTTTACAATTAACGAATAAATTAGCCTGTCCAAAGAAAAAATACTGGTAATCTGATATAAAGTAGTATATAATGGGCAAAGATGATGAGGCGAAGGTGTTCCTTTTGCCTCATTGTTGTCTGATAAAAAATACGGCTTATGATAATAGATTAGGAAAGAAGGTGACCACATGCATAAGTTTATGCGGACCATTGGGTTTAGCATGTACCAGAAGAAACAGGATATGGAAAAACTGCTGCGGCGTCTTGCAAAAGAAGCCAGGGAGAACGGACAGTTGTCCGAACGGGAAGGCAGTACGTTCTGTGAACTGCGGGTAGAGACCGCTCCCGGCATGGGTGTTGCCATGGCTGGTGAGATGAGTCCAAAGGGAACATTTAACCGCGAATATTATTTCCCCTATGTGAAAAGCACGGATATAAGTTCGGATGCGGAATGCTCCATCCAGCGTCACACGGAGCGGGAAACATTTGCCGGACTGCTGGATGAATACAGAGTGGGCATCTCTCTTATCTTTTATATAGAAAACTCCATGGAATACCGGCTCCGCAAAGCCGGCCATAAGCCTGTAAAACCCTTAGGCGCCGCCCTTTCGGGCCTGTGCGTGCAGGGCAGGATCCTCCTTCCCATACAAAAGACAGAAAAACAGGCCGAGGATTCCAGAATGGCTGCCAGAAAGAGGAGCAATCTGCTGGAAGCAGCCAAACGCGGGGACGAGGATGCTATTGAAACACTGACCATTGAGGACATTGACCTTTACTCCATGGTTTCCAGGCGGATCGCCCATGAGGATGTGTATTCCATTATTGAGACCTGCTTTATGCCCTGCGGCATTGAATGCGACCAATACTCCGTAATAGGGGAGATCACCGGAATTGAGCTGAGTGCCAACCGGATTACCAAGGAAGAGGTTTATGACCTGACCCTGGACTGCAATGACATGATCTTCCATGTTGTCATCAACCGCCAGGACCTCCTGGGAGAGCCAAAAGTAGGCCGCCGATTCAAAGGTCAGGTATGGATGCAGGGAACTGTGCAATTTGAGGCTTGATTTTTTTCCCAAGATAGGTTATTATATAATGCGGACCGTGTGATACGGTTCGCAGATATCAATGATACAAATTGATGTGTTTCTGTAGCTCAGCAGGATAGAGCGTCCGCCTCCTAAGCGGAAGGCCAGCGGTTCGAATCCGCTCAGGAACATTAGAACTTACAGCTCGAAAGTCTGACAGAATCAAGGCTTTCGGGCTGTTCCTATATCTATAGAGAAGCCGAATTCACAACAAAAAAAGTTGTTTTTGATTAGCAAATTATAACGGAGAAAGCGCTTGAATCCAGTCGCATGGGATGCTGTAATCATATTAACTCCGCAGGTAACACGGCTTATCGGAATTACGGAAGAAATTACGGATAAACTGTTGGAGGTACGCGTGGATATGGAACCGATTTTTAGAATCGTTATCAATGAGGATAATTCAAAACAAAAAGAGCAATTTATGCGTATATCTGATATGCTGTATTACCAGAAGCAACGGCGTTCCATCGGAAACTGGGTGTTTCTGGTCTGGTGGGGTATCGTTGTGATAAGCTCTATTCTCATGCCTGGCGAGTTGGGAGCCATTCTCTTTCTGATGGTAGCAGTATGGTTTCTTGCCTTGTCTGCGCGCCTTCGCCGCAAGGTGTTGCTGAACACCGGTTTGATTATTGGAAGGATTTTCCGGAAATTGAGAAAGACGGAGCTGGTTCGCAGCCAGATCGATTTTTTTGAGAATGATTTTACATATTATCCCAGTAAAGAATCACTGGTCTGGAAATATCCGGCTGTAGATAAGCTGGCAGAGGACCCGCAGGCCTATTACATATTCTTTGCAAAAGATCAAGGGATGTATTTTGCCAAACACTGCTTTACAGTCGGTGATTCCCTGAATTTTAAAGAATTCATTATGCAAAAGACAGGAAAAGATATGTCGCTAATGAAGTAAACATCAGCAGTTTAAGGGGGGGAACCGGGATATGACACCGTTATTCCAAGTTACAATAGCCAGGGATGCCCAATCCCTTTATGAACTGGCAAAGTATCAGTTAGAACGCAGATACAGTGGAAAACGGCTGAGTCTGGATATAGCTGTACTGCTGGTTGTCATGGCGCTGCACTATTTTATGTACAGGCAGCTGTTCCGCACGCTAATCATAGGATGTCTGCTTCTTTTCATATTTATATGGCCTTATTTTAGCATCAGACGGGTAAGCGTGAAACACAAACAATGCCAGAAACAGGCGGAAAAACTGAAACAGCAGGCCAGCCTTGGTATTCCCTGCGAAAAGGCAGTGTATCAATTTCTGAAAGATAACATCCGTTGGGAAACCAGCTGCGTCAGCGGATATATGGAATACTCCCAGATCCGCAGTATAGAGGAATTTCCAATGTATTTTTTTGTAATCACAACGTCAAAACAGGCATTGATCATCTGGAAAAACAGTTTCACTGAAGGATGCCCCGATCAGTTTCTGCATTTTATACGGCAGAAACAGCAATCCGGTCCGGCTGTTCCCACCTCCACAGCGGGGGCTAAACTTAAAGGTTGAAACCGCCTCTTTTAACAGTCACGGTTTTTCGATGGCCCTTCACATTCAATCTTTTTGGCGCGCAGGTTATTGTAGACATCCTCCGACTCGCACTCTTTTATATTGCAGAATTCTTTTTCAAATTCCAACAGATCCCTGTGTAAAGATCCCATTTCTAGATTCGGCAGCATGATATCCTCTTCGGTACTGTCATTTCCTTCTATTTCAGCATATGTCAGGGAATTGCCGATTGTCACGTTGTTTACGGCAGTGCCGATTGACCCTATCATGCATTCATCGTCCATACTGTTCTCGATTTTCAGTCTCACGCTTTCCGGTACTATATTGCCTGCGCCATCCGGTTCTGATACAAGTTCCAGCCTCAGACCGTCCTCTTCATAAGTATCCATTTGTTTTCCCACGCTGTTCTCCCCATCCTCTGTACCGTTTGGCAAGCTCTGTGTGATACCGGCCGTATCTTTAACGCTGTCCCCTGCCGTATTTGCACATCCGGTTAATGCCAGAAGAAGTATGATTAATCCACTCTTTTTCCACATTTTATTCTCTCTATATTGTAATGCTTAATAAAGTGTCACTGTTAGTTTGCTTCGCACCCAACCTATACATAGTCTTCGATTTTTTGGAAGTATATGCTTTTCATTTTCTTCTTTTCTAATATGTTTTTAACTTTTTCTGTGACTATGACATGCCCCATACTAAATTCGTATAAAAGCAGATATCAGAGCCATCCCATTCATTTAAATCCACGCCATATCCATCCCGTTCTTCGCTGCGCCACAGTCTTACACAGATCACAGCTTTTTATTAATTCCTGCCTTTTGTTTCTCATATATCCGCAACGCCCCGTTATCACGAGTTCTTTATAATCATCGATATTTTTGTCTAAACGTATTTTGCCATTGCCGTTGTACCATCCTGATAATTCGATCTCCTTTACCATATTGCCTGTAGCTGAAACTTCTGACAGAGCGTTTAGAAATTTACTGCTGACTATAATCCCATTTCTGGAAGATAAATAATCATATTCATATTTTCCCAAATTTCGTACTATATAAGAGTAGGGAAATTATCCCCTATTCTTATTTTTTGTTATGATGAGTTTGATTGGTTAACGGCACAAATATGGGACATAGTTCCCGAAACTGAAAGTGTTAACCATCACTCATTATCTTTTATTCGATTAAGCAAGTTGGGATTCGCTCCCGGGTAACTAACGAAAATGAATAGATAACCGAGTGATGGACCCAATCATATTAATTCGCAAAGGAGGATCCCCCCTATATGTTAGCTGTAGGTATCGATGTATCTAAATCCAAAAGCACCGTTGCAATTATCCGATCTGATAGGACTGTTCTATCAAAGCCACATGACTTTTCCCATACTATCAGTGATATCGCTCAGCTCACCGATCTGATCCGTTCATACCAAGAAGAATCTAAAATAGCTTTTGGATTCGCGGTCTAATCTGCAAAATATGCGTTCTTTTTATCTGGCCTATCAGAAATGCCGGTCACTGACTGGCAAATTGTCATGGACAAATGGAAAACAGGAAGCGCCGGATCGCGTAATGGATCCAGCGCTTCCTGTTTTTTCCCAAATATTTCCTCTAAAACGTTTCTTTCCAAAGACAGCTGCCAGGTAACCGACAGCTCAGTCTCCCGACAATTCAGTCTCCCGGCACTTCATTCTCCCGGCAGCCGGGCGTTCAGTTTCCGGTACAGGCAGTCCAGACGGTCCGGGTCCAGCAGGGTGTAGATCACATGGGGTTCATAATCCGTTTCCCGGAAAAGCTGTGTAAATTCCCCTTTCATCCGGCTTACGGCCAAAAGAGCCTGCCTGGCCCCTTCCAGGGCGCTCTGCCAAAACTCTTTATCCTGTTCTTCTGTCTCCGTCACATAGCGGGTCAGCAGGATCGCCTCCGTCCCGCAACGGTACATGTCCACATACCGGGCATTAAGCGCCAGACGCTCCTGAAACCATTTCACCTTATCCTGACTCAGCCCCTCCGGGTATTCCCCCGCCTCCTCGCAGAGGGCGCTGATCTTTTTAAATGCCTCCTCCTTTTCCCGGATCGCAGGCTCCAGGGATGACCTTCTGGGAGAAACACAATCCTGTTTTTGGGGGTCCCAGTCCTTTAAAGAGTTCTTTTCCTCCGAGAGCCATACCGCGTGCTCCAAAGAAATGGGAAGCACGCTGGAATCCGAGAATACACAGTCATTTACAAACACGGTCCCGGCTGTAATCTCCCATGTTTTCTTCATGATATTGCCGAACCATTTTGCCTGACGGCTGATACATCCAGTATCCTCTGACCATCCTTCCTCCAGAAGGAATCTGCGGTATATTTCCTGGTCCGGGGTATCCAGATCCCTGGTAAGGGCAGCCCCCGCATAAACATTGATCTTGTTGGGTGTAAAAAAGGAGGAATGTCCGTCCAGGCTTTCCCAGTCCAGGCGGAAAACTGCCCCTGATGCTCCCTTCTGCCTGGCGTCTGACAGTCTGCGCCGGTAGTCCTCTGTCAGGTCCGCGATCCCCACGCCCCATCCGAAATACTGTCCCATGGTATCAAACTCAATCCACTGCTCATGGTCTCCCACATGACCGATCCTGGGATTTGCCGGAAATGTGGGATAGTAATCATGGGGCGTATTCTTCAGGGAAATGATCACATCCGGCGGCAATTCCTCCATCACTGCGGATATCTCCTTCTGGGAAGCGGAATCAAACACAAAGTCACGCACGATCAGTTTTCTGCCAGCCTGGCGGATGGGTTCATACATGGATGTCAGTACCATCCGGTACCAGTCCTCCCTGGCGGCGGACTTACACCTGCCGCAGGTACAGCGGTTGGACTTGATGGAAACACGGCTCTCCCCTGTGGCCGGTGAGGTGATGATCCCCGCCACCTGGGGAAACTCCCGGAAAAACTCCCTGTATTTGACTCCTAAGAACTCCTGCCAGAAGGGGTCCGTGGCACACACATGACCGTCATGGACCAGGTGCGGGTAAAATTCCAGGATAATATCAGGGAAATACAATTCCTTGTTCTCAATATAGACCTGGATTCCCCTTCTGCCCGCCTCTTCCAGTACTCTTTTTAAAAAGGACCTTCTCTGGTAGGGGCAGGAGCGCCGCGTAGGTGTATACTGGTACAGCTTCCTGAAGATCTGGCTGTAGATATCAAATATGGAAGAATCACCCTCCTGTTCCTTATACCCGAAATAGGCTCCCGGGTATACGATCAGGTCCACAAAATCATTCCGGTGGAGTACCAGCGTGTTCATACCGTGCTTTTCAATAAAATCCAGGGCCTTGACCACCCACGGATAGTCCCAGGCATACAGGCTGTGCAGTTCCAGCCCCCGCACTTCAAAGTCCGCTTTTGCTTGGTCCATGATTTTCCTCCCTTCCCTGCCGTCTGTCTTTGTCAGATTGCGTCCAATACCCTGCTGACATCTGCTTTAAAGCGGATCAGCCGGTCTCCGTCCAGCATATATTCCACCACATGGGAATATCCCTTGTTTCTCACCAGGCTGTCATAGCGGGACGCCAGTTCTTCATACCCCGCCAGTGTCTCCCTCGCCTTCTGTACATCCCCGGGATCCTGTGAGATCTCCGCTTTCTTTGTATAGACCGTGGAAATGAGTTCCAGGCGAAAGCCCTCAATATAAGCCGGAAATCCCTCTGCCACAAATTCAAGATATGTCTTTACATTGTGGTTGACATCCGGGCTTGCGGCGGCGATCATGTCCCTCAGCTTCCGGGCCATGGCCAAAGCCTCATCCTTTTCCGCTATCATGACCGGAATATTCTCCCCGGTTGGTACCACCCGCTTGGATGCATTAGGTTCCCACTGGTCCCGGCTGTGGAACACGGTCATAATATTGTAGGTCAGGTCGTACCGGTCAAAGATCTGGCAGTTCCTGTTAAACACATGGCCCCGCACATGGATCCCCTTTTCAAGGATCTTCCAGCACAGCTGCATCATTTCCCGGAACAGTTCCCGGTCCTTACCTTCCGTTATCTTACAGGGGATTTGGCTGTAGCTGTCCGGGATCAACGGGGACACCAGCCCATGATCAAACCATGCATCATAGACCGCATCCATGTCCGTGTTCACATCAAAGGAAATCATGGCGCCTGCAATCAGGTTTAACATATTAAAACCGCAGAACACACTGGACTGGGTCATATTTTCCCAGTCAGTCCTGAGCATGATTCCGGTTGCCCCCTTATCCAGGTACCGCTGCATCCTTCCTCTCATATCCTCCGATACGCTGCAGGGAAATACTCCCAGGCCAAAGAACTGTCCCCAGGTATCAAACTCCACCCACTGGTTCAGCTTTCCGCAGTTTCCAATGGCAGGATTGTCCGGGAACACCGGATAATAATCATGGGGAACCTTTTTCATGGACATGGTGATGTTGTCGGACACGCTGCCCGCCGCATCCACCATGGCGTACTGGTGGGCCTTGGTATAAGAAAAATCCCTGACAATCAGCTTCTTTCCGGCCCCGTCAACGGCCCGGTGCATGGCTGCCAGCAGACTGCGGTACCATTCATCCACATCATAGTCCCTGCAGCGCTGGCAGGTACAGCGGTTGGCTGCAAAGGACACCATGCTCTCCCTTGTTCCGGGGCTGACAATGATGCCTGCCACATCCGGAAACATTGCAAAGAACTCCCGGTATTTTTCCTCCAGGAACTCCCACCAAAACGGATCCGTGGCGCACAGTGCGCCGTTCTCTCCCCGCAGCTGGGGATATTTTGTGATCAGGTCATTGTGAAAATAGATTTCCTTTACTTCCCCGTAAAATTCCAGCCCATTTTCCCGGCACTTGTCCAAGACCGAACGCAGATAATAGCGGTAATTCTTAGTGACGCTGTTCCTGACCGGATTAAAACTCAGCAGCTCGTCCTTATCAAAATATTTATCCGGAAACACCACCTTGTCAATAAGCTCATTGCAGTGGAAGATAATTCCCGTAAGATTGCAGCTCTTTGCAAACCGGATCGCCCGGTCCACATGAAAGGTGTTCCACATATTGATCCCATGGATCTCCAACAGCCTGTCTTTGTAACTTGGTACACTCATTTCCTTCAGCCTCCCAACTCATCCAGTGTCCTGGAGCAGTCCTCTTTGAACCGCCTTATCCGCTCCGGATCCATCACATATTCCACATTGTTGGAGTAACCCCTGCCGGACACCACTGCGGCCAGGCGGTCCGCCAGCCCGTCATATTCTGCCAGGGTCTCTCCTGCGCTCCTTCGATCCTCCGCGCTGCAGCTTTGCTCCGCCTTCCTGATCCAGGCAGCGGTACGGATCTGGGCATCGAAGATCTCCACATAGACCTCATATACATCCAATACAAAGTTCAGGTACTTTTCAATGTCTGCGCTGACCCCCAGGGCTTCCGGTTTCAGCCAGTTCCTTAAGTCCGCGGCCATCTGACGCGCCTCTTGCTTTTCCCGGAACATGATCTCCATATGATCCCCCACGGGCTGCACCTTTTCTGAAGCCCCAGCATCCCAGTGATCCCGCGTATGCTGCACGGTCATAATAAAATAGGTGAGGAAATACCGGTCAAACATCTGGGCATTCCGGTTAAACACATGGCCACGCACATACAAGGTTTTCTCCAGGATCTTCCATGAATCCTTCATCAGCCTCTTAAAAACGTCAAATGCCTGGGGTGCTTTGGGCACACAGGGCTCCTGGGGACAGGAATCGTATTCCAGGGGGCTGACCAGGCCAAACCGCAGCCATTCCCTGTAGGCGTCATCCAGATCCATATTTACGTCAGCCCCCAGCATTGCTCCGGCAATGAGATTAAAGATATTAAAGGAATTAAAGGTGCTTCCCTGAAGCAGACGCTCCCAATCCGTCCGGAGCATGATCCCGCTGGCCCCCTTTTCCAGGTAACGCTGCAGCCGTCCCTGCATATCTTCCGCCACGCTGCACGGAATGATCCCCAGACCAAAGTACTGTCCCCAGGTATCAAATTCGATCCACTGCTCCAGGTTCCCGCAGTTGCCCACAGAGGGGTTGTCCGGGAATGTGGGATAGTAGTCGTGAGGCGTTTTCTTTAACGCCATAATGATCTTTTCAGATACATCCCTGGCCGCGTCCACCATTGCATACTGGTGGTCTGCCGTGTAGGAGAAGTCCCTGACGATCAGCTTTTTACCGGCAGCATCCAGGGGCTTAAACATGGCTGTGATCAGTTTCCTGTACCACAGATTCATGTCGCAGCACCGGCAGCGCTCACACTCGCACTTGTTGGCAGCCAGGGATACCATGCTCTCCCTGGTTCCTGCGCTGACTATGATCCCCGACACCTTTGGAAACCTTTGGACAAATTCACGAATTTTTTCTTCCAAAAATTCCCACCAAAATGGTTCCGTTGGGCAGACCGCCCCGTTTTCCTTTCTCAGATAAGGAAATTCCTGAAGGATCTCATGGGGATAATAGATTTCCTTTACCTCCACATAAAACTCAAGCCCGGCAGCCGTGATCTTGTCAATTACATTTCCCAGGTAATACTTGTGGTTCTTTGTGTCTCCATCCCTGTTATTGTAGGAAAGCAGGGACACATTGGGCGGAAAATATTTATCAGGCTTAATGGCACGGTCGATTATGTCATTGCAGTGGAAAATAATACCGGTCAGATTAAACTTCTTGGCAAACTCAATGGCCCTCTCCACATGGTATCCGTTCCACATATTAGTTCCGTGGATCTCCAACAGCCTGTCCTTATAGTCTGGTTGTCTCATTTTCATCCTTTCTGCTCTGTTAAAAAAGCCTATAAAAATAGCCGGACTTCAATTTATACCTTAAAATCCGGCTATATTCAGAATCAGTCAGTAGTTGTTTTCCTGCCCTGTTATTCGGTCAAACGGTCTCCCAGCTCCTCAAATGCGCTCTTATACATGTCAACTGAATCTGTCCATGTCTTTCCAAACTCCTCATGATCCTGGAAAGCCACGGTAAATCCATAGCTCTCAATGGCTGCTTTTACTTCCGGCACTTCGAGACAGGCGCGGTAGCAATCCTCATAATATTTGATCACTTCATCGGACACGCCCTTGGGAGCCGCATAGCCATGGAAGAAGCCGTTGGTCAGCCACTCATACCCCTGCTCCTTGGATGTGGGCACATCTTTGTAGATGTCACTTGTAAGGCGGTTTGGATCCAAAACAGCGATGGGCCTTAAATCGCCGGATTTTACATATTCCTGACCATCGGAGGGAGCCTGTACGGTTACTTCCGCATGTCCGCCAAGCAGGGCTGCAATGGAGGAGGCCCCACCGTCATAAATGACTGCCGAGATGTCGCCGCCATTCTTAAATGCAAAATATTCCAGTTCCCAGTGGGTCTGTCCGCCCCTGTTATTGCAGGCCATTACCACGTCCCAGCTGAGGATGGCATCTTTTAGATCGTCCAGGTTCTGGATATCGCTGTCCTTGGCCACATAGACCACGTAGGGAGCATAGCCGATCTGGCACAGAGGCTGCAGCTCCTCATAATACTGGTACGGGGTCTCCGCGGTAAGGCAGTTTACCACAACCGCTGAGTTGGTGTTGCCGATGGTCAGCCCGTCCGGTTTTGCATTGATCAGCTCCGTAAAACCAATAGCACAGCCGCCGCCGCTGATATTGTTGATCACCAGAGGTGTGGCAAAGCAGGAACCCCCTTCATTGGCAAAGGTCCTGGCCAGCAGGTCCGAGCTTCCGCCCGGTCCATAAGCTACTATGACCGATACGTCCTTATTCGGTTTCCACCCCTCCGCTTCCGGGGCCTTCTCCGTCTGTCCTCCTCCTGCCGCCTCTGTTGCCTGTGCACCACCGGGCGCCTCTGTAGTGGCCGCTGCTGTCTCGGTTTTGGATGAGCTGCCGCAGGCACCCATGGTCATGGTCATTGCCGCCGCGAGAACCGTTACCATTGCTTTTCTTAAGTTCTTTTTCATTGAATATTACCTCCTCCTAATAGTTTACAAGTTTTAAGCTTCCCCCTGATTTGCTGCCTTTTGTTTCCCGAAAAACTGTATCAGGCTTTTTGCAGTTGAGTAGACCAGCGCGATCATGGCAATGGAAAGGATCGCCGCCGCGATGGGACGGTCCATCAGCGCTGCCAGCAAATTGCCTTTATACAGCGTCATGGTGCCTAAAAATGAATTTTCCAGCGTGGGACTCAGGAACAGCCCTACGGCCAGCGCCGCCATATTATACCCGCAGGCGCTTAAGAAAAATCCGAAGATACCGCAGATCACCATAACCCCCATATCAAACACGCTGTTGTTAATGGCGTAACCGCCGGCAAACGTGATAAATGTGATCAGCGGCATTAAAATGGTAAAGTCCACCTTCAGCAGGCTTGCCCAGATCCCTACCAACGGCAGGTTGATAATCAGCAGCACGATATTGCCGATGAACATACTGGCGATCAGCCCCCAGAACAGATCCGGATGTTCTGAGATAAACATGGGGCCTGGTGTGATCCCATGTACGATAAAAGCACTCATTAAAAGCGCCATGGAACTGGTGAATGGAATGCCTAAACTCAGAAGGGGAACCATGCCCGCATACATTGCAGCGTTATTGGCTGCTTCCGGCGCTGCCACTCCTTCCAAAAGTCCGGTTCCAAAGGCATCCGGATGCTTGCTCAAGGAGCGCTCCATTCCATAGGCGAAAAAGGTGGCAAGGGTGGAGCCTGCTCCGGGCACCAGACCCACTCCGAATCCCATGATGCCGCATCTGCCAATGGTCTTATAGATCTGTCCGAAATCCTTCTTATTGGGAAATTGTTCCCTGAGGTTAAAATCCGCTACTTCACCCTGATTCTCAGGTATGCAGATGGCACTCATCAGTTCCGTGATCCCATACACACCCATGATAAATGTAACAAAGCTGATACCCTTGTACAGATCCACCACACCGTATGTGAACCGCAGGGTCCCATACAGGTCATCCAGTCCCACACAGCCCAGGATCACGCCAAGGCAGACCACGATCAGGCCTTTCAGCTGGTTTTTCCCGGATATGGTGGTGAGAAGGACCAGTCCGAACACCACGATCGCAAAAAACTCTACCTTTCCAAAACTCAGGGCAACCCTGGCCAGGGCCGATGCCGCAAAGGTCAGGCCGATGAGGCCAATGGTTCCGCCGCAAAAGGAACTGATAGCCGCCACGCTCAGGGCTTTCCCTCCTTTTCCCTGTTTGGCCAGAGGGTGCCCGTCAAAGCAGGTCACAATGCTGGTGGCCTCGCCGGGAATATTGACCAGTATGGAGGTGATGGCGCCGCCATACTGGGAACCAAAATAGATTCCCGAGATCATGATCAGTGCGCTGAGCGGCTGCATACCAAAGGTTACAGGCAAGAGGATGGCCACTGTTCCGGAAATCCCAAGCCCGGGCAATACCCCGATCAGCGATCCCAGGAGACAGCCGATCACCGCGCAAAAAATATTCATAAGTGTCAGACAGTCCAAAAAACCATGTCCCAGCAAACCCAATGTCTCAATCATACCCATCCCCCCTTTAGAACCACGCTGCGCCAGGCAGCGGGACATTCATGGCATATGTAAACAGAGCCCACACCAGTACACTGAAAATTCCCGAAATCACCACTGGTTTGACATATCCCTTCTGTCCTGTCAGCTTCAGCATGATCACCAGACAGATGAATGTGTCCACCGCAAATCCGATCTTCTTGATCAGGAATACGTAAGCACCGCAGAGAAGGGTGTAGTACAGCCACTTCTTCCAGTCCACCTCCGCCAGCTTCTCAGGCGTCTTGTTCTCCTTAAACAGCTCAATCACCAGATTGATCACAGAGAAGATGATCAGGCCCACCGAGAATATGGTGGGTGCGAACCCGCCCTGAGGCCTTGCAAATGAACCAAATTTCAGATCATGACGCGATGTGAAAAAAGCCGCAATTCCAAACAGCAGGAGCGCCAGGGCCACAATCTTATTCATTCTGGACAATATTTTTTCCTTCATCTTCCTTCCCCCTTTTGTGCTTTACTTTCAGTTGTATGAACCGTTTTTTATGCTCTTGCAGAACGTTTGCCAGCAGATAGACATCGTCAAAGCTTTCCTTGTCAATGCGGATGGCCAGCAGGTTTTTAAAGACTTTATCATCAAAATACAGGATGTAGTCTTCCCCGCACCAATACTGACCGCGCAGGGCTTTATATCCCACCGTTACTTCAGGACAATTCCCCACCTTCACCAGTATATCCCTGTTCCTAAACGTTACCCACCCCCTCTGCCCTTCCAGTGACTGAAGCCCCTGTATTAATTGGGGCCTGATGGCTGCCGCGTATACCAGTAATGTTAAAAACAGGACCGATATGAGTCCGCTGAATATCATAAGCGGAGCTGCTGCTTCACTGCCCTTCATGGAGATTGCCAGGATTACTGTCATTGCCAGGGAGAAGATCAGGCTGAGGCTGATTTGTCCCAGATTCAGGATCTTTCCAAGCAGACCATTTACCAGCCGGATATCCCTCCCGTCCATTTGGAAACCAAGTTTAATTTGTTTTTTCATCCCCAATGTACATCCCCTCACTTTACCGTCTTACCGGAATCTATGATGATAACCTCGCCGTTTACAAAATCCGCGGCTTCCGAAGCCAGATATACCGCGGCCCCCACATAATCCTCAGGCTGTCCCAGCCGTTTGTACGGGTGGTTCTGAATGGTGGCTTCCATCCGTTCCGGATACTCCCTGTAGTAGTCTCTGGTAAAGCCCGTCTCCGTGGCAGTGGGAGCGATCCCGTTGACCTGGATGTTATGTGGAGCCCATTCCACTGCCAGGCATTTGACCAGGGCCGATACCCCTGCCTTACTGGCTCCATAGGCTGAAAAATTCGCCCCAAACCGGTATGCTCCTGTTGACAGGATCTGTATGATCTTCCCATGGTCCTGGCCGCACATCACGCGCCCCACCTCCCGTAGGAAATAATAAGCGCCATTGAGATTGATATCAATTACATCCCGCCACTGCGCGGTGGTAAACTCCAACATTGGTTTTCGGTTTGTCACCGCAATGTTATTCAGTGCAATATCGATCCGCCCATAGATTGCGGCAATCTCCTTTACCATGGATTCCAGAAACCCTTCGTCTGTGATGTCTCCACAGTAACTGTCCGCCTGGATCCCCTCTTTTTTCCATTCGCCCAGCCGTTCCCGTATTTTTCCGGGATCCCGGTCAAAGATAATGATCCTGGCCCCGTAATGCGCATATGCCCTGGCGCAAGCCGCCCCGATATCGCCGGCCCCTCCGGCAATAAGCGCAACCTTATCCTGCAAAGAAAACAGTTCTCTCTTCATATGATTACCCCATAGTAAACAAAAGAATTAACAGGTATATGATGTAGGTTCCCATAAGGACCACCCCGTGGACCCTGGTCAGCTTCCTCCTCCACACCCCGGCCGCCAGGATTATGCAAACCGCCATGGCCACCGGTATATCCAAAAGAAATAATTGGTATTGTCCTGCCAAACGCCCTGTTTCCGTTCTGATAAGAGGAAGCATGCCTGTGCTGGAAACCATGGTGGCCGTGGACAGCACCAGCGTAATATTGAGGACATTGGCGCCAATGATATTTCCCAGGGAAAGGGCATTCTCCTTCTTAATAATGGCCGTAATGGAGGTAACCAGCTCCGGAAGGGATGTCCCAAAGGCGATCAGTGTCAGGGAGATTACCTTTTCCGGTACTCCCATGAGCACCGCCAGAGCGCTGCCGTTGTCCACCAGCAGCCTGGCTCCTATTACGATCAATGCCGCTCCCAGTATGAATTTTGGCACCTGCATCAGCTGGAATGGTTCCTCCCCGCCTGTGTCTTCCTCCTGGCCGCCGTTCAGTTCCATGAGGTTCAGCCACACAAAACCGCCCAGCAGCGCGTACAGGACCAGGGCGCTCACCTTTCCCAGTCCATGGTTCAGCCATACCAACAGTCCGTAGACTACAATGGTGGTCAGCAGCAAAAGGCTCTTTTTTAATGCAAACAGGTCCGAATGTACGGTCTTTGTCAGGATCAGACACAAGCCCAGGATCAGTCCGGTGTTGCAGATAATGGAGCCGATGGCATTTCCAATGGCCATTTCACTGTGCCCGGTGGCTGCCGCCATGCTGGATACCAGCAGTTCCGGCAATGTGGTGGTCAGGCTGACGATGGTTGCCCCCATGATCGCCGTGGGTATCTTCATCTTCCGTGCAATGTAGAGCGCCGCATCCACAAAGACATCCCCGCCCTTTATAATCATCACAAATCCTGCCACAAAACCGGCAATGATCCACAGACCGCCCATTACCATCCTCCCTGTACTTTCATCTTCATATTATGCTTCTTCTTTACTGGACCGTATCATCCTGGATCCCATTGTATAATTCTTTGGTGGATTCCCTGGGGATGATCCTGGCCTTCAGCACTTTATTTTCCTCCACTGTCTCTCCCCCCAGCACCTTTAGAAGCATCTTCACCGCCTCCCCTGATAGTTCGTTGACACAGCTGTCAATGGAGGTCAGCTCCGGCACACAGTAATTGCCTAACTCCGAATTACTGTATCCGATCACCTGAATCTGATCCGGAACCCGGAGCCCGCGCCTCCGCAGATACCTCAGCACCCTGACGGCAAGGCTGTCACCCGAGGTCATGACCGCTCCGATCTTTGACAGATCCTCCGGATTCTTCATCAGCTTGTCCAAAACCTGGTCCACACGGTCCAGCGGACAGAGCGTAATGGAATTTTCAAAAACAGGCTGATCGCTCTCGATCATGGCTGTCAGGAATCCGTTGATCTTACACTTGTTGCTGTAGGATTCCCGGTTGTAGAGATAAATGGTGCGCTTTCCGTTCATTCCGGTGCTAAACAGCCGCTTAGCCGCCCGGTAAGCCGCTTCCTGGTCATCACAGTAAGCACTGTATATATTGGGCGCGTCCAGTGTTCCATTGATCCAGATAATGGGGACCTGCCCGGCGGCTTCAATGATGTACTTGTTATCATCTGCATCCACCTCATTGAAACTGGAACCTATGAGCACGATCCCGTCCACCCGTTTCTGAAGCAGAAGGCTCATTCCCTTTTTCTTATCCTCCAGCTCGTATCCTGTACAGTTTAACAGGGATGAATAGTTATACCGGCTCAATTCCCTTTGTACATTAAAGATTGCCCTGGTTATGTAGACGTCCATGGTATCCGGGCACATGATACCAACCGTCTTTGTGGAGTCCCGTTTCAAACTCTGGGCAAATACATTCGGCGTATAATTTGTCCTCCGCATCACATCAAGTACCTTTTCCCTGGTATGATCCGATACATGAGAGCTTCCATTTAAAACCCTTGAGACCGTTGCCGTGGACACATTCGCCAATCTGGATATCTCTTGGATATTTAACCGTTCATTTACACTCTGCTTTTCTTTCATTCCTTCTCCTTATGTAATCAATTTCATAAAGCGATTGTATTACATATTCGCCAAAAACACAATAGTATTTTTGCATTTTTGTCACTATATACACATATATCTTTTTATTTTTGTGCATTTTATTCGTCATTTTGTCTTTTTTATCAGCCAATCCCTCCCCCTCCTGTTTTTTATGTAACCGATAACAACAAGGAAATCAAAAATCCAGGCCGGAATCTGGAATATCTGGCCGATATCAGATTTTTATCCTCTAAATTCAGGCAGTTTCTTAAATAACCGGCTCATTACTTCCAATATTTAACTTTTCAAATGCATCGGTCATGTTATCGATTACAATCAAGTGTGGCAAAGGGCCATAACGAACAGGTATAACAAGAAGACATGGGATGGGACCGGTCTTTCCTATATGCAAAAACCGGCCCCCTGAATTTCTCCAGGTTTCCGGTTTTTCATTTCCTTTTACACGCTTGTGTGATCCACAGATCCTTTGCTTAAAAACTGTCTCTCATATTCCTCCACCGACATGGGTTTCCCATACAGGTATCCCTGACCGATCATACACCTGCACTTCTTCAGGTATGCTGCCTGCAGTTCCTCCTCTATGCCCTCTGCAATGGTCTGTATCTTCATGTCATGACACATGGAGATGATATGCTTTACGATCTGTCCGCTCACCCGGTCCCTGTCGATCTTGTCCACCAGGCTTTTATCCAGCTTCAGGACATCAAATTCCACATCCGACAGGATATCCATATTGCTGTATTTAGTGCCGAAATCATCCAGGGAAATACGGTATCCTCTTTTCTTTAACTCCGCCAGGGCCCTGTAAACCATATCGCGCCCAAGCTCCCCGATGCTCTCCGTCACTTCCACTTCCAGCATTCCCGGTTCCACATCATATTTTTTTGCAATGGAACTTACACTTGATACAATATCCGCATTGAGAAGGGTCATGCGCGAAAAATTAAAGGAGAGGATCTGTTCCCTGTACCCCAAAGATTTCCAGTTTTCCAACAGACGGCAACATTCCTCAAACACAAACAGGTCCACGTAGCTGATCAGATTCTGCCGTTCAAGGATCTGGATAAACCTGGATGGCATGATCATGCCCCTGTCCGGGTGGAAGTAACGCACCAGGGCCTCCGCCCCTGCACAGGTGCCGGTCTTAAGGTAGAGTTTCGGCTGAAGAACTACCTTAAACTCTCCCCGGTCAATGCTGTGCAGCAGCTTCTTGATCAGCTCCAGCCGCCCATTTCCTGAAAGATCAGGCTTTGTCTCATAATACCGCTGCTTGTCAATACGCATCAGTTCCCCTGCCTGTTTAACCGCCCAGTCCAGATTCTTCTGCCTGTCATCCCACACCCTTCCCGCGGATATAGACAAATTCGGCCTTGCATTCAGCTCACCTATCAGACCCCCGAACCTGTGCTCAAACTCGGCCCTGGATACATTTTCCATGATAATATCAAACTCATTGCTGTTCAGCCGGAATACGATACAATCTTTGAATCTCTTCTCAATGATTTGGGCCGTCAGCCGTATCAGTTCATCTCCCGCCTCGGTCCCCATGGTGTCGTTGACGGATTTAAGGTCATTGATATCCACCATGATGACGCCTATGGAAACCGCCTCATCCGCCTTATACGTCCTTCGGTACCCGTCATAGCTGCTCCTGTTAAGAAGTCCGGTCAGGGAATCATAGTAAATGCTGTGCTCCAGCTGCCTGGCATCCTGCCTCCGGCTGATCTCCTGGGCAATAAAATAGATCAGCATATTGATCAGTTCCAGGGAATGCCGGCTTCTGCACCCCATCATCACGATGTATCCCAGCTCACCCTTTTTGCTCACAACGGGGAATACCGTCATATTGTCGATCTGCTCCCTCTCCATGTCCTGATAAAGTTCAAAGGATTCCGGCAGGATATCATGGGACTCTTCTATGCTTCTGACCCCGCCCTGATGGTGCTGGTCCAGCCATCCTTCCAGATGGCATTCCAGATCCCGGCTGGCCGGCGGCAGATCAGGTTCATCTCTCCTGCAGGCACACTCATAGCCAAAGCCATTGTCCTTTTGAAGGAATATCTGGATATGGCCTGCTTCATAGTGGTCCGCCAGCACATCCATAAGGCGGCGCAGGGATTCTTCCATGGTTTTGGCTTCCACCATGGCGTAAATACAGCTGATCACCGTATTGGCCACATCCGCCCCTGAACCGCCGCTTCCGTCACTCATTCCCCGGAAATAGCCATCCGCCTTATCTGACCGCTCCATCCCAATGGACAGGACGGCAGGCTTTCCTTTCCATTCCGCCAAGCGTGTCTTCACCAGCCGCTTTACACCGCGCACCGAATCCGGATTCTCCCAAAGGGAAAAGTGATCCCAAGCCCAGTTAAAGCCGTTGCAGAACGCGCAGGGGCTGCTGCTGCCACAGAACAGTTCATAACATTTGCGGTTCCTGCACTCCTCCCCGTTCCTGCCGACCATGGTGTAGTATGCCTGGTTTGCCGCAAGAAGCTCATACGTATCCGGATCAATGAGACAGGCAGGATCTCCCTCAGACGACAGCAGACGCTCAAATTCACCGGACGATTCCGCCCTTTTCTCCCCGGCGTCCCCAGGTTCCCCCGCTGCTTCACTCCCCGCCCCATCCATATCCCACAGGCAGAACAGGCCGCCCACATGCCCATTATCCGGGCTCAGGTACAAATACCCTTCCATTCGGACAAGCCCCATCCTGCCGCCATCAGACATGCGCATATAAGGCAGGGAAATCCGGTCCCTGCCGGTTTCAAACCCTTCCACCAGCGTCTCCCTGCAAAAGGCCCTTTGCAAAGCTTCCCTTTCCTCAGGCTTTACAGCCTTCTTCGTCAACTGCTCCGTCAGGAGGGTGTAGCGGCACTCTTCCCCGCAGCCGGATAAGCACTTCCAGATTCCGTGAAGCCGCTTCACCCTGTCATCCGTCAGATCCACCTCGCCGTATGCCAAAGCATCTTCAAGGATCAGCTGATTGACCCTGGCCTGCCTGATATAGGCGTTCTCCAGTTCCTTACGTCTGGTTATATCCTCAAACCGCCCCAGAACGATCTCAGGTTTTCCCTCCTCGTAGGCCAGGACCTCCATTTCCACCGCAAACCAGCTGTATTCCCCTTTCCGGTTCTTGATCTTTACCTCACAGCGGGCATGATCCCCCCCATTTCGCAGGACATGGAATGCCTGCAAAAATGTCTTGCCAAACTGCGGATGCACGATCTGTGTATCCACCCAGGACTGGGGAAAATCCTGGATCTGTTTTTCTGTTCCATATGTAATCTTATGGTCTGTATATGTCAATGCCGTGCCGCTGGTCATGTTATATTCAAATACCTCTTCCCAGCTCACATTCAGGGACCACCTCTTCATCTGGTCCAGGTTGGTCATATTCTGGTGATATCCTGTGATCAGAAGCCGTCCATCCTGAAGCTGTCTGGTCCTGCCCCCGCACCGTACCGGGATATCCCCCCATTCAGGGTGGTTCCAGGTGTACTGGACTTCACAAAGCTTGCCGGAGTGGGCAATCCGGTCCATAGCCTCATTCACATAGGAATGGTTCCCCCTGTTGATCCGTTTGTACCAGAACTCAAAACAGGCTTCCGGGGATAGGTTTTCCTTTAACCCCAGCAGCCTTGCCATGGTTTGGTCAATATAAAATTTTACGTCCCGCATATCCGGGTCCGTTACCATGTTCCACAGTCCCAGGTCCGACATATGCAGGATATCATCCACCCACTCCATATTGTGAAATACAAAGCTTTTGCTGAAGTCTCTGTCGCTCATACACTTTTCCTCAAATCGTATTGATTGTCCTTGTATCCATACTGTATTCCTGCTTTTTATTATATCATCACTTCCTGGGGTTACCACAAACTTTTTTCTTAATTTCCCGGTCAGAACATCCCGCTTTTATCCATGTCAGGCAGCACAGCCTTGCCTCTGTCCGATGGCGCGCATCCGAACATCTTCTTATAAGCCCTAAAAAAGCTGGAATAATCCCCAAATCCCGCTTTGGCTGCCGCTTCAGCTGCCGGGACCCCGGCCGCCAGCCAGCCCTGCACCATCGCCATCCGCTTATATTGGATGTATTTGGCCACCGTAGTCCCTGTGGCCCTCTTAAACACGGCCGTCAGATGGTTTTTACTCATAAAAAATGTTCCGGCCAGCCCTTCCAGGGTCAGCGGCCCGCTCAGGTGCTCATTGATATAACGTATGATCTCCCTGGCCTGCCCTTCCTGGCCCGCAGCCGTTCCCGACCCTTCCTGGTATATTGCAAAAATCCTGGTTAAAACAGACAGGACCCGTGCGCTGATTGCAATGTCCTGTAATTCTTTTCCATAGGTCCCGCACTCCTCCAGCGCATGAAAATACCACTCCATCTGAAACTGCTCCTCATAACAGCGCCATTCTGAGGAAAACGGCTTTAATAAAAGCCCGCGCTCCCTGTCCCCCAGAAGATCCTCCATAAAATGCAGGCGTATGCGGTGGTACTCCTCACAATCCAGTATCCTCAGCCCGTGAAAACAGCCCGGAGGTATTATGACAAGGCTTCCCGGCCTGGGTATATAGGTTCTTCCCTCCACCATGTATTCCACATTTCCCGTTATCATATAATAGATCTCATAGCTGCCGTGGCAGTGCATCTTATACTCCATATCCGCCTCGTTGCTGCGGGTATGGGCATAGATCACCTTGCTTGTCTTAAAACTTTCCTCCTGGTACAATTCGGCCTCCCTGTGCTTCTGACTGTGTTTCTGACTGTGTTTCTATCTGTGTTTCTGCCTGTGTTTCCGGCATCCATATTTCCATTGTATCAGCTTTTGCGCGATTTGCAATATTTCTTTGGCTTATGGCAATGGTTTTTGCAATATAAATATCATATAATATCACCTGTAAGCAAGAGAAATACAGCAAATAAATTGTTGCAAAAACCGAAAGGGCCCTCCCCCTTTCACACATTTTATCCCCCTTTATACACAATACAATATAAGAACGGCCAGGCATCCCCAGTGCCTGGCCGTTCTGTTTTGTTTTCTATGATTCTTTATGATTTTGAATGGGCGCCCCGCCCATTTTGTGGTACTCCACCTGATGTCCCGGCTGGGTCATGTCCTTCAGGTTCAGACATTGGTCCAGCTGGGCCTCTGTCATCAGCCCCTCTTCCAGCACCAGTCTCCTTACGGGAATCCCCGTTTCCATGGAGCGCTTGGCTATTTCCGCTGATTTTTTATACCCCAGCGCAGGGCACAGCGCTGTTGCAAGGGCTGCGCTGGACTCCACCAGCTTACGGCAGTGTTCCCTGTTGGCAGTGATCCCAAGAATACAGTTATCGATCAGTGTCTCCACCGCGCCCTTCATGGTATCAATGGATTCAAATATCTTATAGAAAATCACGGGCTCAAATGCATTCAGCTCCATCTGTCCGGCCTCTGCCGCCATGGTAACCGTAACATCATTTCCAATTACATTAAACGCCACCTGGGAAACCACCTCAGGGATAACAGGATTGATCTTACCGGGCATGATGGAAGAACCGTTCTGCTTGGGCGGCAGGTTGATCTCCCCAAGTCCCGCCCTTGGACCGCTGGATAACAGCCTGAGGTCATTACATATCTTGGACAGGTTCACCGCGCATATGCGCAGAACAGATGAGGTATGTACAAAACAGTCCAGGTTCTGGGTCGCGTCAAACAGGTCGTCCGCCTGGACGCAGTCCGTACCGCACACCAGGTTGATGTTGCGGATGATGTGGAACAGGTACACGGGATTCACATTGATGGCTGTTCCCACCGCGGTTGCGCCAATGTTTAAATACTTCAGTTCGTCCATCTGCTCCCGTATGCGCCTGATATCCCTTCCGATCACAGCCGCATACGCCTCAAAGGACTGGCCCAGGCGGATGGGCACCGCGTCCTGAAGCTGGGTCCTGCCCATCTTTACCACATCATCAAATTCAATGGATTTCTGGTGAAGGGCTTTCTGAAGCCGATCCAGTTCATCGGTCAGGCCGGGCAGCAGGCCAAGGATGGTGAGCTTGCCCGCACAGGGTATCACATCATTGGTGGATTGCGCCATATTCACATGGTCATTGGGATGCACGATGGAGTAATCTCCTTTCTCGCCGCCAAGGATCTCGATCGCACGGTTGGCGATCACCTCGTTGGCATTCATATTGGCGGATGTACCTGCCCCGCCCTGTATGGCATCCACGATAAACTGCGGGTGGAGTTTACCTCCTATGATCTCGTCACATGCCTGGACAATGGCATTGCCCGTGCGCTCATCCAGCACATGGGCTGTCATATTGGTAAATGCAGCCGCCTTCTTGATCCTTGCCAGATTCTTAATAAACTCCGAATGAAGCGGCCTTCCTGTAATGTGGAAATTATTCTTTGCCCGCAATGACTGGACCCCGTAATATGCTTTCTGAGGCACCTCCATCAATCCTATGGAATCCGATTCCTCCCTGGTAGCCATAACTTTACCTTCCTCCTGTTATCTTGTGTGCCGGCGTCCGAACCCCCGGTCCGGCAATTTATATAATTGGAGCATATCACTTTCTGCATCAAAAGGAAATACTTTGGAGAATTATTTGTTTTATTAACTATATTAAGTTAAAACCTTATTTTAACAATATTTTTATTCATTTCTCCTAATTAAATTAAGTATCTTCAATATGTACAGGTATCAGGGTTATCAGGACAGGGCAGCATAGGGCAGACAATGATCATAATGCCAGACCCCGATACCTGCCCCGATGCCCTATTGATGTCCTGTCAATGCCCTATCAATACCCTATCATTGGACTTTAGGAAATCTACTGCTCTTTTACAAACTGTTTATCAAACTCCGCATTAAAATAATAGAAGTTCTTCTCATCCAGTTTGGATTTTATCTTTTCCAGGGCCTCCCCAAACCGCTGGAAATGGACCACCTCACGTGCCCTTAAAAACTTAAGGGGTTCACGTACTTCCGGATTTTCGATCACACGGATCAGGTTGTCATAAGTGGTCCTGGCCTTCTGCTCAGCCGCCAAATCTTCATGGAGGTCCGTGATGGCATCACCCTTGGACTGGAATTCGCAGGCATTAAAAGGTACCCCTGCCGCTGCAGTGGGCCAAAGGGCAGTTGTATGGTCTATATAGTAAGCGTCAAATCCCGCTGTCTTGGCCTGCTCTGCGGTCAGGTTCTTGGTCAGCTGATAGATGATGGCGCATATCATCTCAAGGTGGGCCAGCTCCTCTGTTCCGATATCGGTGAGAAGTCCTCCCACTTCCTTGCATGGCATGGTGTATCGCTGGGAAAGATAACGCATGGAAGCTGCAAGTTCTCCGTCAGGTCCGCCAAACTGGCTGATGATCAAAGAAGCGGTTTTGGGACAGGTCTGAGTGATGTTAACAGGAAATTGAAGTCTTTTTTCATAAGTCCACATTATACGGCACCTCCTTGATTATCCCAGGGAAGTGGTCCATCGGACCAGGTAAAATGTTTCTGGCCTGGGTATTTTGTCTTGCTTTCCGTTTTGTTATTTGTTTCAGGGCACACACAGTTTAATGTCAGAGGCTCGTACTCCTTGGCAAAGGTATCCAGAAGTTGCCTCCTCTGAGCCATGGCCTGGCTGAATGCGTCCAGGGCTTCCGGATCCAGAGGATGGGTATCCAGATACAGGTTCAGGTCATTTACCACAAAACTTACTTCATTGATCTGTTTGAGAAGCTGGCAGCGGTCAGGCATTTGTCCCACCTCCTGTTATAAAAAATGGAAGATCCAGGCCTGGGAATATGGTTCCCTGTTTCAGGGCCTTGGCTGGTTCATATGGTGTCTCCCATGGCTGCATGGGAACCGTAGCTATACCCAGCTGAAGCCCTGGTCCCGGCGCGGGAAGCTTATCCCCGCATCCGCAGGATGCAGGTGCAGGTTTGCTGCAATCGCATAAATTCATAATAACACTCCTTTCATAATGAACGTAACAACACGTGTCCTTATTATTATCTCTGGACCGCGGGTTTTTACCTTGCCAAATTTCTGTAAGATATCCCAGAATTTTTTACATGGATAAAAAATTACGATTTTATAACATAAAAAATATTGGCAAATCATTGACAGACAGTGCGTTATCTGGAGGAGGAACCTTTCTTTTTCCATATTTTCTTTTTGTTATTGTAATCGGGCTTTCCGGGGTGATCGGTGAAATGTCTTTTGGGGCTGGCCAATCAGGGCGGACCGGGGCTTATTTTCATTTTCCTGCCCAATCTGTTCCAGGCCATGCCGGGAAGCAATATCCTGATCATAGTATTTTTTGTGGCCGTGCTTTTTGCCGGGATCTCTTCCATGATCAACCTGTTTGAGGCGCCCATCGCCGCCATGGAACAGCAGCTTGGCTTAAGCCGCCGGATCTCCGTATCCCTTATAGTGGCCCTGGCTTTTCTCATTGTCATTTGTATCCGGGGGATCGTGGCTGACCGGATGGATTTTGTATCCATCTATATCTGCCCCCTGGGCGCCGGTCTTGCAGGCATTATGTTCTTCTGGGTATATGGATGGGATTTTGTGCAGAGTGAGGTAAGGAAGGGGCGCAGGCGGGAACCGGGGAAATGGTTTTGCTTTATGGCCAGGTATGTGTTCTGCGGATTGACCCTGCTTGTGTTCATTCTGGGAATCGTGTTTGGCGGTATTGGGTGAACATAACATCTTGACGCCTTCTCATGAATCGTAGTATACTTCTATCTATACGAGTGACTCCCTGTCACCTGATATCTGACAGGGAGTCCTTTGTTTCATTTCCACGAAAGATGAGGTAACAAAATGGCTTCTGAATCAACGCGCCAACCGCTCCGGGGGGATTCCGGCCAGCCGCCCCGGGAGAATCCCCTTGCTTCCACTCCCATTAACACGCTTTTAGCCCGCTTTGCCATTCCAAGCATCATAGCCATGCTGGTCAGCGCGCTTTACAACATAGTGGACCAGTTTTTTATTGGCCGCAGTGTGGGCATGCTGGGCAATGCAGCCACCAATGTGGCATTTCCCCTTACCATCACCTGCACGGCCGTATCACTGATGTGCGGGATCGGCGGCTCCGCCAATTTTAACCTGTCCATGGGGCGGGGGGACCGGGAGGAGGCTGAGCGGTATGCTGGCAACGCGGTCTTCATGCTTTTTGCCATCGGTATCATCCTGTGTCTGGCCGTCCGATTGTTCCTGAGCCCCATGATGGTCCTGTTCGGCGCCACACCGGACGTGCTGGACTATTCCCTTACCTATACAGGGATCACATCCCTTGGTTTTCCCTTCCTGATCCTGTCCACAGGCGGCTCCAATCTCATCCGGGCGGACGGAAGCCCCAGGTACTCTATGATGTGTACCCTGACCGGCGCTGTGATCAACACCATACTGGATCCCCTGTTTATATTTGGATTCAACATGGGAATGGCCGGAGCCGCTTTGGCAACCATCATAGGCCAGTTTGTATCCGGTCTCATGGTGATCGGTTACCTGACCCGGTTTAAGACAGTGCACCTGTCCCTGCACTCCCTTAAGCCCATACCATCCCATTTAAAAGCCATTGCCGCCTTGGGCATGGCCCCCTTCTTTAACCAGATGGCCATGATGGTGGTACAAATCGTGATGAACAATGTCCTGCGCCATTACGGAGCACAGTCCCATTATGGCAGCGAGATCCCCCTGGCCTGTGCAGGCATTATTACCAAAGTAAACATGATCTTCTTTTCCCTGGTCATCGGTCTGTCCCAGGGTCTTCAGCCCATTGTCAGCTTTAACTACGGGGCAAAAAAATACAGCCGTGTGCGTGAAGCCTACCTAAAGGCAGTCTGCATCGCCACAGCCATATCCGTATTTGCATTTTTGTGCTTCCAGCTGATCCCCCGCCAGATCATAAGCATATTTGGTTCGGGAAGCGAGGAATACTTTTACTTTGCGGAGGAGTACTTCCGTATCTTCCTGTTTTTTACATTTATAAACGGGCTTCAGCCCATTACAGCCAACTTTTTTACATCCATCGGCAAGGCGGCCAAAGGCATCTTCATCTCCCTGACCAGACAGATCATCTTCCTTCTGCCCCTGATCGTCACCCTTCCCATGATCTTCGGGATCGAGGGCGTCATGTTCTCTGCCCCTGTGGCGGATCTGATGGCCGCTGTATTAGCGGTTACATTTGTGGTGCGGGAACTGAGGCATATGAAACATCTTCCTGAGTAAATTCAAGGGACGTGCATGGGCGCGTCCCTTGGGCTTTTATGGGGGCTTTACCCTATGGTCAGCTGATATAGTTGGCAAATGCCTCACATGCCTTGGTATCATTTTTCATGACAAATGACAGTGTCAGTTTCTTGCTGCCTTCGATCATGACCATCACGAGATTCTTATCCTCGATCAGATCCTCTGCCATGGTCCTCATAAGGATTGTCACGCATCCGCTGGTGGAGATCAATTCCTTCATAGTCTCCAGGCGGATATCCATATTATATTCCTTAGGGACAAACCCCTCATCGATACAGAATTTGAGAAGCTGTTTATACAGCCTTTCATCCCCTTTCATAAGCACAAACTGTTCTGCCTTAAGTTCAGAAAGCTGTATGCTGTCGCGCAGGGCAAGGTGATGGTTCTTATTCATCACTGCTACCAGATAATCCTCCCGTATGGGCAGGATCTTCCTATACTCCCATTCCACCAGTTCTTTATAAGTAAAACCCGCATCCAGTTTTCCGGTACGGATCATTTCTTCCAGTTCATTGGACCGGTACTCATCCATGCTGATCTTTATATTGGGCTGTATGGTGCCGAATTCCTTTATGATCTGAAGGATGTCATACTGTTTTGTAAAATACAGGCTTCCCAGCTGAAGGCTTGCATTTTCACTGATGGAATATTCCTGAAGCCGGCCGATCATTTTCTCATACTCGCCATACATAAAAACAATATAAGGGTATAATACCTCCCCGGCTCCGGTCAGCTTTACCCCTTTTTTATCCTTATCAAATATCTTGATGAACAGCTCATCCTCCATGGCTTTTATCTGCTTAAACAAGGTGGACTGCATCATTCCCAATTTATCCGCTGCCTCTGAATACCTCTTTGTCTCACATATTGTCAAAAAACATCTCATCTGCGTTACTGTCATAATTAACCCCTTAATATCAAACCAATGCTATTCCCATCTGTTGAGTATATCACAGCTGATACCAACATGTAAAACAATAAGCCGGCATTCCTTATTTAAGAATGTCAGCTTATTGCCATATACTTTGCCATTAACTTTGCCATTTACCTGAGAGCAGTTTTACTGCTCAAACATGTTTAATGTGTACCGTATAGGATCGCTCCCTGTTTTAACAGCAGGTCCTGAAGCTCGTTAACGGATTCCTCCAGCTGTCTGGGGGTGATCCCCTTCCCGGCACAGATGGCAGCGGCGCAGCCTGCGGCCTGTCCGGTCACCATGGTCTGCTGCAGGAAACGGTTATGGGAAGGTCTGTCCGTGGAAATGGCCTTTCCTGCTACCAGAATGTTCTCCAGTCCCTTGACCACCAGCGTCCTGTAGGGGATATCATTGGAACCGCCATCCTTTGGATGCCTTGCCACGGACGCAACGGTCAGTGTTCCGTTAGTGGTGTTCTCATCCGTGGGAAGCACATGCTTGGGCCCGGTGGGGAAGGAGCTCTTTCCGATTACATCCTCAAACTTCCTGGCCTCAGCCACATCCTCTGCGGTCAGGATATAGTCCCCGACCACCCTTCTGGTCTCCCTGATCCTGGCCTCAGGGCATACTCTGGTGATGTACATGGACTCAAAGCCCGGAACGTACTTTCGGAAAAATTTATATGCGATTTCATTCTGTTCCCTTGCCTCGATCTCCACCCTTGTAAGATCCCTTACATCGGTACAGTCCACATGCCCCACCTGGGAGGAGTGCTGGAAATGGGCCTGGATGCGTCCGCCTTCCCTTGGCATGATAAAGAATCCCACACCGCTGTAATTATGCCACTCCCCCACCTTCATTGCTTTTTCATGCAGGCATACAAAGCCCATGATCTCGCCCACATCTTCGATGGTCTTTACATTTTTCCGGATCTCGTCCCGGATCTCATCCTCGTTCATATTAATATAGGGATCATAGATATGGTTAAAATCAAACTCCTCCAGATGGTTCATAAAGTATTCCATAAACCGGTCCCAGTCCACCCCATCGCAGGTAAATGCAACCGTGGCCGGTTCCAGGAGGTCTTTTGGCAGAATGTCTGTCTGGGCGCCGGCCATATAGCAGACCTCTCCCTCCCCCGTGCAGTCAATGACCACCTTCCCAAGCACCATGGACCTGCCGCCCGGGTGTTCGCAGATGACCCCCTTGACCTCATCACCTTCCCGGACCACTTCCGTAACCAGGGAGTGGAGCATAAACTCACATCCGGCCTCGGTGAGAAGCTGATAAATGTACATGCCAAACCAATCCGGATCTATGTAGTTAAACTGGTAAGCGGCTCTCCACTTCTGATGGTGCTCCGCCATGGCATGTCCGTCCTCCAGCATCATGTCGTAAATCTCCTTGGAGATTCCGCCCACGATCTGTTCATGCCTTGCATTATATAACCAGGCAAAGGAAAATCCTGGCGGTCCGGAATAATTCATCTGGCCTCCCAATTGGCCCACACGCTCTATGATAAGGGTCTTTGCACCGGCCCTGGCCGCCGCAATGGCTGCTGATACCCCGGAGGTCCCTCCTCCGCATACAATTACATCATATTCGCCGTAATATCCTAACATCTCTCCACCTCCTGATTAATGTGTTCCGTATAATATAGCGCCCTGTGAGATCAAGATCTCCTGAAGTTCGCTTACATTCTCCTCCAGCTGCCTTGGGGTGATCCCGTCCCGGGCACAGAGCGCCGCCGCCACACCGGCCGCCTGACCTGTGACAATGGTCTGCTGCAGGAATCTTTGATGGGATGCCCGGTCCGCTGACACGGCCTTGCCTGCCACCAGGATATTTTCCAATCCTTTTACCACCAGTACCCTGTAAGGAATATCATTGGATCCCATATCCTTCGGAACAGCCATGTGCTCCAGGGCAAGGGCCCGGCCGTTCACTGCGTGTTTTGCCCCTGTGGGGAAGGCGCTCTTTCCGATCACGTCATCAAACTTTCTGGCATCCCTGATATCTTCAAACTTCAGCACATAATCCCCCATCACACGCCTCGTTTCCCTGATCCTGGCTTCCGGACATGTCCTGGTAATGTATGCATTCTCAAACCCGGGCACGTACTTCTTAAAGAACCGCCATGCCATCATATTCTGCCTGCGGCACTCCACTTCTACCTGGGTGATCCCTCTTACCTGGGAGCAATCGCACAGATCCTCCTGGGATGAATGCTGGAAATGGGCCAGTATCCGGCCTTCCTTAGGCATAAGGAAAAAGCCTACCCCTGATTTATTGTGCCACTCTCCAGTCCATGTGGCCCTCTTTTTGAATCCCAGGTATCCCATCACCTCGCCGATCTCCAGAATATCGTCAATTTCCATGACTCTCTGTCTTATTTTTTCATCTGTCCATTTGCTGTAAGGATTGTAGATCTGATTAAAGATAAAGTCATCGATGTGTTCATGGATATATGTTACTACTTTGTCCCAGTCCACGCCGTCAGCCGTAAATGCGACCGTGGATGGCTCCAGGATCTGTATGGGTGCGGTCTCGCATTCCGCTCCTGCCTGATAACACACCTCACCCTCTCCGGTACAGTCTATGACTACTTTGGCCAGCACCGCCGATCTGCCGCCCGGATGTTCACATATCACGCCCTTTACCACATCCCCTTCCCGGATCACCTCTGTCACCAGCGAATGGAGCATTAGTTCCACGCCCTCTTCCCTGCAGATCTTGTATACCAAAAGCCCCCACCAGTCGGGATCCACATAGGAAAATGTGTAATGGCTTCTGTGCTCAACCAGCATATGGGGCAATGCATGTCCCTCATCCAGCAGCCGTTTGTGAGTTTCCTCCGCAAATCCAGCAATGATCTGTTCCTGTCTTCCGTTAAACAAGTGGGCAAAGGAGAATCCCGGAGGGCCGGAAAAATTCATCTGTCCGCCTAACTGCCCCACCCTCTCGATCAAGAGGGTCTTTGCCCCGGTTCTTGCTGAAGCAACCGCAGCCGTCACACCGGAGGTCCCTCCTCCGCACACAACAACATCATAATTACCATATAGTCCTAACACTTCTCTATTCCTCCTCTCTCATTATCCTCTCATCAATCCTGCAGATCTTCATTACACTGTATCAATATCTTAAGGCACTTCCCTCCTGCGTGCTCATCAAAAGCCTCAGGCCCACGGCTCAGCGGATACACCTCCCGGATAAATTCATCCAGGTCCAGTTCCTTCAGCATCTGCACGGCTCTTGGAAAACTGTATGGAGAAAGAAAACATCCTGTAAAGGTCAATTCTTTTTCAAAAAATGTCCGGTAAAGGTTGACCGGCATCTCAAAATCATCGGGATACATGGAGCCGTACTCTACTAATCCTCCCTTTGCCGCGATCTGGGGCAGCAAACCTACTGCTCTGGCAGAACCGGAGCAGTCGATCACCACATCAAACCCCAGTCCCCGGGTGATCTCCATTGACCGGCCCACCACATCCTCAGATGACGGATCTATGGTGAATTCCGCTCCGTACCTGGCAGCCGTCCCGCGCCTTTCCCGCACAGGTTCTATCATGGTAAGGGAAGTTGCCCCAAAACGCTTCACGCACTGCAGTACCAGCTGTCCAATGGGACCTCCCCCACACACGGCCACTCTCTGGCCTATTTTTATACATGCCTTGTCAACCATTCTCACCGCAATGGAAACAGGCTCTAAAAGGCATCCCTTTTTCAGCCCCACCTCCGGCGGAAGCTTATGTACCATGGACTCGTGCCATACTACATACTCGGACATCCCGGGACTTTTGTAACGCTTAATATTAGGGCAAAACTGCTGCTGTCCGTTCTGGCAGTAGTAACAGGTTCCGCAAAAGGCGGATGGATTTCCTCCAATCCTGTCCCCTACCTTAAGTCCGCTCTTTCCAGCCTGGGAGCCAAGTTCCACGACCACGCCCGATACCTCATGCCCCAGTCCCCTGGGGCCTGTTATGGGGCCGAATATCCCCTCCACAATATGGGGGTCTGAACCGCAGATCGCGCAGTAAGCAACCTTGACCTTTACATCCTCCGGTCCCACGTCCCTGTCAGGAAATTCGCATACCTCCAGCTTCCCCCTGGTATGTTGGTCCTTATCTTTCAGGCTTCCCTGTTTAATGGCACATAATGTTTTCATCTGGATTCCTCTCACTTTCACTATTTAAATAGCAGGTTGGGCAATATTTCCACGATCTGAGGGAAAAACATGATCAGGGCAATAACCGCCAGCATACCCGGAATATATCTGACCGCCTCTTTCGTGACCGCCTTCACAGGCAGCTTGGCAACCCCCGAAACAACAAACAGGCATATACCAAAAGGCGGTGTTATGATTCCCACCATCAGGCTTAGTATCATCAAAACCCCAAAGTAAACCGGATCAATGCCCATACTCTTTACCACCGGCATGATGATCGGAGCCAGCAGCAGTACAGCTGCGGTTGTATCCATAAAACATCCTATAAGAAGGAAAATGATAACGCATATAAAGATAACTACGATCACACTGGAATTTTCCGCAATTCGCTGCATGGCTGAGGCTATCATCTGGGGCAGTCCCTCCCTGGTTATGATCCAGGAAAACATGCTTGCTGATGTCATAATGATAAACAGCGGCCCGCATGCCTCCGCAGTATCCTTGCATGTCTCCCACAGGTTCCTGATGGTAACTTTTTTATAGCAGATCCCCAAAAAGATGGAATACCACACAGCGATCACAGCAGCTTCCGTGGTGGTACAGATTCCTGTGAGAATGCTTCCCAATATAATGATAAATGTGAGAAGGGCGGGAAATGCCTTGGGTATGGTCATGAGAGCCTGCCTTGCAGGGATGGGTGAACACGGCATTGCCTTTCCCTTTTTGGTAAAATGAGCGATCAGAAATACCTGAAAGCACAAAGCGCTGCACAACAGCACGCCCGGGATCACTCCTCCAAAAAACATGCTGGCTACCGAAATCTGGGAAATAGCCCCCAAAAGTACCATGGCCGCGCTGGGCGGTATGATCGGCCCTATAATGGATGATGCGGCTGTCACACCGGCTGAAAAGGCGGGATCGTAACCGGCCTGTTTCATCATCTTCATTTCTACCAGGCCCAGTCCGCCTGCATCTGCAATAGCGGAACCCGACATGGATGCAAACATGGCCGATGCCACACAGTTTGCATATGCCATCCCTCCCCTGAAACGCCCTACCAGGGCAAGGGAAAGATTAAACAGACGGTCCGTAACACCGCATGTGTTCATCAAACGCCCTACCAGCATGAACCCGGGAAGGCACAGAAGGGTAAATGAATTCAGATAGGCCATCATGTTCTGGGACAATATGGTAACCGGCATCTTTTCATTCATGGCCAGCCATATCAGTCCTGGAATTCCCAGTGCATACAGCACAGGAAACCCCAACAGCATCAGCACCAGAAAACTGATGATCACTACAATCATACTTGTACTCATATCTACTCCCCCTTCCCTTCCTCATTTCCGATTCCCATAAACGCATCAACCCGTTTTAGCATTTCCAGGTTTTCCTTCCTTTCCTGCTCCATACGCGCCTTTTCCTTTTCTTCCTTTCGCTGACCAAAATAATCATACCCGGGCACAAAATCATTGACCATATCCACCACGATGGCCAGGGCCATATACGCACCAAACATCAATACGGGAAGATAATACCAGTATCTGGGCAGCTTTAACGCTGCGCTGACATTGGTGAGCTTTGGCAGCAGTCGGATCACGCTGTAGGTCACAACCCCAAAAAAGATAATTTCTCCAATACGGATCATACTTCTTAAAACCTTCTGCATATTGGCGGGCAGGGAGCCGGATAAAAAATCTGCTACCACATGCTCTTTGGTCACAGTGGTCAGGGAGGCGCTCAAATAACAAAGCCATACAAGAAGCAGGCAGCATATCTCCTCAATCCATGAAATAGCATGGGAGAATATGTATCTTGAAACAATACCTACAGACACAATCATGATAATGGCAACCATAACTGCTCCTGCAATATTTTTGATCACATCATAACTGACCAGTATAAACCGGTTCAAAGCCTTTGTGAGTGATTTCATTAAATCCTCCTTTCTACGTATTCCGGGCAGAACAGGGGCCTTCCATACGGATGCCTCTCATATGGAAGGCCCTTATCGAAGAGATTGCCTTTTATTTTCCTAAGATTTCTAATATTTCGTCATACGTCCCCACCGGCCATTCACCTGCTGCCTCATACTTATCAGCCATTGCCTCCATGGGCGCCTGCAGTTTTGCCACCTCTTCGGGAGGAAGTGAAATCACTTCTATGCCGGATTCCTTCATCTTTGCCACATTGGTCACAAGGGCCTCATCGGCCAGCTCTGAATAGTATTTTCCTGCTTCCAGGGCCGCTTCCACGATCAGATCTCTCTGCACATCCGTAATACTGTTGTACAGGTCATTATTCATGTACACATACATGGAATCAAAATAGGAATTAAGCTCTATGAGATACTGGGCCACCTCGTAAAATCCCATGGTGTAGGCAGCGTCCTCCGTACACCAGATCGCCTCCACGATTCCCTGCTGGAGCGCCAGCAGCGACTCGTTATAAGCAATGGGCGTTGGATTCATGCCTACCTCTGAAAATGATTCCATGGTGATGTCCACCTGGGGAACCCTGACCTTTAAGCCTTTCATGTCCTCCACTGTATGGATCTCCCGGTTGGATACCAGGGCCGTGCCATTCCTGTACCAGTTGTTTGCAATGACTTTAATATTGTTCAGTTCACAGAACTTGTCCTTCCATCCCTCGCAGAGCTCACTTTCATTTATTTTCCTGTAATCCTCTTTTGACGTACAGGTGAAGGTAAGACTCCCCACCTTTGCCTCAGTTACCCCGTTATTGGTCATGAAATTGGCTTCCAGGAACAGGTCAATGGACCCCTGTCCTGTCATTTCCAGCTGATCCACTGCCGCCCCCAGCTGGGAGGACGGGAATGTATTCACAACAATGGCCCCGCCGGACTTTTCCTCAATGTATTCCTTCATATAGGTCATTGCCTGGGTGGAGATATCATCCGCGGCTCCCGTGGATCCCATGGTCAGTTCCAGGGAACCGTAATCCACACCGCTGCTTCCGGTTTCATCGGTTTTTGCATCTGTTTCCACGGCGCTCTCTGCTTTTGGAGCTTTTGCAGGCGCCTCTGTCTCTTTGTTCCCTCCGCAGCCGTACAGCAGGGAAGATGATACTAACATGATCATAGCCAGCAATAAAGACCTGTTTTTCTTATACATGAGTACCTCCTTATGATTGTTTGAACTCCTCTATGCTTCTTGCAATGGTTCCGTCCGGAAGCGCAATGGGCTCGATGCATCCCTCGCTGTGCAGCGCCCATGGCAGGATGACGCCGGAATGGCCTCCCCTTCCTCCGATGGTAACTACCTCCACATCCTTTGGTGATCTGGTTACAGGCATGGGATGTTTATTCTTAAAGCTTGCAGGCCTTACCGGCACCAATCCCCTGTTCTTCACCATGGGTGTCTCATGATAGGCATATGTATGGATGTGCTCCTGAATCATTTCCTTTGTAAATCCGGCCTTTTTAAGCATCATTGCATGGTCCGGTGTAAGGCAGACGATCATGGGTCCGGGCATATATGCATTGTTGGAACCAAGGGTGGTGCAGCAGGCAGTGATGGTATCCAGCAGATCATATCCATCCAGGCTGAGAAAATCAATGATGTCATGGATGGGCTCTGCCTTCAGCACATAAACCGTGGTGGTATCCTTATCGTAGTGGTCCTCATTGATCATGTTCCACTGCGCCACATCCGGCTCTTCCGCAAAGCAGTAAGTAAATTCGGCCTGGGAAGCAATACAGTCCAGATCGCACACCCCGGGAACTGAGCGGAACACATTCATCATTACCAGATTGACCGCCCTGCCGATGGTTGCGTTCATGGGCCAGCCCGGTCCCTGGCATCCCTGTTTGCCCGATATTCCGATCTCCTGGGCAATGGGACCGGACACAAGCACCAGATTCCCTCCCGGATGGGAGGTGGTGACTGACTGGTTCAGGTTATATAAAGGACTGTTAAGGGCCTTAAATGCTGCGATCAGCACCGGCATGGATTTGGGAACACACCCGGCCATTACCGCCGCCACTGCCACATCCCTGACCATTACGGTCCGCCCGCTGGGACCGCTGGCATCGCACAGCACCGTGTCCTCTGCATAGGGACAATACTCCATCATTGCCTCGTAGCGTCTTCTGGTGGGAGGAATAATGGGAAGCCCGTCACTGATATGCATTTCGTTAAAATATGCGTTTACCTCCTCCATATATGCTCCGGGTTCGTGAGACCGCTCCTCATCTGCGTCAAGCTCCAGAGGCAGGAGGCCATTTTCTGCCGGAGCCACCTTGTCCATCTTAAAATCAATATGGGCCAGTTTTTCCAACTGGTCCCCGTTGGATGTGAGGGAACTGATAATGTACTCCCATTTCAAATCCACCTGGGCCGCCACTTCCTCCACTGTGCTGGCCTGATAGATGTCCACTGAACACAGGCAGAGATGGCCTGCCCTGTATACTCCCACGCCCTCGGTTATGGCGGTTCCTGGAGGCGCCGTCATGTATACGGTGGGGATTCCCAGCTTCTCAAGGGCAATGGTCACCACCGTGGTGGAGGAAGAGGTACCCATATCCCCGAATGCCACAATGGCAGCCGTGGGCTTTTCTTTGGCCAGGACCGATGCATACTCATACAGCTTTTTTGCATCCTTGCCCCTGACCGTTTCCGTGTACTCCACAAAATTGGTAATGCCCAACTCTGTAAAGTGCTCTTTAATCCGGTCAAACACCGTATAATAATTACAGAATCCCAGTTTGGTGTTATTGTAAAACAGGATCTTCCCATTTCTCAGTTCATCCAGGGTAACCCTCCTGGCCAGCTCAATCACTTCTCGTTCCTGATGTCCTCTGGGGTCAAGCAATGCATCCAATTTCATTTTTTTGATCTCCTCTCTTTTAAAACTGTACCTACATTTTCCATTCGCAATCGGCCGATTGTATAATTTTCATCATTTAACTATAGATATTTCGATATTTTTATTATATTCTAACTATATTCAATAAGCAATTCCGCTTTAAGATGTATTTTTTGCCATTTTGGAATAGATATATCTATATTATTTGTGCATTTTATCATTAACGCAAAGAAACCAGACTTTGTTTCCAAAGTCCGGCTTCCTGACAGTTGATCCTAAATTGAATTGTCTTTGCTTTAATGATTCTTGATATACCGTATAAAATCCACGATCACCTTTTTATTGTAATCGTATTTTGTGATCAGGGAAAAGTGAAATTCCGGCAGTTCATGGATCCGTCTATACACGATCCCGGTCCCTGCGATCCGTTCCGTCACCTTTTTTGGAAGCACGGATATACTGCTGCTCTGCTTCACAATGGTCCAAATGGCACTGATCCACACCCCGTATGCCCTGATCTTAGGTGTTATATCCCGTTTCTGGAACTCTTCCAGGATAAAGTTTTTAAAAAAGGGTTCATCCCGCTCCGAGATCAGGACCAGCTCCTGGTTCCCCAGCTGTTCCAGGGTCACGGTATCCCTCATGGCAAGGGGATGGTTTTCATTCATCACAGCCACCATCTCATCCTTTACAAGGGGATACTTATTATACTTATCCGTGGATACCAGCTTGCTGAACATCATACATGCATCCACCCGGTCCGTGTCCAAAAGCTCCATCCCATGCTGGGAATTGATCTCTTTAATGTTTACATTCACACCGGGGTTATCCTTAATGTACAGGGAAATGCCGTTCATCATTCCATAATAGGAGAGAAACGAGATGGCTGCAATGCGAAGCAGACTCCGGCCATCCGTGTACCCGGCCAGGGCCTCTTTCATCATCTCATATTCATTGGAAATATGGACTGCATACGGCAGAATCGCCTTTCCGGCTTCTGTCAGCTCAATGGTCCGGGGATGCCTTATGAACAATTCCATATCAAGTTTTGTCTCCAGGCTCTTGATCCGTTTTGACAGGGATGACTGGGACAGGTAGAGCTCCTCTGCCGCCGTTGAAAAGTTCATATACTTTGACAGGGCTGTAAAATAGTAAAATAAAGATAAATCCAATGTTCTCTCCTTCTTAAAACAGCTGCCATATCAACTATTACATTTACCATAGATCTTCTTAAATGCTGATGGGGTCATTCCCTCACTTAATTTAAAATACTTCTCAAAGCTTTTTAAGCTGCTGAAACCGCATGTTCCGGCCACCACCTCAAGGCTGTGGGGCGTAAGGCCCAGCAGTACCTTAGAATACCCCACCCGGTACTGGATCAGCAGTTCCCTGAAGCTTATATTATAATAAAGCTTTATGATCCGCTGAAGCTGCCGGGTGGAATAATTGAGTTCGTCCGCAACTGACTGGAGAGTCAGCTCCCTTGTAAAGTTTTTGCCAATATAATCATTGATCTGAATAGCCTTATTGACAAAATCAACCTCCCTGGCAGCGTCCTCCTCTAATCTCTTCCTGTTATTTCCAAATGCCTGAAGGGTACAGATAAAAAGATTGCCCAGGTGGTTCTTCAGTTTGGAGTACTCCCCCACTGTCCCTTCCCCGATCCCTTCACAGATATCGTCAATTATCCTGATACAGCTTCCCTTGTCTTCCGTCACCCCATGACGGCTGGACATAAGGGTTTTAACAAGCTCCTGCTCCTCCCTGATCCATTGGGGCGCGATCTGGCTGTCCTGCAAGGCGTAGGTAAGCTCAAATGACATTGTCAGGCATTCCACCGGTATATCCGGATAGATCTTCAGCTTATGGCGGATATTGCCTCCCATATACAGGATCTCATGTTCCCTGACTGTGACGATCTCCGTACCGATCCCTACCTTAATCTCACCGGACAGCACATATATGATCTCACTGAATTCATGGGAATGAAAGAAATGGACATCCGTCTGGTTGTAATAAGAGATATTGTTGACATGCAGATCAACCCCCAGCAGAGAAACCCTGGCGGAAAAGCCTTTGATACGCCGCAATAACTGATAATCCACCCCGCACCACCCTCTTCCTTATCCCAGCATACATATCATTTATTTTACCAAAAGCTGGAACAAGAAGCAAGTCTCATCCTGGCATAAGGAGCACTGCCTTAATTACTTTTCCGCTCAGGGAATCCGTAAATGCTTTGTTGATCTCCTCAAAGGGGTAGGTACGGATCAATCGGTCCACAGGATACCTCCCCTCCCTGTAATACCTGAGCAATTCAGGTATAAACAGGTCCGGGATCCCGTTTCCTTCCGACACGCCGTACACGGTCCTGTTGGCCATATCCCTTCCTGTGTTTACATTGATCTCACAATTAGCTGCAAAGGCTGTCCTTCCGCTGTACGCAGCGGAAAGAAGGGCCATCCTGGCAAATTCCGGCACGCCTGTGGTATCAATGGCAAAGCCGCAGCCCTGCCCGGTGATGTTCTTGATCCTATCCATAATGCGTGGGTTTGTCCTTCTGTTTATTGTGTGGGTTGCCCCCAGTTCCCTTGCAAGTCCCAGGCTTTCATCATTTCCTCCCACAGCTATGATGATCCTGCATCCCGCGATCCTGGCCGCCATCACTGCGCTCATTCCCACCGTACCGCAGCCAAATACAGCCAGGCTGTCCCCAAACCCCGGCTTCATCTGGTTTAATACGATCCCTGCTCCTGTCTGCACCCCGCATCCCATGGGCGCTATGACGGAAAAGGGGATGTCCCTGTCCTCTACCAGTACTGCGCTGCTTTCATGGACAACCGCATATTGGGCAAAGGAAGACTGGGCGAAAAAATGTGATATCTTCTTCCCGTTCCTGGACAGCCTGTGTGTTCCGTCCCGCATCCCACCTCCAAAATTAATCTTTACCATGTGGGTACATCCATAGGGCCGGGAATGCCTGCATTCCTCACAGGACCCGCAGGTGCCATAGGTCAGCCCCACATGATCACCCGGCTTTACCTTCCTGACTCCTCTTCCTGTTTTTATTACAATACCGGCGCCCTCATGTCCCAGCACTGCCGGAAAACCAAGAGGATACCTGCCTCTGACAGCACCGCTGTCCGTATGGCAGATTCCTGCCGCCCTGATCTCAACCAGGATCTCCCCTTCCCCGGGTTCCTGAAGTTCTACCTCCTCTATGGAAAATTCCTCATTCAATCCATTGGTGACCGCTGCCCTGATCTGCATATGTTTGCCCCCTTTTCCTCTCCCTGTTCCATTACCACACGGTGTACCCGCCATCCACTGTAATGTCGGTCCCTGTCATATAGGAGGACAGACCACCTGCCAGGAATGCCACCACCCCCATAATCTCATCTAAGCTTCCAAAACGCCTCATGGGAATCATCCTGGCAGCCTCGTCCATGATCGCGCGGTCCCACCCATCGTGGAGCCCTGACAGGATAATGCCCGGGCTGATGGAATTTACCCGTATTCCGTATTCCACATAATCCATTGCCATGGATTTGGCCAGATGCCTGACTGCCGCTTTTGTGGCCGGGTATCCGGGGGCGTACCTGGCCCCTGTCTCCGGTTTTTTATTGATAATAGCTCCAGACATGGAGGAAGTAAAAATAATGCTTCCTCCATGCCCGTCCCGTTTCATAACATTTGCTCCATATCTTCCGGTGAGAAGCATTCCTGTCAGATTGATCCCAATGATCTTATTCCAGTCTTCCATGGAAATATCAGAACCCCTGTTAACACCGCCCGCAATACCCGCATTGCTGAACAGGATATCCAGTGTGCCAAACTCCCTTACAGCATCCTCCATGAACGTATCCACCGACTCCTCATCCGCCACATCACCGGTGAGGGGAACTGCTTTTATTCCAAACTTAGTTTCCAGATACCCGGCATATCCTGTAAGCTGCGTCAGCCGGGATGAAATATCCATCAGCGCCACATCCGCCCCCAATTCCGCAAAGGCATGGGCACAGCTTCGTCCAATCCCTCCTGCAGCCCCTGTCACAAGGGCCTTTTTCCCCTTTAGCCCAAACATGTCCCTGACACTCCCCAGCTGTTCCATTTTCAACGAATTATAATCCATTAAGTAACCTCCTCCTGTAAATCTCCTTCTGTTTTCAGTTAACCCCATTATATCCGCACTTAACTTTTACCATAAAGTTCATCTTGCGACATCTTTGTCAAAGTTGTGGCATTATTTGAACTACTAATCCTCCTGTCATTGTTCTACATTAAATTCAGATTGACTTTAAGGAGGTGACAAAATGTCAGAATGCAGATTTATGCATGTGGGCATGACAGTCAGTGATCTTCAGCAGACCGAGGCGTTCTATACACGGTATTTTGGTTTCAAACAGACTCTGGACAGCTGCTTTAAGCCGGAATTTTTTGCAGCCTATGAATCCCTGTATCATCTTCCCAATGGCACGGGATGCCGCTTTGGCTTCCTGGAAGCGCCGGACGGAACTGTCATTGAGCTCTTCCAGTTCAGCGTCCAGGTTCCATGCGAGGCAGCTGTTTGGAACAAGCCCGGCTATCACCATATCTGCCTGAGGGTACCTGATATAAAAGAGATCTGCCAACGCATGGAAGAGGAAGGCGTGGAGTTCTTTTTTAAACCGTCTGAGCGCGGAAAAAAGGGAGAAGACAAGTACTGGGTATTCTTAAAGGATCCTGACGGAAACATGATCGAACTTCAGCAGAATTAGGAGGTAACCTATGAATGACAGGAACGAAGTGGACAGGCTTAAAGATCTGGCCTGTGAAATGAGGAAAAAGCTGCTGTACCTGTGCGGTCACTATGAAGGCAGCGTTCATATTGGAGGCGACCTTTCCATGGCAGACCTTCTGATCGGTCTTTTTCACCACGGACTCCATGTGGACCCGGAAAACATTTCCATGGAGGACAGGGACCGGTTTATCCTGTCCAAAGGCCACGGAGCCGTATGTATGTATATTGCCATGGCCATGAGAGGATTTTTTGATTATGATGAGATACTATCCACCTACGGAAAACTGGACAGCGCATTCGGAATGCATCCCTGCAAGGTCCAGCTGCCGGGCGTGGAATGCTCCACAGGTTCTCTGGGGCACGGACTGTCCATGGCCGTGGGAATGGCCCTTTCCGCCAGGTATAAAAAACAGGGACACCGCGTTTTCTGCATGCTGGGAGATGGTGAGACCACCGAGGGATCCGTATGGGAAGCCGCCCTTACCGCCCCTTCCTACAAGCTGGGAAACCTGATTGCCCTGATTGACAGAAATAAACAGTTTATGACCACGTTTTCCGAGAAACCTATGATCCTGGAGCCATATGGGGATAAATGGAAAGCCTTTGGCTGGAATGTGAAAGAGATTGACGGACATGATATGGCGCAGATTATAAATGCCCTTGACAGCCTGCCCTCCTGTGATTCGCATGTGCCCACTGCTATTGTATGCCACACAGTCAAAGGAAAGGGCGTATCTTTTATGGAGCGCAACATTGGCTGGCATGCAGGTTCCCTTTCCCTGGAGGATATGGAACAGGCCATTGCCCAGGTAGATGCTGCGCGATGCAGGGAAAGGAGTGTGACATCATGAGTAAAACCACCAACTTCAGCCTTCGTCTATCCGGTAGAAGCGTGATTGGGGACACGCTCCACGAAATCGGAGCAGCGGACAGCCGGCTTTTTGTGTGCACTCCGGATATTGGCGGTGCATTAAAGTCTTTCCGTGACGATTTCCCGGAGCGGTATATTGACACCGGCATCACGGAACAGAATGTCATTGGCCTGGCTGCCGGACTGGCCCTGGAAGGCAATATTCCCGTGGTCATGGGAATGATCCCATTCCTGTCCATGAGAGCCTGCGAACAGGTGAGGACCGATGTGTGCTACCAGAATCTGCCTGTGCGCATCATTGGGACAGGGGGAGGCCTTACCTCCGGCGGCGGCTCCACCCATAACGCCATGGAGGACATCTCCATCATGAAAACCTTTGTGAATATGACCGTGCTCTCCATCGGCGACCCCAACCTGATACGTGACGCGCTGTATATTGGAATGGAATACCCGGGTCCCATGTATATCCGCCTGGCACAGGGTAAATCTGACACTGTCATCTATGAAAAGGGCAGCGTATCCCTGTCCATAGGAAAGGGAATCGTGGCAAGGGACGGCCGGGATCTGACCATCTTTGTCCACGGCGAACTGATCGTGGATGCATTGTCCGCTGCCCGGATGCTGGAAGAACAGGGAATCCAGGCCCGTGTGGTGGATATGGTATCCATCAAACCCCTGGATGACGAACTGGTCCTACGGTGCATCAAAGAAACCCAAAATATCCTGGTCCTGGAGGACCATCTTATGTACGGAGGACTGGCAAGTTCCATCGCCGACCTGATCTGCGACCGTCAGGTCTTTCCCAGACAATTCAGACGGATGGGAATCCCCCAGGTCTATGCCGGTTTCGGAAGCGGCCCCCAGCTGCGGGAAAAATACCATTACGACAGCCGGTCATGCTTTCAGGCCGCCCTGGAAATGGTTAAAGGGCCGGACGGAGCAAATTAGCTGCCGCCTGACCCCTGGAGTATATTAACCCCTGGAGGATGTTAATGCATCTCGCCCTTCCGCCCATACCTGCCCTCAATCTCCTGCTGGGATCTGCCGCCGGCCTCCAGCATGTTTTCCAGGATCTCTTCCTTTGTCCTGCCTGCGGTGTCCCTGCCCGCAGGTATGACATAGTTGCATTCATTGTCATCCATAAAACGGGCGGCTTCCAGAAGGCGCCTTTCATCCTCCCTGGGGATGGCCAGGAATCCATGCTTATCTGCATGGATCAGTTGTCCCGGAAGCACAGGGCAGCCAAATACTTCCACTTCACAGTTCCATCTCACCGGTATACTGTGGGCATGGCCCACACACATGCGCCGGGCAATGGCCTTAAACCCCGCGTTCATCATCTCATCCACATCCCGGACCGCACCGTCCGTAATGGTTCCCACGCATCCAAGGGCACGGTGGGCATTGCTGCTGACTTCTCCCCAAAAGGAGCCGTAAGTCTCAGGCTTATCCAGGTCCTGAAGCACCACGATCTTGGGACCCGGTATGCCGGCCACATATTCCCTGTATTCTTTCCATGCAGTCTCATTCTTCTTATGGTCCTTGTTGGAAGGCTCAAACTGCAGAGTGACCGCATATCCTACCATAGGCCCCATATAAGGCATGAAGTCCGTCACCGCTTCTTTGTTAAAATGTCTGGTAATATCATGGTTTGTAATCTGCTCCCATCCATTGTAGATCGTTGGCGTATTCCATCGTTTCAGCTTTAACAGCTCGCTGATCTCCAGTCTGTCACCATTACTGCTGCCCATATCTTATACCTCCTGCATGCGTTTTTCCTGTATGAAATGATTTCAGGATGCTATTGTAAGTATATCATATAGGGTGAGCGGGGAACAGATGACAATATATAATTTAATAATATCCATCCCTTGTCCACTGCACCAAGGGAAGTTCCTTCGCCCATGCAAGTTTTCCCATTTCCCCTGCAATGCGGTTGGCCGCTTCATTAACCTCTTCAGTGATATGCTCCTCATTACCTGTCAGTAACTCTCTATCTTCAATTACAAACCGCCCATCAATGATTACAGATTCTATCTCACTTCCCCTTGCGGAGTATACAAGATTGGGAACCAGATTCCGTATAGGATATTCATAAATAGGGTTCATATGAGGAGCTGACAGATCAATTATTATTATGTCTGCTAATTTTCCTTCTTTTAAAGATCCAACCGTGTCTGCCATATTCAATGCCTCTGCCGCTTCAATCGTAGCCATGCGCAGAATCTTCCAGGACGGCATACAGGTTGCATCATGGTTCTTATATTTATGGATCAGGGAAGCGTACTTCATTTCATCAAACATAACCGTACAATTACAAATCTGGTCTGTTCCCAGACCTACCCTCCCTCCAAAATCCGCAAACTCCTGGGCAGGAGGCAGCGCTCCTCTAACAACGGAAATACTTGTGCTGCACAGCGCCAAAGCAGCCCCTGATCTGGCTACCTGGCATACCTCGTCCATGGTTGCATATGTCATATGGGCTGCCAGCAATTTATTATTGAGATATCCCAAAGAATCTAAAAGTTCTACCGGCCGTTTTCCTGTTCGCAGCTGTGTCTGTATAATTTCCTCTTTTGTCTGCACCAGATGTGTAAATATCCCCACATCATCTTTATCTGATAAATATTTAATTTCTTCTAGCATTTCAGGTGAACACATAGCGGCTGAATGAGGGCCATAGCGACAGGTAATCCTCCCTCCAAAACTTTGGTGATATTGCTCCACTAATTTTCTGTTGTTTGACAGCTTTCTCTCTCCCACCGCAGGGTCCAGAGGTATCAGCTCCTCCACTTCAATTACAGACACATCCGGCGGCAGTTCATTGATCATGCCGCTGACAACGGCCCTGGTTCCTAATTCTATGTGATTTTTTACAATCTCTGTCATAGGAGAATAGTAATCCCCAAATGTTGTAATACCGGAATGCAATGCTTCTACAATATTGAGACGGGAGGCTTTTATAAAATCATCATCATCGGCAACCCCCAAAAGAGGCAAGATCCCTTTAAATCTCCATATCTTTCCCGGCAGGTCCTGGGCACAGCTACGTACAATGGCATCACCTGTATGCATATGCACATTAACAAATCCCGGCATCACCGCCTTACCCTTAGCATTTATATAACGGTGAGCCTTGTATTGGGCAAGGACCTCTTTTTCTGTCCCCACTGTTATGATCTTATTATCTTTGACCCCAACAGCTCCCTGATTAATGATTCCGGTCCCGGCACCCTCCATTGTGATCACATAGCCACCATGGATAATAAAATCAAGCGTCATAGTCATTTCCTTTCAAAATTGTCTATTTGAATCCCAGGTATGCTTCCTGGATAAAGGGATTGTTCAGAAGTTCATTTCCTGTTCCACTCATTTGGATCTTTCCCAGATTTAAAATGTAGCCCATATCAGCGGTTTCAAGCGCAAGCTGGGCATTCTGTTCCACAATCAGCATTGTTGTGCCATGGGTTTTATTAATCTGTCTGAATTTATCAAACATTTCATCAATAATAATGGGTGCTAACCCCAGAGACGGTTCATCCAGCATCATCAGTTTGGGAGCAGCCATCAACGCCCTGCCTACGGCCAGCATCTGTTGCTCTCCTCCTGATAAGGTACCACTCATTTGCTTTGCCCGTTCCTTTAACCGCGGAAAGAGTTCAAAGACCTCCTCAATCCGGTCTTTAATAACCGATTTACTTTTTTCTGAATAGGCCCCTACTTTCAGATTATCCAATACGGTAAGATTGACAAATATCTTCCTACCCTCCGGTACCAGACAAATACCGTTTTGTGCGAACTGGTAGATTTTAGGGGGCAGTTTTTTTCCTTCAAACTCTATGGTTCCGTTTCCAATTTCTTTATCACCTGCAATGGCCTTAAGCAACGTTGACTTACCTGCACCATTTGCGCCGATAATTGACACGATCTCTCCCTTCCGGATATCCAGAGAAATACCATGAAGGGCTTGGATTCCCCCATAAAACACCTGCAGTTCTTTTATGGACAGCAATAGATCGTCCTTATATTCAGGCATTGTGTCTCCTCCTCTCCCCCAGATATGCAGTAATCACATCCGGATTTTTCTGAATTTCTTCCGGAGTTCCTGTCGCCAGCATTTGTCCAAGATTAAGGACATGGATGGTCCGACATACTTCCATAACCACCTCCAAATGATGCTCAATTAAAACAATGGCAATTCCGGTATCTTTGTGAAGCTGTCTCAAAAAGGATACCAGCTCCAAACTTTCCGCTGTATTCATTCCTGCAGCCGGCTCATCTAAGAACAAAAGCTTGGGGTTCGTTGCCATTGCACGGGCAATCTCCACTTTTCTCTGTATGCCGTAAGGAAGAGAGCCAACCTCTGTATCCTTATATTGTAAAATCCCAACCTGATCCAAATAGTGAAGACAGGTTTTCTCTATCTCCCTGTCCTTTTTAGATACATAGGGTAAGCGCAGCATTGCAGACACTGTATTATAGCTAGGACGGCTCTCAAGTCCAATTGCCACATTATTAAGGGCTGACATCTTTGGATAGATACGTATATTCTGAAATGTCCGGGCAATTCCCAAATGTGAGATTTTATCCGGTCTGATGCCATTTAAACGCTTCCCGTCAAAATAAACATCTCCCTTAGTCGGTGGAACAACTCCGGTAACCGCATTAAACACCGTAGTTTTTCCTGCTCCATTAGGACCGATCAGCCCCACAAAATCTCCCTGCTCTAAAGAAAAAGACACATCCTGCACTGCCTTCACACCACCGAAATAAATTGATAGGTTTTTGATATCCAGCAAAGCCATGGCTACACCTCCTTTTTCTTTTCATGCCTGCCGGTCAGCTGCCCTATCCACCTTAAAACCGGCTTTAACGATAATTCCTTATATCCCATCAATCCTTCCGGCCGCAGGCGCATGGTAAGAATTAACACCAAACCATACATAGGAAGCCTCCAATTGGACATGAATCGGAGCATTTCCGGTGCGGCTGTAAGTGCCGTAGTTGCCAATGCAGGGCCTGTAACAGAGCAGACTCCCCCCAGAACAACCGCTGTCAACAGATTCGTTGACATTGTGCCTCCGAAAATATTTGGAACAATATATGTATAATAATGGGCCATCATCCCTCCGCCTACACCGCAGAAGAAAGCACTGATAATAAGCGCTTTCAGTTTTTCATGAAAAATATTTACACCTATCAATTCCGATGCATCCGCGTGGTCCCGTACCGCAATAGCTATTTTCCCATGCTGGGATTTAGCGTAGTTTCGTGCAAACCATACCGCCACAACAGCCAGAAGCACGGCCTTAGGTAAAGTGGTAAGGGAATCCAGACCGGAAAGCCCTAGTGCACCGCCTACATAAGGATGATTCACATTGGACATAACCACCCTGGTAGCCTCCCCAAAGCCAAAGGTAGCAATGGTAAAGCAGTCCGCGGACATCTTTCCCCGCAATGTAGGAATACCGATGATCAGACTAAATATTCCCGCAACTGCTCCTCCCCCAAGCAATGCGATAAAATAAGGAACACCAAAAAATTTTGTAAGAATCCCTGCTGTATACGCTCCCAAACACAGAAAGCAGGCATGTCCCATGGAAAACAACCCTATATAACCCGTCAAGATTGCCAACCCGGCAACGCAGACAATATTTATACAGGCACTGATCATAATTCCCTCAATATATCCCATTTGTTTTCCCCCTTTCTATAATTTGTCATGGGCGCTTTTGCCCAGCAGTCCATTTGGTTTAAATATCAGGACAACTACCAAAAGTCCGTATGCAACCAAATCCCGATAGGTTGTTGAAACATAAGCTGAAATAATCGTTTCCAGGAACCCCAGGATCAGGCCTGATATCACAGCTCCAGGTAAACTTCCAAGCCCTCCTACGGTAGCTGACACAAATCCCTTTGTGGCTACTACTCCCATATTGGGATATACCGAATATTTCATCCCATAAAAGCAGCCTGCCAATCCTGCTGTAGCTCCTGATAAAAGAAATATAACAGCAGCTACACGGTTTACATTTATTCCCATAAGTCCTGCTGTATTGGAATCGAAGGCGCTCGCTCTAATACCAAGCCCTGTTTTTGTTTTGTATAAAAAACACCATAAAAGTATTAGAAGAATGACCGAGAGCACTGCTGCCAGAATATCTGATCTGGGAACAGATACATTGTTAAAACGAATCACTACCCTTGCCCAGTCAGAAGGGAACGGACGAACCGCTCCCCCCCATAACTGTATGCAGAAATTAGGTATACACGTATTGATCCCCAAGGCCGCAATCATTAAATAGACCTTCAATGCCTTTTTCTGACGCATTGGCCTGTATATTATAACCTCCATCAGATATGATACAAAGCCGGCAACAATTAATGCAAGAATAATTCCTGCAAACAACCCCATGCCAGACTGGGAAATAGCAAACAGCGCACCAAATGCTCCCAGCATCATGACCGGCCCAAAACCAAAATTAGAAAAGTTAAATACGCTGAATACCAATGCGTAACCTACGGCAAGAAGCGCATAAACACTGCCAATGGAAACCCCAGTAATTAATTGTTGAACAATCATTTGTTAATCCCACCTTCTTTTTATTCTTCCGTGGAATCTCCGCATACAAATAGCACAAACCGTCTTTTCTAGTTGGCAGGCATTGCATATTTACCCAGAGATTCAAACTTGCCGTCTTTTACTGTTTTAATTGTAAATTCCAGACCCTGTAAATTATGGGTCTCGGGTGAATAACCTTTATTAGGGCTGGTTATCATATCAAACCCTGTTGTTTCATCCAGTGCTTTGCGCATCTCATCCGGATTTGTTGAACCACTGGTGAGAATCGCATACTCAAGAATTTTTGCCTCGTTAAACGCTTTCAGTCCCGGCATATGCAGTGCCATACCTGTTGCCTGCTGGTAATCTTCATATTCGGCTTTAATCTCATCAAACCGCGAATCGCTCAGGTCTCCATCTGTGGCAAAAATACACCCTTCCAATGCTGGTCCTGCAAGTGTCAGCAGATCCTCGGTATCGTATACGTAATTTCCGAGAAGCTTAATATCACTAAGCCCCAGCTCTACCAACTGCTGAGCAACATATCCCGCTTCTTTGTAGCCCATGACCGGCATAAAAATGTAGTCAGGCTCCGACTGGGACAAGCTTGTCAGCTGTGCTCTAAATTCCACATCATTAATCTGATAGGTGGCTTCGGATACGATCTCGCCTCCCAACTTTGTATAAGTATCTTTGTATGCATTTGCCATATCAACTGTATCCACCTGCGTGGTTTCATATAAAACAGCTACTTTAGGGTTATTTAATTCACTATATGTATAGGAAGCCATGGTGGCAACCTGATCCGTATTTACAGGACCGCTGCGGTATGTATAAGGACGGACGCTGCCGCTGTCATCCACAGTCACAAGCTGGGATGCACTGGATGGGATATGGAGAACTCCCGCCCGGTTGCACAATTCAGCAACTGCGGCTCCCTGAGTAGAGTTACTGGGTCCAAGGATAGCCACAGCCCCTGACTGAATCAGTTTATTAGCTGCGTTTACGGCCTCTGAAAAGTCACCATCCAGGCCGGATATATCGTATGTTCTAAAATCAATTTCTCTTCCAAGCCACCCGCCTTCTGCATTAACCTTTTTAAAATAGGTTTCCAGAAGATGCTGTGGAACCAGCCCGTACATAGCGTCTGCACCGGAAGACCATCCCAGAAATCCTACAATTATTGGCCCTTCCTCGCTTTTTTTGTCAGCGACAGAACTTTCTTTCTGCGACTCTGTTTGTACGTCATTCTGTTGTGCACTTGTTTTTTCCTCGGATGGAGCCGGTGTAGCGCTCCCTGAATTTCCCGAACATGCCATTAACCCCAGCGCTAATGCGCCTGCTAAAACTACACTTAAAGCTTTCTTCATTTTTTTCATTCTACTCTTCCTTTCTAAACATGAATTTTAATATTTTAAGTACCAACTCTTACTTTACTGGCACAAGTTTCATCAAAAAGTGACGGTCATAGGTGGACAGGGGCATCAGGAACAGCTCTCCCTTTGAGTTGCCGCACATGCCATGGGCGCGGATCGGGGAATTATAAAAGCCCAGCTGGGCCACAATCTCCATATCCATATCAGCAATGGTAAGGCCGCCTCCCCGCTCAGCAATATAGACATAGGTATCATCTGCCCAGATTCCAGTTGGCTGGTACAGGTTTTCACTCATATATGCCAGTACTTCGCCGTTTTCATCAAATACATGTACGCTGTTGGCTTCCCGGTCCCCTACCCAGACCCGGTTGAACCTGTCTACCCACAGGCTGTGGGGTATGTAGAACCTGCCGGGCTCATCCCCCGGGCCGCCCCATGTCCTTAGCAGGGTACCATCCTTGGAAAAACGGTGGACCGCAGCATTGCCGTAACCGTCACTGACAAAGATATCTCCCTTTGGCCCCATACATACGCCTGTGGGCCTGTTAAATGGAGGCGCCGCCCTTCTGATGGTCTGCACCCCGGCCCAAAAGGACCATCCCTTGTCAAAGGCCACGTCCGTGGGTACGATCTTCCCCCTTCGCTGCATCCTGCGCCACACATCTTTTTCAAAACCACTGTCACTGGGAACTCCCAGATTGCCCAGGTCCCTGATCCACTCACCGTCCTTTGTCAGTTCCCGCACCACATGGAGTCCTGTATCCACGCACAAAAGCGTGTCCTCCTCTGTTACACACAGGCTGTGCACCTCCTGGAACAGCCCCTTTCCAAAGCTCTTCACATAGTTTCCCCTGGCGTCCAGCATTACCACCGGATGTTCCGTGTCGCGGCACATCATAAACAGGTTGTCCTCTTTGTCACAGCAGCCGCCGGAATACATGGAAAACTCAAATTCATCCGGGAAATTCCCGTATTCCGGAATCAGCTCATATGACAGGCCGTTATGACTGAAAACCGAACGCCCACAGCGGTCCCTCTCCTCAAACCCTTCGATCAGCTTCATCTTTTCCTCCCTCCGCTTTGAATTCTTTATGTTTATGCCTCGCATTTAACAAAGGCTCCATATCCTGCCTGACATAGGATCTTTCCATCCCCGTAAACACGCTCGCCGCGCACATAGGTGTCCGTTACCCGGCCCTTAAGCTCCATTCCCTGATACGGTCCCTTAACACTCTTTGTCTTTGAGAAGGATTTGCTTCCGTCATAAACCCAGTTCTCATTGGGATCAATAAAAATAAAGTCCGCATCAGCTCCTGGCAGCAGGTTTCCCTTCCTGGGATACAGTCCCAGCATCCTGGCTGCATTTGCAGATGTAAGGTCCGCAAGCTTTTCCCATGACAGGCCTCTGCGGTTCACACCCTCGGATATCATGGCTGCCAGCATCACGTCATTGCATCCGAATCCACAGAACTCCTTCCAGAAATCATTGGCTCTCACCTTTTCTTCATCCGTGTATGGCCCATGGTCCGAACCGATTACATCAATGGTCCCGTCCATCACATACTCCCACATCTTCTCAACATTCTCCCTGCTGCGGAACGGAGGCGTACATTTAGCAAATGATTTTTTCTCTCTCAGCACATCCCTGTCAAAAATGAGATAATGGGGACATGTCTCCACATATACGCGCGTCCCTTCCTTTTTGGCATTGCGAAGGAATTCCGCTCCCTGGCTGATGGTGGTATGGCAGATCTCCAATCTGGCACCTGTCATTTTTGCAAACAGAACCGCCCTCTGGATCGCATCATACTCTGTCCACCACGGGCGGGCATCATCAAAGCAGGCTTCGTCCTCACACCGGATCCGGGAATAATGCTGGCATCCAAAATCCGCTGCCTCCGCATTCTCAGCATGAAGTGCGATCAGACCATCAAAGGAAGCAGCCGTCCGCATCCCGTCCACCAGATAACCATCCGTAATACGTGGATAGGCGTCTGTTGCAAAGCACATAAACCCCTTAAATCCAATACAGCCAAGATCATGCATTTCCTTCATATCCTTAATGCTGGAGGGGATCAATCCTCCCCACAGGGCAAAATCCACAACGGAGCGCTGCTCTGCAATGCCCTTTTTCAGTTCAAACCCCGGCCGGTCAATGGTGGCCGGTTCTGAGGGAAGGGGCATGTCACATATGGTAGTGATACCGCCCGAGGCAGCGCTGCAGGATCCGCAGTACCAGTCCTCCCTGAAATTATAGGGCCCCGGATCCGCCATGTGATTGTGGCTGTCAATCATACCCGGCATCACGGTCTTTCCCAGTGCATCAATCACCTCACAGTCTGCCGGAACATCCATTCCCTCGTCCAGCAGCGCCTTGATCTTCCCGTTTTCCACTAACAGTGAGACCTGGGATACATGGCCGGGGAGTACCACGTTCCCATTTACTATCAACTTTTTTTCATGTTTCATTGTGCAATCTCCACATTTTTTTGAATTTTCGATAATATTATCTTAACAAAATGAACAAAAGCTGTCAATTCAACCAATCGACAGCTTTCTGTGGATATTATTCATATTTTGCAACATAAATTTGTTGTTTTACTGACAATTCCAAGACTTCTCCACACTTCCCTGGGATGCGGCCACCACCTTTACATTAATGTCAGCCCAGGCCTTTACCTCCTTTGAAGAAATATTCCAGTCTGTAAACACATAATCGATCTGTTCCGCGGAACAAACTTTATTGAAGGCCACCTCGCTGAATTTGCTGAACTCGCACAGGACCATACGGGTATGTCCGATTTCCAGCATCTTCTTTAACACGGCCGCCTCCTCTGTGTTATATTCCGTAACCCCGTCCTGAATGGAGATCCCGTCAATGCTCACAATGGCCTTATCCACCCTAAAGTTGCCCAGCGTGTCACTGCTCATACTGCCTACCAGGCTCCGGTTGTGCTTGCGCAGGTATCCTGATGTCAGATATACGCTGCTGCTCTTATTTTCATTTAAGACAATGGCCACATCAGGTGAATTGGTGATAACAGTGAGCTGGTTCTTGCGTTCTGCCAAACATCTGGCCAGCGCCAGGGAGGTGGTCCCATTGCTCATGGCAATGGCATCCCCGTCATTGATGTATTCGGAAGCCAGCCTGGCTATGGCCTGTTTTTCCATCTGGTGCTTTTCCATCTTCCGCTCAAACTCCATCTCCTGGGCCCTCAGGTTATTGTACACAGCGCCTCCCCTGACCCGCTTGATGGAAGATTCCTTTTCCAGCTCCAACAGATCCCGGCGGATGGTTTCTATGGAAACCTGGAACACCTCTGCCAGCTGCTCAATCTTAGAAAACTTTACCTCAGACAAATACCGTACGATCTCACCCTGTCTCTTATTCTGCATGACCCACGCCCTCCCACGTTTTGTTTTCCCCCAAATTCCACATTTATTCCACATGATTTCACCGAAAAAGGGTTTTTAAAACTTTTTTTATTAAGTCTTATGGCTGAAATTTCCTGTATATTACCCATGTTTACTTTGTTTTCTAAATCAAAAAACACAGATTTTTCTGTCTTGTGGAAATGATTTGGAAAAATCACTTAGAAAACCATATTTTCTACCGCTATTTTAGCATGATAAAGTTTGGGATTCAATGACAACTTAGAAGTAGTTTTGACTATAAGCAAGGAGAGGGGGATATTTACAGGAAAATTCTACTCATTTGGCATTAATATTTGACATAATATGTAATTGAGGTTTGTGGAATCCAAAAATCCGGGAGGCGCTTTCAACATCCAAATACTCCCCGAAATAACCAGAAAAAGGGGGCAAGACCGAACACCAAATTTCGGTCTTGCCCCTTCTGATCCATAATACTTACATTCTTATCCGCCGGACTGCTTTATATTACACGATCCCCTGGCCCAGCATGGCTTCTACTACTTTCTCAAATCCCGCGATATTAGCGCCTGCCACATAGTTGCCGGCCACTCCGTATCTCTCAGCCGCATCAGCAGCCTTTGCAAAGATATTGACCATGATCGTATGAAGCTTCTCATCCACTTCCTCAAAGGACCAGGACATTCTCAGCGCGTTCTGGCTCTGCTCCAGACCGGAGGTTGCCACGCCGCCTGCATTTGCTGCCTTTCCAGGCATGAAAAGGATCTTCTTTTCAACAAACAGCTCTGTTGCCTCCAGGGTGGACGGCATGTTAGCGCCCTCTGCCACTGCAAAGCAGCCGTTTGCCAGAAGTGTCCTGGCATCCTCCAGGTTCAGCTCGTTCTGGGTAGCGCATGGAAGAGCGATATCGCATGGAATGGTCCAGATTCCCTTGCCCTCTGTGTAAACAGCGGTTGGAACAGCATCCACATACTCCTTGATGCGTGCCCTGCGGACTTCCTTGATCTCCTTAACAATATCCAGCTTAATGCCGTCCTCGTCATAGATATAGCCATTGGAGTCGCTTAAGGCAACTACCTTGGCACCCAGCTGCTGTGCCTTCTCGGTTGCGTAGATGGCAACATTTCCTGAACCGGACACAAGTACGGTCTTTCCCGCCAGTTCCTTGCCGTTGTGCTTTAACATCTCATCCAGTATATACACCAGGCCGTAGCCGGTTGCCTGTGTCCTTGCCAGAGAGCCGCCAAAGGTCAGGCCCTTGCCGGTGAGAACGCCCTCGTATAAACCGGTGATTCTCTTGTACTGGCCGAACAGGTATCCTACCTCTCTGCCGCCCACACCGATGTCGCCTGCGGGGATATCCGTATCCTTTCCAATATGACGGTACAACTCTGTCATAAAGCTCTGGCAGAACGCCATAACTTCCCTGTCGGACTTGCCCTTGGGATCAAAATTGGAGCCGCCTTTTCCACCGCCCATGGGGAGGCCGGTTAAGGAATTCTTTAAGGTCTGCTCAAATCCAAGGAATTTAAGAATGCTCTGGTTTACAGATGGGTGGAAGCGAAGGCCGCCTTTGTAGGAGCCGATCGCGCTGTTAAACTGCACTCTGTATCCCTTGTTTACCTGAACCTTGCCGCTGTCATCCACCCACGGTACTCTGAATGAAACAATGCGTTCCGGTTCTGTAAAACGTTCCAGGATTCCTGCCTTGCGATACTTTTCCTCGTTGGCATCAATTACCAGTCTCAGGGAATCCAGAACTTCCTTTACTGCCTGATGGAATTCTGGTTCTCCCGGATTCTGCGATACCACTCTCTCGTAAATCTCATCAACATATGACATTTCTTTCGCCCTCCTAGGTTTATGTATGAAGTGTAGGGATGCCGTCATTTCCGCAGGGTGTCTGAAAATTACTCAAACACCCTCCAAGACACACACTTTAGAAAAAGTATAACAAGTTAATTTGTTAAAGTCAAGAACGTTGTATTTCAATTTTTTTACAGGAATTCCCATATTTTATTCGTTAATGCCCGCCAGCTCTGCCAGCTGGGCCAAAACTCCCCTGCCTCCGTTTAATGATATGGATCCTACCTTGTCGCAGATCCGCTCCAGATATTCCATTTCCTTCAGTTTAAACAGGGTCTGGTTCTCATCCATCAGTCTGGCTGTGTTTAACAGGCTCCTGGTGGACGCCACTTCCTCCCTTCGCATGATCACATTGGCCTGGGCCTTTTTTTCAGCAATGAGCACCGTGTTCATGATCTCCCTGATCTCTCCCGGCAGGATAATGTCCTTGATGCCGGCACCGGTCATCTCCACGCAGTACTCCTCCTGGCGTTCCTTCAGTTTCTCCAGCACATAGGAGCTGATCTCCTCCTTTTGGGCCAGCAATTCATCCAGCCGGTATTTCCCCACGTACTCCCTGAGCTTCAGCTGGGCATAGGTATAGAGCTGGGAAGCCACCCCCTCCACCTGCTGCACCAGACGTTCGGGGTTCACGATCCTGTAATTACAGATCACGTTCAGCCGCACGGCCACCTTGTCCGCGGTCAATATTTCCTGGCCCGAAATATCCAGCTGCTGGATCTTCATATTAAATATCTTGCAGGATACCTCCCTGCCATAGTTCCAGAAATAATAGGTTCCTGTGTCCAGCCGCTTCTCATACCGGTTGTCAAAATACAAAAGTCCGGTCTCCCCGTCTTTAATTGTGATCTTCTTATAATACTTCGCGGGCATCAGGTCCATATAGTGCCTTGGCAGGCTGTCCTCCATCCAGGGCTTTGTGATATCAATGGCCTGGAATTCATTTTTCTCAAACACGTTCCAGAACAGCACCTCCGGCCTGGTTATGACCTCCCTGTATGCTTTATTGACAAACCGGATGGCAATACACTCGTCCGGCAGCACGTTTTTTATTACCCTGGATGCAAATTCCTGATCCCTCATCAGGATCTCCTCCGGAATCCCGCAGGTCTTTACCTCCCCTGTCATGGGTACTACATCCACCTGGTATCCCTGCATTTTGAGAAATGTGTATTTCCCTGCTGTCAAAAGCCTTATGAACCTTCCGCCCTTTGACAGGTAACCACATTCCTGGTCTTTGATAATATATTGTTCAACAAGGCAGTTGTTTTTCATTTCCTGAATCCTCCATTCTTACGATCTCAATTCCACATTGAGTTATACTCTTAATGCACTTTCATTTGCCAGGAAAAGTACCATGTCCGGCTTTATCCGTATCCTGGGGGCCATCCCTTTAGCAGGTGCAGTCAGGCAAAACGTCTGGCAGCTATATATATATCTTTCTAGTAAATCTTCCTTGTAAATCTTTCATATATATATAAGCCCGGTTTTCCCGAGATTCCCTGCGGTATCCGGTACGGCGCTGACCGGATACGGACTGCCTTTTTCAGGCCTTTCCATGTAAAATGCACATGGCGTCCTGATCAGGCCAAAGCACGGACATTACTTTTCCATCCTGGTGAAGAAACACTTTGGTTGTGTTTTTCTAATGATTGCTATACCACTTAGCTACATGGCAAATGCCTGCAGGCACTGGCCAGGTGGGATTTGAACCCACGACACATCATCCTATCTATCGATCACGGCAGACAACGGTATACCCCCTGCCATAGGCCGGGGCACCGGGGAGTCCCAGGAGGAAAACTCCGCCATCAGTCAGACTGCCTGTTAACTTACATCCATCCCTATCCTTTTACAACCCCGATGGTCCTGAGCCGTTTGACGGGCACAACAAGGTCCAGCTGGTTATTCATTACTTCCTGGATATCCTTATAGGCAAACCGGCTCTCCTCCGCAACATCCGCCTTTCCCTTCTTTCCCAGGATTACACCCTGTTTCTGAAGATCCACCATCACTTCCTCACAGGAAAATGCCGCCATGGCGCCTTTTCTGGAATAGCGGCGTCCTGCTCCGTGGGAGGAGGAGCAAAAGCTCTCCGGATTTCCCTTTCCCATGACCACGTAGCTGTATGAGCCCATTGCCCCGGGAATCACTGCAAGTTCCCCGTTTCCGGCCCTCACAGCGCCTTTTCTGTGCACCCATACGTCCTTGTCATAGTGGTGCTCCAAAGCCGCATAATTGTGGTGGCAGTTGATATCATGGGAAAACTTAAGCTCAAGATCCGTATATTTTCCTATATATTTTTCCAACACGGATTTTGTGGCAAGCATCATCTTTTCCCTGTTTTCCTTTGCAAAATCCATGGACAGCTGCATCCAGTTTAGGTACTGTCTTCCCTCCCCGGTATCCACGGGCAGGAATGCCAGCCGGTATTCATCCGGCACATCGCTGTACCATCTCCTGTTTAACTCCCTTGCCTTAAAATGGAAGTAATCGCACACCGACTTTCCGATATGGCGGCTTCCGGAGTGGATCATCACGCACAGATATCCCTCGTCATCTGCCTGAAGCTCAATAAAATGATTGCCTCCGCCCAGGGTTCCGATCTGGTAAAATCCTGCTTCCAGCTGCCCTAACAGCTCTGCGTCCTCCTCGTATTTTTCCAGTTCATTAAAGGCATTTTCCATGGTATAACAGGGCATCTCCGTTTTGTGATGGGCAAATCCCACCGGTACATTCCTCATAATATCCCCTACCATGGCCTGGATAAGGGATCCGTTCCCTGTCATGATCTCCCTGATATCATCCACCTTGATATTGGTCTCAGTGTAAGCCATGCCGCAGCCAATATCCACTCCCACTGCATTAGGTATGATCACGCCGTCTGTGGCTATGACCCCTCCGATGGGCATTCCCATTCCCGCATGTGTATCCGGCATGAGGCAGACCCATTTATGAAGAAACGGCAGCTGTGACAGATGATATGCCTGCTCCTGACAGCTTTTTTCCAAGTCCTTGCGTTCCTCCAGCCATACCCTGACCGGGAATCTCATCTCTTCTTTTTCATACATCACAAACATATATCTCACATCCTTCCATGTATTTGTTTTGCTTTGGCGGACCAGCGCCATTACTTTTTATGTTTGTTCCTGATCACAGCCATATCATAACGTATTTTATATGGCAAATCATTTAAAAAAAGTTGCGAACTTCCATTTCTTCCATATATAATCATATTAATATTGCTTATGAGGTGGGTGCCATGGCTGAATTTCAGGAACTAATAAAGAATTTTGACAGAATCCGGGACTATATGCGCCAATTTTACATCTATGGCTTTAAGGTGAGAAATGATTTCCAGGACAAAAGCCCCAGGACCTATGACAATGAACGCAGACGAATTGAGAGCTGGCTCTCCGACTATACCCGGTCCGATTACACATCCAAGGGAAAGCATGTATATATCAATGTGGACAGCAAGTCCATTTCCCAGAATCCCCTGTATGCCGCCTGGAAGTCCAAAAGCTTTACGGATAATGACCTGATGCTCCACTTTTTTATCCTGGACCAGCTTGTTGACGCTCCTCAGGGCATGACTGCCTCCGCCCTCTGTGATGAGATATCCCGGGACTACGGCGTTGTCTTTGACATCCAGACCCTGAGACTTAAGCTGAAGGAATACGAAAGCCTCGGCATCCTCTGCTCTGAGAAATCCGGCCGGAACCTGGTCTACCGGCTGGTGCCGCTGCCACATAATCTGGCAGCTGATCCGCCGCATGGCCTGCCACATGATCTGCCCCCCGGCTTTACATCTGGGCTGTGGCCCGATCTCATAACCGCCGTGGAATTTTTCCAGGGCGCTGCCCCCTTTGGCTTTATCGGCAGTACGGTGCTGGACCGGGAGGACATGGGCAACCGCATGTTCCAATTTAAACATCAGTTTATTGTCCATACACTGGAGGACGGCATACTGGCCCAGCTCCTGGATGCCATCCATAGGCAGTGCTCCATTACATATGAAAATAAAAGCAGCCGCAGCAACGGGATCAGCACCCACAGCGGAATACCCCTTAAAATCTTTGTCAGCACCCAGACCGGCCGCAGGTATCTGTGCATGTATTTACCGGAAAACCGCAGGTTCAGCTGTGCCCGCCTGGATTCCATCCAGAAGGTAAATGTCCTGGAGCCATATGAAGCTTATGATAAGGTTCTGGCTGATCTGAACCAGAACATGGGGAAATGCTGGGGAGTGTCCTTTGGAAGCGGCAGAAGCCGCCTGGAAGAGATCTGCATCAAGCTTTATATTGATGAGGAAAAGGAACCTTACATCCTGAACCGCCTTTACAGGGAGGGACGCGGGGGAGAAGTCATGCGGATCCGTGAAAACCAGTACCTTTACACCGGCGTCTTTTTTGATACCAATGAAATGCTGTCCTGGGTCAAGACATTTACGGGAAGGATTCTGGACATACAGGGAACCAGCCAGTTTGCCATTGCAAAGATTACCCATGACTGGGAAAAGATGTATGAGATGTACTGCACAGAAGAGACAAAGGCAGGTGAAGAACATGGAACTGTTTGATAAAGTATACGGCTGCTACTACAACATTTTAAGGCATATGCTCACGGAAGCGGCATCCCGCCCCATTACCCGCAGGGAGATGGAGGATATCTGCAAAACCTACGGTTTTCAGGAGAGTTCCCTGGCCATTCTGCCAAGGATCGAGGATCATACCTGGCCTCTGTTCCAGGAGGAAACCCCCGGTATCTTCACCTCCCGGCTGCACGGAGCGCCTCCTTCCCTGCCCCTGACAACATTGCAGAAATCCTGGCTGAAATCGCTGATCTCAGATCCCCGTCTCTCCCTTTTTCTGGATGACAAACAGCAGCGGGAACTGGAGCGCTGCCTGGAGCATGTCCCTCCCTTATATGACAACAGTGACTTCTATTATTTCGACCAATATAAAGACGGGGACCCTTACCACACGCCTGAGTACAGGGAACATTTCCATACCATACTCACGGCCATCAGGGAAAACAGGGTCCTGCTGGTTGCCTATGAGGGCAAAAAAATGCGCACCCACACCTATGAAGTGGCCCCTTATCAGCTCCAGTACTCCTCAAAGGACGACAAGTTCCGTCTGTGCTGCCTTATGCATTACCGGGGACATTTCTGTAAAGGAACTCTCTTAAACCTGGGTCGTATAAAAGACTGCCGCTTGTCCCCATCTTCCATACCGGATCATTCCAGGGACCTGCGGTTTAAGCCCGTACAAAAGGCTGCCGAGCCCGTCCTGCTGGAGATCAGCGGTGAGCGCAACTCTCTGGACCGGTGTATGCTCCACTTTGCCAACTATGAAAAACACACGGAATATGATGAGGAACAAAAATGCTGGCTCTGCTCCATCTATTACGACATGGCGGATGAAACCGAGCTGCTCATAGAGATTCTGTCCTTTGGACCCGTGGTCCGTGTTCTGGGACCCGGATCATTTGTACAGCAGATACAAAGACGTGTAAAAAGACAACATGAACTATTTTATGATACATTGGGTGACGAGAGTCATGCAGAAGCTTCCATATACAAATGCGGCTTCTGAAATATTGATAAAACAGGCAGCTGCTTACGGATCAGGCAGCTGCCGCTTTTTATGTCCAGATCAATGATACGTTCCCTATTCATTCCCGGCCTTCAGCCAGCGGACCATTTCATCCGCCAACATTTCCTTTGAAGTACTTTCAGGTTTATCTCCAGTAATATATCGATATGCTTCCACCCATTCTTCCATGGAATAGGAAGCTATATTTATTTTGCGAAGTGCATATAAAATATCTTCTGTGTAAAAGCTATTATGCAGGTCTGATAAATACTGGCAGCCAGATAAATATTGCAGTCTGGGCAACAGCCCCCCCTGGTTTTTATTTGACTCCATAAAAACTCCTATTCTGCTTTTCAGCATCTATATTTTCAAATTCCCCGGTGCAACCTATACATTGCAATTATATACGACATTTATCGTAAAATCAAGGAAATGCAACCTATTTATTGCACTATGGAGGGTGACATGGAACAAAAACTAAAGCAGGATCTAAGATTGGGACCCAACATCCGTAAATACCGCCTGCAATCTCACATGACCCAGGAGCAGGTAACCGCAAAAATGCAGCTCATGGGCATCAACATTTCACGCAGCATATACTCACAGATCGAAGGTGGGACTTATAATATCCGTGTATCCGAGCTTGCCGCAATGAAGGAAATATTTAAAGTAAATTATGATTCATTCTTTGAGGGGATCACCCTGAACACCAAAGAGAAATAGAGCCAAGATGCGTGCGAACAGGCCGCCTGTCAAATGACAGGCGGCCTGCTCCAAACACAAAGGATAAAGGTATTACCCACAATGGGTACGAATTATTTACCGTAGTATGCTTTCAGATACATTTCTTTGATCTCGCTCATCAGAGGATATCTTGGGTTGGCGCCGGTACACTGGTCATCAAATGCCTGTTCTACCATGTCATCCAGCCTGTCTAAGAAGTCCTTCTCGTCAATGCCGTAATCTTTGATGCAGGCCTTGATCCCGACCGTCTTCTTAAGTTCCTCAATCTTAAGGATCAGCTTCTTAACTGCTTCCGCATCATCCTTGGCCTGGATTCCGCAGAATCTTGCACACTCTGCATATCTTGCCTGGGTATGTGGATACTGGTACTGTGAGAAAGTACCCATCTTGCGTGGATTCTCAGCAGCGTTAAAATCCACTACCAGGGAAAGGAGCAGTGCGTTTGCAACGCCGTGTGGCAGGTGGTGGAATGCGCCCAGCTTATGTGCCATGGAGTGGCATACGCCCAGGAACGCGTTGGCAAATGCCATACCAGCCATACAGGAGGCATCGGCCATCTTCTGACGGGCCTCTACATTAGTTGGTTCATTGTAAGCAGTGGGCAGGTAATCAAACACGTTCTTCATTGCTTTCAGGGCAAGGCCGTCCGTGTAATCAGTAGCCATAACGGAAGCGTATGCCTCCAGTGAGTGCACCAGAACGTCCACGCCGGATGCGCTTGTCAGTCCTCTTGGCTGGCTCATCATATTATCCGTATCCACAATTGCCATGTTTGGCAGAAGTGCATAGTCTGCCAGCGGATACTTGATACCTGTCTCCTGATCTGTGATAACGGCAAATGGTGTAACCTCGGAACCAGTACCGGAGGAAGTCGGAACAGCGATAAAATATGCTTTCTCGCCCATTTTCGGGAATGTATATACACGTTTCCTGATATCGATGAAACGCATTGCCATGTCCATGAAGTCCACTTCCGGATGCTCATACAGAACCCACATGATCTTGGCAGCATCCATTGCGGAACCGCCGCCCATTGCGATGATCACATCAGGCTCAAAGTCTCTCATAAGCTTTGCGCCGGCCTGTGCATTTGCCAGGGTCGGATCCGGCTGTACATCGGAGAATACAGTATAGGTAAGTCCCATCTCATTGAGACGGTCTGTAATCACATGCGTATATCCATTCTTATACAGGAAGGAGTCTGTTACGATAAATGCCCTCTTCTTGCCCATTACATCCTTAAGCTCATTTAATGCCACAGGCAGACAGCCCTTCTTAAAGTATACCTTCTCAGGCGCACGGAACCACAGCATGTTCTCTCTCCTTTCAGCAACGGTCTTTATATTCAGTAAATGCTTTACCCCAACGTTCTCAGATACGGAGTTTCCGCCCCAGGAGCCGCAGCCCAGTGTTAAGGAAGGAGCCAGCTTAAAGTTGTACAGGTCACCGATGCCGCCGTGGGAAGATGGAGTGTTGATGACAATACGGCAGGTCTTCATCCTTGAAGCATGCTTCATGATCTTCTCTTCCTCGTTCACATTCACGTACAGGGAAGCGGTATGACCGTATCCGCCGTCTGCTACCAGACGCTCTGCCTTATCCAGCGCCTCGTCAAATGTCTTTGCCTTGTACATAGCCAGTACAGGAGACAGCTTCTCATGAGCAAACTCCTCGCTGATATCCACGGACTCAACCTCACCGATGAGGATCTTGGTATCTTCCGGTACCTCCACTCCTGCCAGCTTGGCAATGGTTGCTGCCTTCTGTCCAACGATCTTGGCATTGAGGGCGCCGTTTACAAGAATGGTCTTGCGGACCTTCTCGATCTCACCCGGCTTTAAGAAATAGCAGCCTCTGTATTCAAATTCGTTTCTTACATCATTATAGATGGACTCCAGAACAGTTACAGACTGCTCGGAAGCACAGATCATACCATTGTCAAATGTCTTGGAGTGGATAATGGAGTTAACCGCCATCCTGATATCAGCCGTGTCATCAATGATAACTGGTGTATTGCCTGCGCCAACGCCCAATGCAGGTTTTCCTGAGGAGTAAGCGGCCTTAACCATTCCAGGTCCTCCTGTTGCCAGGATCAGGTCAGCATCCCTCATAACCTCGTTGGTCAGTTCCAGTGAAGGCACATCGATCCATCCAATAATACCCTCCGGCGCACCGGCCTTGACTGCTGCGTCCAGAACCACCTTAGCTGCCGCAATGGTGCATCCCTTTGCGCGTGGATGTGGGGAAATAATGATCGCGTTACGTGTCTTAAGAGCGATCAGGGTTTTAAAAATAGCGGTGGATGTGGGGTTGGTCGTGGGGATAACTGCTGCAATCAGACCGATCGGCTCAGCGATCTTCTTGATCCCGTACTCCTTATCTTCCTCGATCACACCAACTGTCTTGGTATCCTTATAAGCGTTGTAAATGTACTCTGCCGCGTAGTTGTTCTTAATAACCTTGTCTTCCACAATGCCCATGCCAGTCTCTGCAACTGCCATCTTGGCCAGAGGAAGACGCATCTTGTCTGCCGCGCTTGCTGCTGCAAAGAAGATCTTATCTACCTGCTCCTGTGTATAGGTAGAAAAAACTTTCTGCGCTTCACGCATAGCGTTCATTTTTGCGTTCAGTCCGTCCACGCTGTCGATGATTTCCGGAACAACCTGATCGATTTTTTTTGCCATTTCCTTTTCCTCCATTTTTCCTTGTGTTTGTGGTACACTTAGGCTGTACCTGCCTGTTAGGTCTAGGTAATTTTCACTATTGATAATTAATTAACAATCTCACTGTTTGCATTATAAACCTTCGTTAAAATTATGTCAATATATATTTTAAATATTTTTGACTTTTAATCATTTCACACCGGATCATCCTATATATCATTCTATGTATCGTTAAAATTAAATCAAAAAAACGGCAAGAAAAAAAGAAACAGCCCCGGATCTTCCCGATCCAAAACTGTTCCCCTTCTATATAAAGAATCTGCATAAAAAATACTTCTATTGCATTTTATTTTACAGGATAAAATCCTGTGGGCGCCTCACTGAGGTTGATCATAATATTTTTCATCTGGGTATAGTGCTCCAGCATCACCTTGTGGGTTTCGCGTCCAATGCCTGATGCCTTATATCCTCCAAAGGGCGCCCCCTCCGGGATGGCATTATAGGTATTTACCCACATACGCCCTGTCTCGATTGCCCTGGATACCCGCAGGGCCCTGTTGATATCCCTGGTCCATACAGCCCCTCCAAGGCCGTATTCACTGTCATTGGCCATTTGGACCACTTCATCCTCTGTCCGGAATTTCAGAATGCAGGCAACAGGTCCGAAGATTTCTTCCTGAGCCACCCTCATATGGTTTGTGACATTTCCAAGAAGGGTTGGTTTGAGGAAGCAGCCGTTTTCCAATCCCTCAGTCTTTAGCTGCTGTCCTCCGCAGAGCACGCTGGCACCTTCTGATTCTCCCACTTCTATGTACTTAAGGATCTTTTCCATCTGGGCCTTGCTGATCTGGCTTCCCATCTGGGTATCCGCTTCCCATGGAAGACCTACCTTAACCTGGTCAAAGCGCTTTACAGCCTCTTCCACAAACCGGTCATATATGCTTTCCTGGACAAAGACCCTGGAACCCGCGCAGCAGACCTGCCCCTGGTTAAAGAGGATTCCCATCTGCAGGCCGTCCATTGCCATTTCCCAATTGCAGTCCTCAAAGAAAATATTAGCCGACTTTCCCCCTAATTCCAGTGTGGAGGGGATCAGCCTCTGGGCAGCTGCCAGGGCAACGTTCCTGCCCACTTCCGTGGAGCCTGTAAATGCCAGCTTTCTAAAGCCCTTGTGCTCCAGCATATACTGGCCGGACTTGGACCCTGAACCGGTGATCACATTAAACACGCCTGCGGGCAGCACATCCTGGATCAGTTTTGCAAACTCCAGGACGCTTAAGGGCGTGGCGCTGGATGACTTAAACACGGTACAGCACCCGCTTGCAAGCACGGGAGCCAGTTTCCAGGCCGCCATAAGAAACGGGAAGTTCCACGGCACGATCTGTCCCACCACACCGATGGGTTCCCTGAGGATCAGGCTTAAGGTGCTCTCCCCAAGCATGTTGGCGCTGCCCTCATCTGCCATGATGCAGCCGGCAAAATACCGGAAATGCTGGGCGGACATAGGGATATCCACAGCCATGGTCTCCCTGATGGGCTTTCCGTTATCCAGCGATTCAACCATTGCCAGGTGTTCCTGGTTCGCGTCAATGATATCCGCAATCTTGTTTAGGATCACAGCCCTCTCATTGACCGTTACATGCTTCCAGGATTCAAACGCCTTCCAGGCCGCCTTCACTGCCTCATCCACATCCTCCCTGGTAGCTTCCGCGCACTCTGCCAGGACACTTCCGTCCGCCGGGCAGATGGTCTTAAATGTTTTTTTGTCGGAAGCATCCTTCCACTGGCCCCCGATCAACAGCTGGTATCTCTCCTGCAGCCCTACATTATGCATAATAAATTCTCCTCTCAACACTTGGTACAGTATTCAGGCGGGCTTTTTGGGCACAAAAAAAACATGTATCTTAAAGCCAGCCTAAAACCGCCCTAAAACACCATGTTTCCAGAAAAACCTTCCTTGCCGGAAGATTAATACGGTTGTGTTACCCCTCTGGCCACTATGATATATCATGGGACAGGTAATAGTCAACAAAAATCTTTTATTTAACAAACTTTTATTGTTAACATTGCCTTAACACCAGGGCGCGCCTGATGGTCTTCCTCCGGCACGCCCTGACAGAGCCTATTCCCCAACGTAGGCCTGGCGGTAAATTTCAATGACCTGTTCCCTGGTTGCAGTCCTTGGATTGGTCAGCTGGCATACGTCCTTTTTAGCGTTATCCGCCATGATGCCAAAGTCCTCTTCCCTTACTCCCAGCTGCTTTAGATCCGATGGGATCTCCAGCTGCCTGCTCAGCTTCTTAATGGCTTCAATGGCCTTTTCCGCCGCACATGTAACGGAAATCCCCTCCACCTGAACACCCATTGCCTGGGCCACATCCCTGAAGCGGTTCATGTTGCCGATCAGGTTATAGCTCTCAACATAGGGCAGAAGAATGGCGTTGCAGACACCGTGGGGCAGATTATAAAAGCCGCCCAGCTGATGAGCCATGGCATGGACATAACCCAATGACGCATTGTTAAATGCAATGCCCGCCAGGTACTGGGCATACGCCATCTTATCCCTGGCCTTCATGTAATTTCCATTGGCCACCGCCTTGGGAAGGTAATGGGCGATCATCTTGATGGACATAATGGCTGCAGCATCTGTCAGAGGGTTGGCGTCCGTGGACACATATGCCTCAATGGCGTGGGTCAATGCATCCATTCCCGTGGAGGCAGTCAGAGCCGGCGGCATACCTTTCATAAGCTCCGGGTCATTGATGGCGATTTGTGGTGTAACCCTCCAGTCCACAATGGCCATCTTCACCTTGCGTGAGGTATCCGTGATAATACAGAACCTGGTAATCTCTGATGCGGTTCCCGCAGTGGTGTTGACCGCCATAAGAGGAACCATGGGGTTGGAGGATTTATCAACGCCTTCAAAATCAGCAATCTTTCCACCGTTGGCAGCCACCAGGCCGATTCCCTTTGCACAGTCGTGGGAGGAACCGCCTCCCAGGGAAATGATGGAATCGCATTGGTTTTCCTGGTAAAATACAGCTCCTGCCTCCACGTTTTTATCCGTTGGATTGGGCTCGGCTCCTGCAAAAATGCTGGCTTCCACCCCTGCCTTTTTAAGGATCTCCTGTACCCGGTCGGCCATTCCGATCTTTCCCAGATATTTGTCCGTGACAATCAGACATTTTTTTGCCCCTAAACTCTTAACTAACTCTCCTGCCTCCTGAACCGCTCCCTCACCAAAAACATTCCGTGTTGGTAAAAAATAATATGTAGACACACTGCTACCCCCTTATGGTTATAATTGCATCCCATCTCATCTGCCATCAGCAGGACGGGTGCTCTAATGCTGATTATAGCCAGGGAATTTATTCTGTCAATTAAAATATATATTTAACATTTATTTGATAATTATTAGATTTATCTCGATTTATAATTAACATTTTTTATATAATTTTGCTTGTTAAGATTTTTTAACATGTTGTCTGTGATTATCCTGTTTTTAAAAAATTGCTACATTATTAGTTGGAAAAATGTGACGGCGAACTTCCCGTAAGATCGCTCCATGTGCCTGTGATGCCACCCAATGTATTGAGAGTCTCACAGCGCCAGATATGTTATAGTTTTAACATATTGAAGACAAATTTTTTTAGAATATAAAAATAATATTTTTTAAAAGCCGTAAAACTTTGAATATATTTTAACAATATTTCAAAATTCTACAGCTTTTTTTCAAGCATACAGGGTGGTATTTACCTTGTACCCCTTAAATAAAATTAGAAAATTGATAAAAAACACTTATATGTGAATGAATTAACACATCTAAGTCACCTGATCTTTTTCTGTTTTTGTGAACATCCATCTTCGGCTATATGCCCGGATCCATTACCATGGTATCCAACAACTCCAAAATTAAGATCAGATCCCTTGCAATGTGGAACGGATCTTTGACCGGAAGTGCTACCACCTTGTCCTGAGGGCTTCCGTCCCGCTTGCAGATCTGTTTCCACTCCCTCACCTCAGGGTCTTGATTGGGAAATGTCCGGAAGGTGTAAGAAAATACTTTTTCATGCCACTCCAGAAACTGCGTTTTTCCAGTACGGTGATAGCACAGCAATGTGGTGTACAGTGCTTCCGCATGGACCCACCACAGCTTATCTCCCCACCCTTCCAAAACCTGACGCTCCACAGGTTCCGTGATAACGGTATCCGACCGCGCAAAGGTTTGGGGCTTCATTTTCCCAGGCATGTCCGTATATGTCTCCCTGGGCATACCTGTATGCATATCCCCAGGAGGGCCGCCCTCCACCGAGCTATAGTGAAGAATTCCGCCAAATTCCTTGTCCCATCCAATATTCAGCGCCTGCTCGGTGATATGAGCGATCCGTTCCACCATTTCCTCCCGCCCAAGCAAATCTGCAGCATCCATCATAAACCACATGTCCTCAATGGTATGTCCCGGATTGGCATGCTGACCCAGCACCCCCTTCACCTGGCTGTTGTCTGCGGCGATCACCTCGTGTATTACATCCTTCTCATCTGTAAAATGGTATAAAATGTCATCTACAAATACGCGCAGGTGTTCCCTCAGCGTGTCACGGTACCCCGGGTCCAAATGTTCGGCAGCCGTATACAGTTCTCTGGTCACGTTGGAGAGGATCATGGGAATACCATGGGCCCGATAGCAGCTTGACAGCGGGTACGGCAGGGTATTGAATGTTCCGGTTCCGATCCGATCCAGAATGGATTCATAGAGCTGTTTTCCAAATCCGTACGCCTCCGGGTCACCGGCAGCTGCAGCGTAACCGGCCATGGCCAGCACTACAAAACAATCCGCGTAAATACTCATATCCAGAGGCTCCCACCCCTCAACATGCTTGGGAGTACCGTCCCGCTCCATCAGATAAACACAGCGCACATCCTTTGGCCCCATCAGGCTGTGTTTGATCAAGAAATCTCTTCCCACCTTTGCCAGCCGTATAAATTCATTTCTCTGGGATTGGGAAAAAATTCTCGTTTTTGTATTGGCCAGACGTGAAAACAGCCACACAAAACGTCCCTGGCTCCAGGTATATTTGTCATAACTCAGCAGACGCTCCCCTGTATTGTCAAAGCAGTTCACATATCCGCCGTGCTCTTTATCCAGACACCTGGGCAGCCAAAAGGCTAAAATATGGTTGGTCAATTCATTTTCGTAAAAGCCTTTTAGGCGCAGCAGCTCATTCCGATTCATCATTTACCTCATTTCCCGGACTCAAAGGAGCCGTATACAACATTCCCCCGCACCATGGCAGCGCTGATACGTATGTCCTCATCAAAGCAGATCAGATTGGCGGTTTTTCCCGGCATGATGCTTCCCACCTGATTCCCTATCCCCATGATTGCAGCCGGTGTCAGACTCATCATACGTACACAGTCCCACAACGGCACCCTGGCCTGACGGTACATCACCCGTACCAGCCGGTCGTCCGTAGCAATACTTCCTGCAAACGCCATGCGGTCCGGCATTTTTGCAACATCATCCTCAATAATCACCCTCTGCCCGTTTTTTAGGCTGCCCAGCACAGACTCCTTCACATTCTGCCCGGCACAGCGCATGGAGTCACAGGTCAGCGCCATTTTGCCCGGCCCCTTGATCCGATACACCATCTCCAGGATTTCTGCCGGCAAATGACATCCGTCAGCAATTACCTCCACGGTCAGATCATCAATGCAGAACGCACTTTCGATCAGGCCAGGATAGCGGAAGCCACCCTTTCTCACCATACCGGACATGGCGGAATAGAGGTGCGTCACATGGCTGATTCCATTGTGGTATGCCTCCAGGACCTGGCTGTACTCCGCATCCGTATGGCCCATGGAAGGCACAATTCCATGATCGATCAGACAGCGGGCAAACTCCATGGCTCCCGGCAGTTCCGGTGCCAGGGTCCATCGGGAGATCGCGCCTTCTCCGTAGAAGATAAACTCTTCGTACTCCTCCCGCCGGGGATTACGGATGTATCTCTCGTCAATCGCTCCCTTCTGCTTAGGATTCAGATAAGGTCCCTCCATATGAAGACCCGGCAGTTCCGGGCCGTCCGTCATAATACGCCGGGCGGATCGAAGCCCATCAATACTGTTAAAAATCTCCTCCCGTCTGGCGGCCAGGGTGGTGGGAAACAGCGTGGTGGTACCGTGCTGCAAATGGGTTCTTGCCGCTGTTATTACCGCCTCTGCGGTGCCGTCCATAAAGTCGCAGCCTCCGGCACCATGACTATGTATTTCCACAAACCCAGGGGATAAATATTTCCCCCTCAGGTCAAATACCTGATCCCCACGGTTGACCTGTGGAAATCCTGTTCCCGCTGCCTGGATCTTATGCCCCTCCACTGTGACAAATCCCTGCTCAATACGATCCGGATAGATTAATGCAGCATTAACAAAATGTACACTCATGGATAACCTCCCATCGCTCAGATACTACAACACATAGTTTGCAGACTCGCGATCCAGATACAGGACCGCATCCCTGTGGGTAGTCAGAATGCTGGCCGGGCAGCGCTCAGATACCTGCCCGTCCAGCATATCCCGCACAGCCTCAGCCTTAGTCGCTGCGGGCACGCTGCAGACCATTGATCCCGCCGCCATAAGCCCCGGGATCGTCACTGTTACAGCGTGGGTGGGCACCTGGCAAAGTTCCTTAAAGCATCCGTCATGGACTTGTTGTTCTCGGCATTTTTCCTCCAGCTTCACCACTTTAGCCATTACCGGGTCACGGAAGTCTGCTACCGGAGGATCATTAAAGGCCAGATGCCCGTTCTCTCCCACCCCCAGCAGGCAGATGTCTGCTGGATTTTTTTCCAGAAGCCTGCTGTAGCGGAGCGCCTCCGCATCAGGATTATCAGTATTCCCATTAATCAGATTGATGGAGCGAAACGGAAGGAGGTCAAATACCATGCGTTTTAAGTAATTGCAAAATCCCGCCGGATGCCCCGGGTCCAGGCCTACATATTCGTCCATATGGTAAGCGTTGACACGCGTCCAGTCAATTCCATCTGCATTTACCAGTGTTTTTAATGTCTCATTTTGAGAGGGCGCGGCTGCAAAGATCACATTGACCACTTCTTTATCTCCAAGCAGGTCCCGGATACGTCTGGCAGCCTGTTCCCCTGCCTTACGGCCCATGGCCTCACGTGTATCAAATACCATAATGTGAAGCCGGCCCGTATAATAGTCTTTTAACATTGTCATCTCGTTTCTCCTTCATCATTCATATAAAAATGCATCTGCCCCGCCGCTCATAGCCGCTACCCGGCAATCCTCGTACTCTGCCACCGCGTCATCCACTGCCTGCTGGAGAGCGGACAGGGGATAATATTTACATCCGCATTGTGCCATCTGCTCTGCAGTGACCCCTCCTCCCACTACCACCAGCTTCCGGCGGCGGCGCATCTTGGACATGCTGTTTCCAACTGCAATCGCTAACCGGTCACCGGGAATCTCTTCCCCGGCAATACAGGCCCGCACAATATCATCTCCATCGTCCCGGGACATGTATTCCGGATATTCCGGATGGGGCCCAATCCCCTCATGGTTGGGGCTGATCATGATTATGGTTCCGCCTCTATCCCCCTTTAAAGCCGGCTCTGCCCCATACATGGCTTTGGGAGACTGCCAGAAATCCTGGTCCGCGGGATGAGAACTGACGATCACTACATCTGCTTTTTCAGTAACCTTACTTCCCAGGATCGTCCTGCCGATCCTGACCCCCTCCCGGTGAGCCTTTATGTAATCGCCGGCAACCACCCTGCAAAGTTTCAGCTCCGGGGTCAGTATGGTATTGATGATAAAATCAAGACCGATACGCCTTACCCAGCCCTCCATCATATCCCGGATAGGCGTGGTATTCCGGCCAAACATATTTTCATCATACAGACTGGCCTTTAAGTGAAAATATGAGACTGTATCTTCTCCTGCCACACCGGGAAAGATGATTTTCCCTCCCCCTCCCCAGCCCATCACCGGATGGGGGACAAGGTTTCCCACCCCGATACGCACCTGCGCATCCATGATAGCGCTGGTAGCCATAAGGGGCGCCCCCTCCTCCGTGTCACCAATATAAACCAGATGTTCCGGGTCCCTGAATTCTGAATTCATGACAGGGTAGGTATCATAGATCGTATCTCCCACCCGTTCACGCATCTCTTCCTCGGTCATATAACGATGACTGCCCAGAGCGATCACAATTTTAATGTGTTCCGGCCTGGCCCCGCAATCTGTAAGCTTTTCCATGAGCACAGGCAGAATGGTGCTGATGGGTGTAGGGCGGGAACCATCGTCCACGATCACGGCAATCTTCTGATCCGGTGAAATGATGTCCTCCAGCCCTCTGCCGCCGGTCGGATGCTCAATGGCATACCGGATTTCCTGTTCCGGATATTCGGCCGGCTGTGCCTTTGGCGGATCGATCATACCGATAAAGCATTGGTCCGGTACTTCCATTTCCACCATCTCATTTCCATAAGGAAGACTGATCATCATAGCCCAATACCTCTCTTTTTCATTACTGCTTTACGGATCAGTTCCATCCGTTCCCGATACTGCTCATCCGTCAGTATGATCTTATCCTTTTCTTCGGGGAACAGCACAAAGGGACCTCCCCAGCCCAGCCTGCCCTTATACTTGGGGCAGAGCGTGTAGTGTACATGGGTCACCTCATCGCCGTAAATTGCATAATTGATCTTGTCGGCCCCAAACAGATCTTTGATGGTCCAAGCCAAGGCACAGACATCATCCATGTACTCATCCCGCTCTGCTTTAGGAATCTCAAACAACTCGCTGTAGTGATCCCGGAACATGATGGTACAGCGGCCGGCCAGTGTCTGATCCTTACACAGAAACACACTGGAGGCCTTTAAGTCGCAGATTTTAAACAGCAGGCTGCGAAACCCTTTGTCCTGATCACAATAGTAGCATCCTTTTATATCTTCCATTACAAATACCCTCTCTTTTATTTAATTGCTCCTGCTGTGTGGTCCCCGGTAATATAATTGCGGATACAGATAAACAGGATCACCAGCGGCACGGTGGTATACATAGCTCCGGCCATCACATAATGCCAGGGGATCCCCACCGCCGGATTATTCTTTAAAATTTCATAAAGGCTGACTATGATCGGCTTTTTCTCCGTTGTTGAGATAAATGTGAATGCAAATAAAAATTCATTCCATGTCCTGGTAAAGGCAAATATAACCGCTACCGCGATTCCGGTACTGGACACCGGTAAAAATATTCTGGTCATTACCATAAAAGGACTGCATCCATCGATCTTAGCTGCCTCCACCACCTCTTTGGGCACTCCGTCAAAGGTGGCTTTCAACATAAGAACGATAAATGCCAGATTAAAGGTAGTGTTCATAAGTACCAGGCTGAACCAGCTGTCGATCAATCCCAGCCTGTTCATCATGGTGTACAGAGGAATGATGACAATGACCGGTGCAAACATCTGGCTTACCAGGACCAGATAATATATCTGCTTTTTGAAGTAAAAATCCAAGCATGAAAATGCATAGGATGCCGGTATGGCGATTACCATGATCAGGGAGATCGTCAGGCCGGTAATGATCAGGCTTGCCTTGAAGCCGTTTAAAATATGCATTTTCTCAAATACCTGCACATAATTCTCAAAGGCAAAGGTCTTGGGGATCCAGGTTACAGGCATGGTAAACACATCATTGGCCTTTTTTAAAGACACGGAGATCATGGCTGCCACCGGGAACATCAGAACCACGATAATTAAGAGCACCAGCAGGACAAACAGAAGCTTTTTGATATTTTTTTTAGTTCTGTATTTATTCATACCGCGTATCCTCCCCTTTGGAATTTACATAGAGCACTGCAAATACAGACAGGATCAAAAAGCTGACCACGCTGATTGCTGCTGAATAGCCCCGGTTATTAAATTGGAACGCATTCTGATATATAAAATTCACCATTATGGAAGATGAATTGGCCGGGCCGCCCTGGGTCATCATATAAATGACATCAAAGGTGTTAAACGCCCAGATCCCAATGAGCAGTCCCAATGTCCGCACCGAAGAAGTGATCAGCGGCAGTGTAATTGAAAAAAACTGCTGTCTGCCGTTTGCCCCGTCTATTCTGGCCGCCTCGTAGATATAGGAGGGGATCGAATACATAGTGGACAGGATATTAAGGGCGCAGAAGGGCGCTACTGCCCAGATGTTGACGATCATTACTGCAATCAGCGATGTCTTTGAGTTTCCCAGAAAGTCCATGGGCAATCCCAGAATGTGCGTGTCCATTAAGAACTGAGTAATATGTCCGAACATGGGATTATACATCAGACGCCAAATCATGCAGGAAACCGCTGCCGGCATTGCGTAGGGGATCAGCATGATCGCTGTCATCATTTTTTTACCCAAGAATTTTTTGTACAGAATCAGGGCCATGAAAAGTCCCAGAAGCAGTTTGAATGCCACCCCTACAAATACCCACAAAAATGTATTCTTAAACATGCGCGGTGTATCCGGGTTGGCAAACAGGTCCGCAAAGTTCTGCAGACCTACAAAGATCATGCTTCCATTTACCTTCCGCTCAAAAAAAGACATGTAAAATACCTGTGTGATTGGGTACAGAATAAACAGGAGAAAAATCGCGAGCATGGGAAGAACGTATAATAGATTAACCGCCCTGTCGTGCTTTTCCTTTTTCGAGAAACCATTCATTGTCCATCTCCCTCATCTAAAAAAGCGGACGGGGAAGGAAACCGCCCGCTGATTCTATTGTCATTGTTTTGCCAGTAATTCATCCACCTGATCGCCGGCCAGTTCCATAGCCTGTGCCGGGCTGATCTCTCCCATAACAGCTTTGGTAACCGCATCCGCCATGGCCTTTTGTACCTCTTCCCAGCATGTGATAGACGGCTTAAATTTTGCCATGGACTCCATTGCTGCAAATGGGGCTACCATCACATTGGCAGGATCCGTAAACTCCGGAATCTCCTTAAAGTAACTCTGCTGGTTGGGAACAAAACCGGACTGATTGATCACCTGTCCCTGGTACTTAGCAGTATGCCAGAATTCCAGCCATTTTGCCGCCTCCTCCTGGTTACCGGTATTAAACACCAGGTCTATGTCCATGACACCCAGAGAATACCTGGAACCGGAAGGTCCTGCCAACGGCTCTGTAATCTCAGCCCAGCTGTAATCCTCACCAGCCTCCTTAAGAGCTGCCAACCCCTGGGCATTGTGGAAATAAGCCGCTGCTATCTGTGTTGTAAAGTTGTTTTGGGTACTGTTGATATCCGCCTGTCCATAGTCCGGAACAGCGTATTTTGCAAGGTCCACATACATTTGCAGCGCCGCTATCCCATTTTCATTGTTAAATCCATTTGCGGTTCCATCTGCATTCATCACATCTGCATCATAAGCCCAGAGAATGGGAAGGAAGCAGTCCAGCGTATTTTTAGGATGCCCTGCCACCATGGTGTATGCGTATTTGCCTGAGGAGGGATCGGTCAGCTTTTCCCCGTCCGCCAGAAATTCCTCCCAGGTAGTCGGAATCTTTTCAATGCCGGATTCTTCCATTCTGTTTTTGTTAAACAGCATTCCGCGGATGGACATGTATGACGGCATGGCCCAAAGTTCATCACCCACAGAACACACCTCCAAGGCTGCCGGTGAAAAGTCATCATAGAGTTCCTTGCTGATCAAGTCGTTAATAGCTACCGTGTATCCAGCCTCCCGAAACTGCTGAGTCCAGGAAGAAAAGCCATACATGGCATCCGGCATATTGCCTCCCTCTGCCAAGGTCAGTATTTTCTGGTACGCATCACTGTAAGCCCAACTCTCCAGCTTTACCTCAATGCCGGTCTCGCTTTTAAACGCTTCGGCGGCCTCCTTCAGAAGTTCCATACCCGTATCCCCCAGGGTGACATAGGTAATGGTCGTGCCATCCCCTGCCTTTGGTGCTTCAGTACCCGCATCATTCCCGCTGTTTGACTGCGCTCCATTGGCAGGCGCTGCCGTATCGGCCGGAGCCGGATTTCCGGAAGAACAACCGCCCAGAGCGGACAGCATGGCTACGGAAAGTATCACAGAAACACATTTCTTTAGTTTTCTCATAGGTTACTTCCTCCCATCATTTTTAATGACTTTATTATACAGGGTTTCCCTTTCATTGTATTTACATTTTTTAGGTCAGTTTTTTACATGTTTAGAATATATTTTCTATAAGTTGTATATTTTTTAATCATATTTTCCCATATTTTATGTAATATTTGAAAAATATAACTTAATATGATATAATCATCATATGAATGAAAGCGCATAGATAATGTCTGTAGGAGGTGTTTGTATGGTTGTTCAGCGCACAAAACTTTCCGATCAGGTGGCGGATCAGCTTCGCTCCATGATTACCGGGAAACAGTACCGTCCGGGCGAAAAACTTCCAGTGGAGGCTGAGCTGGCAGCCCAGTTTGGAGTCAGCCGCATCACTGTCCGGGAGGCGATGCACAAGCTGGATATCATGGGTATTGTGGATGTGCGCCAGGGCGCCGGAACCTTTGTGCGTGAGATCACCCCCAATGCCTACATAAAAACACTGCTTCCCATGCTGTCCATGGACAACAACAGCCTAAAGGACATTTTTGAGATACGCCAGATCATTGAGTGCAAATCCGCGGAATTGGCTGCATTAAATGCCACCCCCGAGGACCTGGCCCAGGTAAAGCTGCCCTTGTCCAAGATGGCGGAGACTGCACGCACGGGAAAACTCCGGCAGTATAACGAGTTGGATGTGCAGTTTCACTATGCAGTTGCCAAATGCACCCATAACCAGATTTTGATCACCATCCAGGAGCTGTTGAGCGACCTGGTGGAGGGTTCCATCAGCATGGGGATCACACCATTAAACGCACTGGAACACTCTGTGATCTTTCACCGCAAGATTTATGAGGCCATTGCCAAACACGACAGTATCAGTGCCGCAGGCCTGATGAACGCCCACATTGAAGGCGGAGTCAATTATGCCAAGAATATCATGCAGGATAACTACGGAAAGGAGCAGCCATGATACAGGACATCCGCCTGGTAGGCTATGATTTTCTGGACAAGCCGCTTCTGCCCATGGCTATGCAACGTCAATTCCACCTGTTTTATGTATTTGATGGCAGCGGTGTTCTGATTGTGGACAGCAGCAGCTATACCTGCTCCAGGGACAGCCTATTCCTTTTTCCCTCCTTGGAGGTGGCTATACCAACCCCAGCAAGCCGCTCCTCCCTGACAATTCTTCATATAACCTTTACTTGTGCCTCCCCTGACATGGACAGGGAGTTTACGCTGCTGCCCAGGCTCCTTCCTTTTTCCGCCGAGAATCGCAGCCTGTTAATGGAAATTCTGCATGAATGCATCCTTAAGCGGCCCATATATGAAGACCTGTGTTCCCTGTATCTGGAGCAGCTTCTGATTCCCCTGGCTGCAGCCGCATATCGGGAATGTCAAACTGATTCCCACTTCCCAAGGATATCCAGACAGCCCGAAGGACCCTTGTCCGAAGCCTGTTTATACATTGATCGTCATCTAAGTGAGGACTTATCCTCGGACATACTGTGTGAAGCCTGCCGCATAAATGCACGCCAGCTCAACAGCCTTTTTAAGAAGACGTTCCATCAGTCCACTATTGAGTACATAGGGAACCGCCGTCTGGCCCGGGCCCGGGAGCTGCTGTGCTTTTCTCAGCTCTCCATCACCCAGATTGCCGAGTACACCGGCTTTAAGTCCGTCCACTACTTCAGCCGCGTTTTCAAAGAAAAGGAGGGCATTCCGCCGGGCGAATACAAAAAGCGGATTGCCCGTTCCCTCACCCTCTGACTTTCTCACCCACAGAATCATTTTATAAAGACAATAACAGGAATAAATACATAACCGAAGGAGGCATTACACTCTATTGGTGCAATGCCTCCTTATCTCGTTTATACCTATCCAGTATTATTCAATCCCACTGTTTACAGATAAGATCTCAGCAGCTCAACCTTATCCAGCTTCTCCCACGGCAGATCCAGGTCATTACGTCCAAAATGTCCGTAAGCAGCGGTCTGCTTGTAGATCGGACGGCGCAGATCCAGCATCTTAATAATGCCGGCCGGACGCAGGTCAAAGTTGGAGCGGATGATCTCCACCAGCTTCTCATTTCCCAGTTTTCCTGTTCCGTAAGTATCCACCATAACAGAGGTTGGATGTGCCACACCAATGGCATAGGACAGCTGGATCTCACACTTGTCGGCCAGTCCGGCTGCCACGATATTCTTGGCCACATACCGGGCCGCATAGGCTGCGGAACGGTCCACCTTAGTACAATCCTTGCCGGAAAACGCGCCGCCGCCGTGGCGTGCGTATCCGCCGTAAGTATCTACAATGATCTTACGTCCGGTAAGGCCGCTGTCTCCCTGCGGGCCGCCGATCACAAAACGTCCGGTGGGATTGATGAAAAACTTGGTATTCTCATCCACCATATCCTGGGGAAGGATCTGGTCAAAAATGTATTTCTTTACATCTGCGTGGATCTGCTCCTGGGTAATACTCTCGTCATGCTGGGTGGAAAGCACCACTGCATCCAGGCGCACCGGCTTATCATTCTCATCATACTCCACCGTAACCTGGGACTTTCCGTCCGGGCGGAGATAGCTGAGAGTGCCGTTCTTTCTCACCTCGGTCAGGCGTTTGGTCAGCTTGTGTGCCAGGGAAATGGCATATGGCATGTACTCTTCCGTCTCATTGGTGGCAAAACCAAACATCATGCCCTGGTCGCCTGCACCAATGGCATCCAGCTCCTCATCAGACATCCTGTTCTCCTTTGCTTCCAAGGCCTTATTCACCCCAAGTGCAATATCCTGTGACTGCTCATCAATGGCAGTGATCACGCCGCAGGTGTCGCAGTCAAATCCGTATTTTGCACGGTCATATCCAATCTCCCTGACTGTCTCACGGACAATCTTCTGGATATCCACATATGCATTGGTTGTGATCTCTCCCATGACCAGCACCAGGCCGGTTGTGGTAGCTGTCTCACATGCCACACGGCTCATGGGATCCTGGGCCATCAGCGCGTCCAGGATCGCGTCTGAGATGGCATCGCACATTTTATCCGGATGTCCTTCGGTCACGGATTCAGATGTAAAAAGTCGTCTTTCCATAATAATCGTTTCTCCTTTTCATTCAAACAAATATTAATAGGTTTTGCAACATTTCTCCCGATGATCGGAAAATTACAAAAAATAAAGTCCGCAGCAATTGCGGACTTGAAAATATCATTAAATCTTCAAATCCTCTTATTGCTCGATTAAGCTTGCGCAATGCGCACGCTCCTCGCTCAGGCTGGCACCTTCCGGCCCTTTTGCATGCCATCAGACAAACTCTGACATACTCAACCGGGGTTGCCGTGACTTCACAGGTCCTTTGTACCTCCATCACTCTGAATAAGGGATATATATATTTATTTACGAACTTTTTAATTGTAAAAGATGTTACCTTCCATATAGTAATGCATTTGCACATGCATGTCAACACCTTATTGTGATATATTTTATCAGCGCCTTTAATATTGGGGGCGGGGGGCTTGCTTTCTATGGTGGATAATTTCCCCAAAAGGCGTACGGTTCATTTTCTGCCGCAGTTCTTCCCGTATCTCCCCCATATTACAAAGCACCGGTCTTTTATCTCTTACCAGGCAGCTGCCCGCCACATACACATCCCTTACATTATCTGCCCGTGCGCTGTACACAAGGGCCGCATAAGGGTCATATACGGGAAACATGTTGGGGGAATCTGTTTCCACCACCGTGATATCCGCTGCCTTACCCGGCTCCAGGGATCCGGTCACCTCCCCCAGCCCCAAAGCATTGGCCCCCCATATGGTCGCCATAGAGACTATATCCTTTGCGGGAAAGGCGCTTCTGTCTTTTAATTCATTCTTATGGAAATTAGCACAAAACCTCATCTGTGTAAACAGATCCAGCGTATTGCCGCTGGCAGGACCATCGGTGCCCAGCCCTACGGCTATCCCCTGATCCAGCATGGAACTTACCGGTGCAACGCCTTTGGCCGCCTTGGTGTTGGAGCCGATGCAGTGAGCTGCACCGCTGCCTGCGCTGCCCATAAGACTGATATCCTGCTGTGATACCCGGATGCTGTGGGCACATACGGTGAGGGGATCCAGCACTCCCAGCCGGTCCAGATATTCTACCGGGGTACATCCAAACTGTTCCCTGAGATAGGACATCTCATAATCCATCTCAGCCACATGGAGGGTAAATGGAACCCCATATTCCTGATCCAGCTCATGTATCTTCTGAAGAGTACTGCTGCTGCAGGTTGTTGTGCCATGGGGTGAGATGCAACCCATAATCCGTGGATGGTTCCTATACCTCCTGATCAGTTCTTCCCCCCGCGCAATGGACTCCCGGGGCGTTCCCGCATCACAGGTGGCATCCTCCATCACCGTTTCCCCTGCAATTCCCCTGATGCCCATCTCATCCATAACACCTGCCACTGCATCCTCAAAATAATACATGTCCATGACCGTGGTCACACCGCTTAAAAGAAGTTCGCACACCGCAAACCTGCTTGAAAGCCGGACCAGCTCCCTGTCCATGGCCTTAAACTCCATGGGCAGGAGAAAGACCCTGAGCCTGTCTCTGCAGTCATCTCCCAGCCCTCTAAAGGGGATCATTCCCATATGACAGTGTGTATTGACCATGCCGGGCATTACAATGGCATGGCCTGCATCTATGACCATCATCCCCTGCCTGTCTCTATATGCATCATACCCTGTCATGGGACCCACCTCTGATATCCGGTCATCCTCCATGATCAAATATCCATCCGGGTACACATCCATTCTGCTGTTCATTGTCACTATGATGCCATTTTTGATCATTGTTTTCATAACAAAACTCCCCTAATCCATATAGTCCTCAATAAGAGGAAGCTGCTCCTGGCTTCTCACATCCAAAAGTCCGTAATCCGTCAGCTTCAGCTGCGGCGACACAGGCAGAGCCAAGGTGGACATGGACATGATCTCATTGTTGTTCTCATACCCCAGCCGTCTCATTGCCCTTCTCACCCCTGCCAGATCACGGGCCAGTTCCTCCACCGGCCCGTCATATATGATCCCCCCGACAGGAAGCAGGGCCTGGGCCGTCACCTTACCGCCCTCAGCCGCCACATAACCGCCCTGGAGTGTTACCACCCTGTTCTGTGCCACGGCCATGTCCTTTTCACAGGTTCCCAGCACCAAAAGGTTGTGGCTGTCATGGGACCATGTTGTGGCAATGGCTCCAGGCCTTTTTAAGGCCCCTTCCACCAGTCCGTAGGATATATTCCCGTTCTTCCCATACCGTTCAAAGATCACGGCCAGGGACAGACCTGCTTCCTTCCAGCACAGGATGCCGTCTTTTACCTCCAGCTCCCTTATGACCCTGGATGTAGCGGTCCCAAAGGCCTGGATCTTCATTACATTTACCCTGACCCTATGACAGGGCCGGGCTGCTTTCAGAAAGAAATCCTCCTCCCTGGCCATGGAACATTTCACTGAATGATAAAATGCTTCAGGTACAATGGTATTCCCCGCCCGGCCATCATCTGCCTCAGGGACCTGTTCTTTTCCGTACACGCATGTTCCGTTTTTATATACAGCCCTTGGCTGAAAATCTTCCAGATCATCCAGCAGCACAAAATCAGCCAGCTTCCCCGGCGCGATCATTCCCCTGTCATCCAGATGCATTCTTCTGGCCGGGGTCAGAGTGGCGCAGTAGATTGCCTTTTCCACCGGCATACCCATTTTGACAGCATGGCTTAGGATCCTGTTCAGCTGCCCTTTTAAAAGCTGGTCCGGCATGGTGTCGTCCGTGATCAGGGCAACATTTTCATATAACCCGAATCTGTTCACGGTCTCTACAACCTCCCGTGTCAGGGACTTGTACTGGAGTTCCATGAACATGCCCATATCTGTTTTTTCCAGAACCGACTCCGGTGTCTGCTGGGTGTGGTCCGCATCCACCCCCTCATAGATAAACCGGCAAAGATCAGTGCCGGTAATCCTTGGACAATGGCCTTCAATCCGCATTCCGGACCTGGGGCCGCTCCCTTTTCCAGATGTTTTCCCGGTTTGGGAACCATCCCTGCATATCCTTACCAGCCGTTTGATCAGTGTATCATCCTGGGACGTCAGATCCTTAAAATTCATAACCTCACCAAGGCATAGCACTCTGTTATTTTCAGCCAGGACCTTTGTCTCTTTTTCCCCAATCCTTGCCCCTGAGGTTTCCAGCCTTTCGTTGGTGGCGGGCACGCTTGATGGAATGGCATAAAATATGTCCTGATCTGTTTTCTGCCCCATAAACCATTCGATCCCCGCCATGCCGAACACATTGGCGATCTCATGGGCATCCGCCACCACAGTGGTCACGCCATAAGGCAGGGTGATGCGGGAAAACTCAGCCGGATAGGTCATGGAGCTTTCAATATGCATATGGATGTCAATAAGGCCTGGGATCATATATCTGCCCCTGCCGTCTATGACCTTTGCTCCCGGATAGCAAAGCGCAGGGGAAACCTCAAAAAACCTTTCCCCTGCAACTGCTACATCCCTTTTTTCAAAACACTGCCTGTAAGTCATAAAGACCAAGGCATCTTTTACCACGAAATCAATTTTCATAAATTCTCTCCAGGGATCTAATTGTTGATGATCCTGTTCCACTGGTCGATCCAGGCATTTAACTGCGGATTTACAAAGGAGTAGTCCAGAACCTTGGCATTGGCCGCATTTTCACCGTAGGTCATGTTCTTTGATTCCTCCTCAGTGAATTCCACTTTGCTGTTGGTAGGCGCCTCATTCAGGGCTTTGCCTGTCTTGGCCTGAAGCTGCGGGCTTAAGCGGTAGTTCAGGTACTCATAGGCCAGTTCTTTATTCTTACAGTTCTTTGTAATGCTGATGGTGTTAAAGTTGGCGTATGTGGTATCAGGCGTCATATAAACCAGATCAGGATTTGCGGCCTGGATGGTGGGCACGCCGAAATCCCCCACAACAGCCACCGCCACCTCACCTGAGGTAAACATATTGATCAGGTCGGAAGACTTGGTGTAAGTCTTTACCAGGTTTGGCTTCAGCTGTTCCAGGGCCTGAAACGCCGCCTCTGCCTGGTCACTCTTAATGTCTGCCCCCGCATGATCGCTTGCCATATAAACCATGGCCGGTCCAAAGGTAGTGGTGATCTCCGGAATGGATACCATGCCCTGGAGCCTTTCATCCCACAGATCGTCAAAGCTCTTGATCTCAAAGTCTACTGCATTGGGATCATACATGATACCAATACTGTTAATGGTGTAGGCAACGCCCTGCCCTGCCTCTGCCATGGTCTTGGCGGCTGTGATCATATCCTTTGCGTTCTCAATCTTACTTAAGTCAATGTCCTCAAACAATCCCTCCTCAATCCCCTTTGCCGTCATGGCCTGGGAGAGCTCGATCACATCAATACTGGACTGACTGTCGGCAGCCAGTTTGGTATAGCGGTCATTGGTGCCCCCTGTCTCAGTGACGATCTCACAGTTAAACTCCTGCTCAAAGGGCGCGTATACCTCCTCTGCGGAAATGTCCTCGCTCAGCCCGTAGGTGGAAAGCACCAGTTTCTGCCGACCGCCCTCATCTGTCTTGCCATCCCCTGAAGCTGAACCGCCGCAGGCTGTCAGTGTCATTGCTGCGCAAAGTACCATTGCAATTGTCTTTTTCATCATAATCTCCTCTTTCTTCCCCCTGTGGGAGGTTTATTCATAGATTTGCTTTAAAACCGCCGGTCATTTACCGGCCAACCAATACCAGCTTGTCCTTTGGAAGATACAGCCTCAGCTCCTCCCCCTCCCTGAACACATGGGAGGTATCCATATTCACCTTTAGTACTCCTGAGGCCGTATTTACCTCATACTGATAACTCTTGCCCAAAAAGGTCCTGACACCCACTGTGCCGGTCAGCACATTCTCCTGCTGTCCAGGTTCTGCCAGACGTATATCATCCGGCCTGATGGTTCCGGCAAAGTCCGGTCCATCCCACTCCATGTCCACCTGGAACCTGCTGTTGTCCCTTGCCCGGTACTCATGATCCCCGCTGCGCTCCAGTTCAAGGAAATTCTCAAAGCCGATAAACCTTGCCACAAATTCCGTTGCAGGCCTTGTATAGATATTCTCGGGAGAATCGTACTGCTCAATCATACCGTTGTTCATCACAGCCACCTTGTCAGAGATGGAAAAACACTCCTCCTGGTCATGAGTCACAAACAGGGTGGTGATGCCCAGCTTTTTCTGAAGGCGCTTGATCTCCACCCTCATGCTGATCCTTAGCTTGGCGTCCAGATTGCTTAAAGGCTCATCTAAAAGCAGCAGCTTCGGCTCGATTACAAGCGCCCTTGCCAGAGCTACCCTCTGGCGCTGTCCGCCTGACATCTGCTTTGGAAACCTCTGGGCAAATTCAGTAAGCCCGCAGACCTCCAGTATATCCTTAACCTTTGTATCGATCACTGCCTTGTCCATTTTCCTGGTGCGCAGCCCGAATGCCACATTGTCATACACGCTCAGGTGGGGAAACAGGGCATAGCTTTGGAATACCAGGCCAAAATTCCTCCTGTGCACGGGAACCTTTGTCATATCCTCCCCATCCAGGCTGAATGTACCGCCCTGGGGATCGATGAATCCCGCCACCACTCTCAGCGTGGTGGACTTACCGCAGCCGCTGGGCCCCAACAGGGAAACCAGTTCTCCCTTTTCCACCTTTAGATCAAGTCCCTTTAAAATCTGTCTCTTTTTATCATAACTAACATCAATCTGGTTCAGGGTCATAAATGCCATTGTTATCCTCCTCCTATTTAGCCAGGGCAGCAATGCCCAGGGTTCTGTCAACGATCACCATTATGATCACGGTCGCTGCCATGAGAAGCACGGAAACAGCTGAAACAGTGGGATCATAATTGTACTCAATGTAGTTCATAAGGGTGGAGGGAAAGGTGCTGACTCCCGGCCCTGACAGGAACATGGATACAGGAATATTGTTAAAGGAATTGATAAATGCCAGCATAAAGGCGGAGGATATCCCGGATGTCACATTGGGAAGCACCACCTTAAAAAATGCGGAACGTTTGGGGCATCCCAGACTCCAGGCCGCCTCCTCAATGGAAAAATCAAATTGTTCCATGGAGGATCCCACCACACGGATCACATAGGGAAGGGTTACCATAAAATGGCCGGCCAAAAGGCTTACAAACACCGGGATCCTCAGTGTAAGAATCAAAAACTGGTACAAAATAAAGCCAATGACAATGCCGGGTACAATGGTGGGGGACAGGAAGATGGATTTCAGCATCTGCTTTCCCTTCACCTGGGAGCGCGCCAGGGCATAGGCCGCCGGTATCCCTACCAGCAGAGCGATCAGGGTTGCCAGCAGGGCCACCTCCAGGCTGGTGAGAAAGGACCTGCGAAAGGATTTCAGTGCAAACACATTGGCAAACCATTTTAAGGAAAATGATTCAATGGGAAATGTAATGGCGCTGCCGCCTCCAAATGCCGTGACCGTGATAATGAGCAGCGGCAGTCCCAAAAAGGCAAACACCAGGACCGCATATGCGGTTAGCAGCTTATTCTTATGCATAATTCTCTCCCCTCCTGTCCAGTCTGGCGGCCAGGGCATTAAATCCCTTGATCACAGCCAGCGTGATCACGATCATGATAAATGCAATCACCGATGCCCCGGTCCAGTCACCCACGGACATGGCCCTCTGGTAGATCAGTGTGGCCATCACCATGTTGCTGTTGCCTCCAAGAAGCTGAGGCGTGGTATAAGCGGTCAAAGTACCTGTAAACACCAGGATTCCGCCCACAATGATCCCCGGAAGGCTCATGGGGAAGATCACCTTCATAAACGCTTCCATCCTGGCGGCGCCCAGGCTCTGGGCCGCCTCCATCATATCGTCATCAATATTCTCCATCACGCCTGTGACCGTGACGATCATCAAGGGCAGAAACAGGTAAATGGATCCAATGATAATGGCAAAGTCCGTGTACAGCAGCTTGGCAGGTTTATCCACAAAACCCGCGGCTAAAAGAAACTTATTCACAATTCCATTGCTTCCAAGGATATTGATCCACGCAAAACTCCTGATAACGGAGTTGGTCATCATTGGAAAAATGGAAGCTGCCAAAAGAAGTCCCCTGTACTTTTTCTGACACCGGCTGATAAAGTAAGCGGTGGGAATCCCTCCCAGCATACAGACAGCGGTTGTGATCACGGCGATCTTAACCGTGCGCAGGAATATTTTCAGATAATACCCGTCCTTAAAAAAGTCCACGTAAAAGCTGAAGGGATAATCTCCCGAAAAAATACTTGGCGCCAAAACCCGCAGTAAGGGGATGGCAAGGCACACCAGCAGGATCACAAGGCCAGGTACCAGCATGATTAATGCACTGCTCTTTTTCATGATTTTCACACTCCATGCTGAATCAAAAGATTTATTAAGGTTGCTTATTTTAGGCTTTACGTTTATTATAAAAAGTAATATAATATACGTCAAATATATAAATTCTATATTTTTTATGCAGTAAAGCTATATTCACCTGTTTTTTTACAAATCATTTCCGTATCATAAAAGTAATGCCCTGTCAGGAGGAATTTTATGGATTTAAAAGAAGCACGCTACATCCTGGCCATTGCCAGACAGGGGAGCATCGGCAAGGCCGCCGAATCCCTGTTCATTTCCCAGCCCTCCTTAAGCAAGTATCTTAAAAACCTGGAAAACCAGCTGGGCGGGCCGCTCTTTTACCGCATGGACAACTGCTATACCCCAACCTATATGGGCGAACGCTATCTCCACTACGCGGAGCAGATTGCTGCTTACGGGGAGCAGTGGAACCGGGAATACGAGGATATCAGCCACAGGAAATACGGCCGCCTCAATATTGCCATCCCAATCATGATGGGAAGCACCCTCATCCAGCCCACCCTAATGGAATTCCACAACCTCTACCCCCATGTGACCATCAATGTGATGGAAGCGGTTAACTTCATAGCCGAGACAAGCTTAAAAGACCATTCCATTGACCTCACCTTTTATAATGTCCATGTATTCCCCAAATTATTGGACTATGAGGTCATGCAAAGGGAAGAAATTGTATTAATTTTATCAGCGGGACATCCACTTGTGTCCAGAGCAGTGGATAAACCTGGCTTTAAGCATCCCTGGATCGATTTAAACCTGTTTTCCGGGGAAAATTTTATCCTCCTTTATCCGGACCAGAACACGGGCGGCATTGCCCTTAAACTGTTTGAGGATTACAATATGGATCCTCCCGTACTTTTGCACACACGCAACAGCGAGATGTCCATCAAACTGGCCATGGAAGGACTTGGGATTGCATTTGCGCCGGAAAGCTACTATCACATGGCCGCTTCCCATGGCAGCCATCCGTCCCTCTGCCTGTCCATTGGAAAAAGCCCCATTGTCACAACCACCATCGCGGCTTATCCAAAGGGACGGTATCTGCCTCAGCATGCAAGGGATTACATGGAGATCATACGGAAATATTGCGCGGGGAAGCGGTAAACCGGGTTATTCTATTCCAAAAGAAAAAGACCCCCGGAGAGCGGCAGCTCTCCGCGGGTCCTTATGTGACATAATGAACCTGCTCTTCTTTTCCAATACTACTGAATCCGTATCCTTCCCTGACCCAGGGGATCCGCATACTCTGCGGTCACAGCCCCGCCCAGGCTTCTGATATAGGAGGACAGCACATCCACGTCCACCATCACCTCATCCTTGATCACATTGCATCCGTTAAACATGGTCATACCATCGCCTCCGGACTTTAACATATAATTGTGGGAGGCCACTGTGTAAGTACGGCTTAAATCAATGGGTTCCCCGTTTACCATAATGTCCTTCACCCTGTAAGGGCCGTTTACACTGATGAAATTCCCCTTCTCATCCAGTTTCACACTGGAGTTCACGGATGAATCAATGGTGTAGGTCAAACCGGACACCTGCAGGAATCCGCCGCACTCCTGGGGATAATCCCTGGACGCCATCTCCAGGGCATCCTTGATGACCTGTCCTGTTGCCTCAACCACGCACCCCATATTTCCATAAGGGAATACTGCCAATGTATCATTGTAGGTGATATTTCCCGGCTTAATATCAGCCCTGATGCCTCCGCCGTTGCTAAGGCCGATATCAGCGCCCAGTTGTGTGCGGTAAGCATCCGCTGTCAGATCTCCCAGATTTGTCTCACCGCTTCTTACCCGGCGGTTTCCGTCTGCGGGATCGTTTACTGTAAGCAGGTAGGGAGTGGTCCCAAGCACTGTTTTTAATGTCTCATTGTACTGGCTCTGTATCCCCTTAATAAAGCGGTCCGTGGTGTAATCCACTGCTTTTCCGTTTTCATTGACAATGCTTCCCCCGGGGATCAGCAGATGGAGTCCCACCGGCAGCAGGTCCGCATTCTTAAGCTTGTCCAGATTGTGGTTGTAGATATCGATCCATCTGTCATAGGAACCCAGCTCCCTTTTTGCGATCCTGCTAAGGGTGTCGTTCTTCCGGACCACATAGTCCCTGGCCAGATCCATTGCCAAAACCTCTGACACCAGCTCTGTGCGTATGGTACCGTCCGTGCCAATGGTCAGCTTCCCAATGTTGTTCAGCTTTGTACCTGTCTGGGTAATGATTACGTCCTGTCCGTCCCTGTTTTTTGCTGTCATGCTTGGGGTAGTCTCATGGGAATGGCCGTCAATACACACATTGATTCCCGTAGTGTTCCTGATTATATTAACAGCACTCCACCGGTCCGTAACCCCTGTCTCTCCCAGATGCCCCACCATGATCACATAATCGGCGCCTTCATTCCTGGCAGCGTCCACACTTGCCTGGACTTGGCTGTACAGACTCTGTCCGCTTTCATCCTCACAAAAGGAATAGATGTAATTACCTGCCCCGTCCTGGAAATAAGCGGGAGTGGACTTGGTAAAGCTCTCCGGTGTGGACACGCCCACATATGCTACCCTGGTATCCCCGTATGTGATCATCTTATAAGGTGCAAACACGGCTGCGCCTGTTGCCGTGCTGATAAAATTACAGGAATAATAACCGCAGTTTAATTTTCCCGCCAGGTCCAAAAACCTTGCCATGCCATAGTCAAATTCATGGTTGCCCGGAACAGCCACATCATATCCCACCTGGTTCATGATATCAATGAGATATCCGCCCTCGGACAGCGTGCCGATCGGCGCTCCCTGAATGGCATCCCCTGCGTCCACAAGGGTAACATAGGGTGTCTGCTGCTGCATCTGCTTTTTGTACAGCGAAAGCCCTGCGTAGCCGATGTTGTCATCCACTCCGCAGTGGACATCGTTTGTGTAAAGCACCACAATATCCTGATCCGCGCCAAATGCAGTGACAGGCATACCGGCTGTAAGGGAACAGATCATTCCCACGGCCAGAAGCAGTGACAGCAGCCTTTGTTTCATTCTTTCTTTCATGAACTTCCTCCTCTCATACTTGAACTTTTAGGGTTAATTTAACTATAGCACATAAAGGGCAATGGCGGAACATTTTTCCAGTCATTAACAGCCAAAAAAATCAGGCCGTACATAGGATACCATCACCATGTACAGCCTGACTGCTCTTCAACCTCTATTATCCAACCCTCAGCTTAAACTTCTGAAGATCCCTGTCAGAATCCACTTTCTCGATCATTGCCCCAAGTCCCTGGAGCTTATCCTCAAAGCACTCATACCCTCTCTGGATATAACCGATCTCATCCACCACCGTATATCCCTCTGCTGCAAGACCTGCGATCACAAGGGCCGCCCCTGCCCGTAAGTCCGGCGCGTTTACCTGCGCTCCCGTAAGGCGCTTCACTCCATCAATCACAGCCACATTTCCCTCTACCTTTATGTTGCTGCCCATTCGGGCCAGCTCATCCACGTACTTAAAACGGTTCTCAAAAATGCTTTCCGTCACCATACTTGTACCACTGGCCAGCACAAGGGCAACCGACATCTGAGGCTGCATGTCCGTTGGAAATCCAGGATACGGCAGGGTCTTTATATCTGTGTGGCGCTGTGACGGTTTACCCACCACGCGGACCGCGTCATCAAATTCAATCACCTCACATCCGATCTCTATGAGCTTAGCGGAAATGGCTTCCAAATGCTTAGGTATTACATTTTTGATCATAATATCCCCTCTGGTAGCCGCGGCAGCGCACATAAACGTACCTGCCTCGATCTGGTCAGGGATAATGGAATATTCAGTTCCATGGAGCCTGTCTACGCCCCTGATACGGATGGTGTCGGTTCCGGCTCCCTTAATATTGGCTCCCATGCTGTTTAAGAAGTTTGCCACATCAACAATATGGGGCTCCTTTGCCGCATTCTCCAGAATGGTCTGCCCCTCTGCCAGGGCGGCTGCCATCATAATGTTAATGGTCGCTCCCACGGAAACAACATCCAGATAAATATGGCTTGCTACCAGGTCAATGGCATGGGCGATCACTGCCCCGCGCTCAATGACTACCTCTGCTCCCAATGCCCTGAAGCCCTTGATATGCTGGTCGATGGGCCTGCTGCCGATATTGCAGCCTCCGGGAAGGGGAACCTGGGCACTCTTATACTTACCCAAAAGAGCGCCTATAAAATAATAGGAGGCGCGGATCTTACGGATATATTCATCGTCAACGGATACTTCTTTTATATTGCCTGCGTTAATCTTAACAGTGTGTCTGTCAATCCGTTCAACCCTTGCGCCGATCTCCTGAATTGCCTCTAACAGTACATTGATATCTCTCACATCCGGCAGATTATCAATTAAAACATCTTCATCTGTCATGATCGAAGCGGCCAGGATACCCAGTGCAGCGTTTTTCGCTCCGCTTACGGTCACATCACCCACTAACGGGTTACCGCCTTTGATTATATATTGTTCCATTCCACACCTCTGATATTTATTTAAACAAATCTCATTTCTATGGATAATAGTCCTAAATAATTACGTAAAAATTTGTTCATAATTTATTTACATCTTTCTTAGATTATACCATAAGAATCAGATTTGTAAAGTAAAACGCGCCGTACAGGCCCCGGCCCCTTCCATCCGCGGGCTGATCCAAAGGCTCTTTAAATATTCCGCCGTCTGTTTACATCCATGCAGACTGCCGGAAAAAAGACAAAAGGACACGGCCCGGATCCAGGTCCGTGGAAAGATTCCACAGACATGATCTCAGGCCGTACCATTTACCGGAGCTTATTGGTTTTTACTGAAAAAACAGTGTATTTACATCCAGTGCTTCTTCGATCATATCTGACTCCAGCATAAAATCAGCTGTTTTCTGGAAGCCGTCTCTGTCCTCATCGCTGATTTCCATGGAGAAATCATAATATCCATACATTTCCTTTACTGCCTCTTCCTCCAAATCCAGTTCCTGAGCCACAATTTTTAATGCCTCCTCCTGGTTATCCTGCATAAATCCGGAAATTTCTTCCTGGGCTTTCATGAAACGCTCAATCACATCCTGGTTTGCATCATAAAAATCCTGTCTTACCGCCACTGCAATGATGGCTTTGATCAGACCTTCCCCGTCAGCCACCATGTGGTATCCCTGCTGTTTTGCCTGATAAGCCGTGGCTCCTGCGATCAGCGCCACATCCACGCTGCCGCCATCCAGGCCCGCTTTTGCATCCGGGATTCCCATATTCACATAGTTAACATCCTCAATAGTCATACCGCCCTCTGCAAGATAGGCGACCAGCAGCTCATGAAGATTTGTGCCCGCCGGTCCGGCGATAGTCTTTCCCTTCAGGCTCTCCGGTGTGGTCAGGCTGTCATCCGTGGAATACATGCAGAATGCCTTGGGGGACCGGCTGTACATGTTAAGCACCTTGATATCAGCTCCATTGGCAGCTGACAGGATCACGGAGGTTGCGCCTACTGCATAGAGGATCTGCACATCCCCTGATGCCAGGGCCTGGGTCTGGTCCGCCCCTGAATTGATCTCCGCATACTCCACGGAAATCCCCATATCCTCAAAGCTCTTTGCAAAGATTTCCTGGTTCTTTTCAATGATGGAAGGTACGTTAAGAGGTGAAACCACATAGGTAAATACCAGCTTGTCAATACCTGACGCTGCTTTCTGTGTATCCGTATTCTCCTCTGTATTTCCTGCATCCTTGCCGCTCTCAGAGGAATTGCTCTCCTCTGGTGATTCCTTCTCTGTCTGTGACTGCTGTTCTGTCTGGGCCCCGGTCGCTGCTCCCGTGGAAGATCCGCCACACCCGGTAAGTGCTGTCACCCCCATGCAGATTGCCATTCCTAATGCCATTAATCGTCTCATAATCCATATCCTCCTGATTCTTACTTTGAATTTTTATAACTTTTCAGTACGGCCCATCTTCTTGACCGGAAAATCCGGTCAAGAAGCATCGGATGTCCATCCGATGTGAAAATGGGTGCAAAAACGGACTTATAAGCGAGCTTAACGCCCGCTTTTGCACCCATTTTCCCGCCGTGCTGAACTGTTACAAATTTTTTATAATATCCCTTTTCAGGGAAATAAACATGTCATCCAGCAGATTCCGTTCCCCTGTGGTCTCAGGAACCTGATACTGGGCCTTTACCAGCCCTTTTTCGATCACTACGATCTTATGCCCAAGGATCAGGGCCTCATCAATGCTGTGGGTCACAAACAGGATACTGCTCCCCTGTTTTTTCTGGACCCGCATAAGCTCCTTTTGCATCTGCTCCCTGGTAAAATAGTCCAGTGCCGCGAAGGGCTCGTCCATCATAATAAAGGACGGCTCATATGCCAGTGCTCTTGCAATGGCTGTCCTCTGCTGCATCCCCCCGGAAAGCTGGGAGGGATAAGCTTTCTCAAATCCATCCAGTCCAACGGTAGCAACAATGTCAGCTATTTTTCTACTGTCCTGCTCCTTTTTGCCAAGCCCAAACCTTATGTTGTTCCACACCGTAAGCCATGGCATCAGCCTTGGCTCCTGGAATACAAAGGCGGTCCTGTGGGATTCCCCGTATCGTATTTCCCCTTGGTCCACTTTCTCCAGACCGCCTGTCAGGCGCAGAAGGGTTGTTTTGCCGCATCCGCTGCGTCCCAGGATCACGGTGATCCGGTTGGACGGGACCTGCAGGCTGATGCCGTTCAGGACCTGGACCGCCCTGTCTTCCACTAAGTACTGTTTGTGTACATTTATAAGCTCAATCCCAGCCATTATCACAGGATCCTTTCAATAATTTACTGATTGCCAGGGCAAAGATACGATCCGTCACATATCCCACCATACCGATGACCAGGATTCCCACGATCACCTTGTCTGTTCTGGACATCTGCTGGGCAAACAGGATCATGTGGCCCAGTCCGGTGGATGCCGCCACCATCTCAGCCCCAATGATCGCCCTCCAGCTGTATCCCAGGCCAATGCGCATACCCACCAGAATATCCGCTGATGCATAGGGCAGGATGATCCGCAGGAACTTACGCCCTCTGGAGTATCCAAACATGTCCCCCACTTCCAGAAGCTTCCTGTCGCATCCTGTAAACCCTTTTACTATATTTAAGTACATGGGGAAAAAGGATGCCAGCACAATGATCACGGTCTTCGTTGTCTCCCCGATCCCACACCATAAGATCAAAAGCGGTATCATGCTAAGTGGCGGGACATTGCGGAAAAACTGGACCATATACTCATAATATTTGCCGGACGCAGGCAGCAGGGCCCGCGCCATTCCAAGGACAAAGGCCAACACAAAGGCAATTGCAAATCCCTTCATGACGCGGATAAAGCTTATATATATATCCTTCCACAGCTCCCCTGTGACCAGCATTTTTATAAAACTCTGCAGCACCTTGGACGGCGGAGGCAGCACATAGGCGCTGAGGATACCGGACCGGCTTACCATGTACCACACCAGCAATACGGCCCCGATTCCAATGAGGGGCGCCGCCGCATTTTTCCACCTATGCTTCATCCTTTACCACCCCATCTCCATTGTGACAGCCCCTGTGGCAATACAGCATTTCCACCAGACGGACCGTTTTCCACTCCCCGCCTTTTACATATTGCTCAATATCTTCCCTGCCTGTGAGGCTCTCCGTTTTAAATCCCAGCTCTTTAAAAAATCCAGGCGGTATGGGGCTGGACTCGATCACCTTTCCCTTGGGGCTCTGTCCCAGCTCCTTAAGCAGCCCGTTCCACGTGACAAACCGGGTATCCTTTAACTTCAGTGCATTGCCCATATCCGCCAGGGAACGGCATGGGGTTGTAATGATCTTCTTTCCATCCCTCAAGTCTTCCCGTCCGCTGATCTCCCTTGCACAGTGGATCAGAATAGGCTCGATCTTTGCCACCTTCATCACATCCTTTACCAGTCCGCTGGCCATGGGACATCGTGCATCCGCCACTGTTTCCCCGCTTTCCTCAGTAAGCTTTTTATACTTGTCCTTTACGATCCGGCCCCAGTCCGTCTCACACCGCACCTGGTCCAGATCATGGGCTTTTAAAAATGCATCCAGTATACCTCTTTCATACATACTTTCCGTTACCGGATTAATCCATATATATGTCAATCCTCATTTCTCCTCACCTTCAAGGTTAGATTACCCTAACCAGCTTATACAGCATATCAAATAACAAGAAAAAAGTCAACTCCCTCCCAGCCCATATCCTGTCTCTGAGCACTGGAAGAAATTGACTTTTTACTTTTGACTTTTTACTTTTAACTTTTATGCTTTTGACTTTCTATTCTCTAATTCACGGACAGGGCGCACAGAAAATCATTCTGCAGATTATTAAAATACTCCGTGGCATCCCCCAGTCCCATTTTCCTGGTCTCCTGTGTCTGGGGATCATAGATGGTCACATTGTACTGATCGTATCCTGAAAGCAGTACATACTGTCCTGTCTCAACATAGGCGATCACGGGAATTCCCTTATCAATATAATACAGCACCTGGCTCAGACTGCAACCGTCCGCATCAATAAGGATCAGTCCGTCCTCATACATATTGCTTCCCGTAAAGGAATCCAGGTACTTTGTCACCTTCCTGGCTTCATCCACCGGCGATTTAATGGTTCTGATATTTCTCCGGTTAATCCTATCCCACACAATGTGCTGGTTTCCGTCCGTTACAAATCCCATCTGTCCATATGCCATTGACACCGCGGTGCTGAAGTTTCTGGATGCTCCTATATAATGGCCGCCCCCATACGCATAAAATACCATATCGGAATCCGCCTGCACGGCGCTGGCCGTACTCACATCCAGGGTGCTTGTATATTCATAGGAAAATGCTTTTGGCGCTGATGTCTTCACCTTGTCCGCATTTGTATCATGGTCCGCCTGTACAAAATATACCCTTCCCTTTTCCTTGGAAGCAAAATACCCGATACCTGCCATGACATCCTGATCCACCTTCTGATTGCAGACAATGGTGTCCTGGTCCTGGTACATGTACTGGTTTTCCCCCAAACGCACCAGGCGCTTCAGATGGATCCTGCCTTCCTCAGCCACCACATCGGCAATGTAAATTCCGTCTTTCCTGTACTCGCTTTCCACCTGCATCTGGTTGTCCACAATATACATAGCGTACATGGGGCTTCCCTTTCTCCGCCCATTGACGATCCAGCTGTCCCTGGAATTGCTAAGACCGTAGATCAGGTCATTCCCGACAAATCCCAGCACTCTCACATAATCTCCCTGAGCTCCTACGATTTCCTGTTTCTGGGCTGTGTTAAAGTCCATCACATGCACCTTATCCGACTCATAGAGCTTGGAACCTTCCTGCCAGGCAACGCGGCTTCCGTCCCCGCTTACTGCAAAACTTCCCTCTGTAAGGCCCTGGGCAACCACCAAAGACTCATTGCTCTTTAGATCGATCCCATACACACTTCCCTCCACCATCAGGTACATCATATTATTGGCACTGAGGTAGGAAAGGTTGTTTACATCCTCCCGGATCTTTTCAAAGGATTCCGTGGCCGGCAGATAAAATTTTTCATTGACCGTATCCTGTGCCCAATCATAGCTGTAAAACACGATTCCCATTCGTCCTTCATATTTACCCCTGTTCATATATCCATAGACAAGAAAATCCACGGTTCCATTGTCCTGAACAGATAATATTTTCACATCATGCTTATTGTAATTACTTCTGACACCGTCATCCTGGCTGCTGTCAAATGTAAATACACGCACCATCTGGTTTTCCTTCTGGTCGTAGCACCACAGATCTCCCCCTGTTTTAAAGGCCAGATATTGGGAATTTGTACTTTTGGCAGCTCTCACCATGGTATCATTTGTAATTCCAAGGAGTATTTTCTTACCTGAAAATGCTTCCGCGCTTCCCTCAAATATCTCATTTGCATTCCGCTCATAATTCATGAGATAGATGCGCTGTTCATTCCATTTCATGGTAAAATTGTCCTCGGTATCGATCAGAACGGGCGTATGACCGCTTTCCTCCAGGGATACCGTATACCTGACCCGGACCTGACCCATGATCCCGTCAAACTCCTGAAGTGTTATCTGTGGTTCTCCCACCATTTCCACATCCATTCCGTCCCAGGTCAGGTGATTAAAGCTGGCCCTGATGGTAACATGTCCAAGAGAACTGTTATCCTCCGTATCACTGGTCTCCAGATATGACACAAGGTCCCTGGCCTGATTGTAATCCAGGCTCTTCCTGGTAAACTCTTCAGCCAATGTCACCATATCATCCGCATACGTGTTATCAGGCCACATGATCCTGGTATAATAATGGATCGTCTTTTCGCTGGTATTGACCGTCAACGTAAGGAAATACGGCTCGTTCCTGATCAAAAGATTCTGGATCGGCAGCGTGGCTTCCGTACTTCCACCACTGCTTTCCCATTGAGAAAGCTCGGTCCGTTCGATCAGCCGGTCCATGGACAGGTTTCTCACCTCATAGCTGATACCTGTAATGGTATTTCCATATTCCGCAATCCGTATATTCATTCCACGGTTTTCAGGCAGCACAGAGATACTCTCCCTGGCTGCCTGATTCCCCATCTCCTGCATATAACCATGCAGGCAGTTGATCTCTTTTCCATTTAACTCAGTATATATGACCGGCAGTTCCGGTTCATCCATAGAGGTGTATACAGTATACTCCTTCTCCATGGTATTTCTGGCACTTACAAAATAAACGATAATGGCCGTTATAAATATCAGGAATAAAATCCCTACTTTTTGTAATGTTCTTTTCATATGTGAATCGTTTCCTCATAAACAGGTTTGTTTTGTATCTTTCTATTATTTTATATAATAACCATGAAAACTACAACTTAATCTTTTCTAAATTTTATTAATGCTAAACCCCTGGTACAGCCTTTATTAAATAACCGGGTATATATGGTGTGATCATTCAAACGATCGTTCCTTTTCTAAAAGATACAAAATCCCCTTGAACACCGCCTGTTAAACATCTCATTGAGAAGCAGCACCTTGATCATATCCCTAAGCCATGACTGCCTTGGATCCGGCTTTGGTCTGGGCGGCGGGGGTACCGGCCTGGGGGGCGGGGGTACCGGCCTCGGCGGCTGCGGTGGTCTGGGCGGCGGGGGTACCGGCCTCGGCGGCTGCGGCGGCCTCGGCGGCGGGGGTACCGGCCTCGGCGGCGGGGGTACCGGCCTCGGCGGCTGCGGCGGTCTGGGCGGCGGGGGTACCGGCCTCGGCGGCTGCGGCGGTCTGGGCGGCTGCGGCGGCCTTACAGGACCTGGACCCATGGGTGGTCTTCCTGGTCCCGGTCCCATGGGCGGTCTTCCCTGGCCTTGACCTGGTCCCATGGGTGGTCTCTCCGGCCCTGGTCCCATGGGCGGTCTTCCCTGGCCTTGACCCGGTCCCATAGGCGGTCTTCCTGGTCCCGGTCCCATGGGCGGTCTCTCCGGTCCTGGTCCCATGGGCGGTCTTCCCTGGCCCTGGCCTGGTCCCATAGGCGGTCTTCCCTGGCCCTGGCCTGGTCCCATAGGCGGTCTCTCCGGCCCTGGTCCCATGGGCGGTCTTTCCTGACCCTGGCCTGGTCCCATGGGCGGTCTTCCCTGACCCGGTCCCATGGGCGGTCTTCCCTGGCCCTGGCCTGGTCCCATAGGCGGTCTCTCCGGCCCTGGTCCCATGGGCGGTCTTTCCTGACCCTGGCCTGGTCCCATGGGCGGTCTTCCGCCTTGCGTCCTAGCCATTTCCTTTCCTCTCATCTCCTGGATTTCCATTTTTTCTTCCAGGGAATGTACATTAAACCCATTATCAAATTCATTACTATTTTTTAAAAGGCTAGAACGACTTCCATTCCCACCCGTGTTAACCGCACGTATGGAAGTTGACTCCGCTATATGTTCTGAATTATGATCCTGTGCCTTTACCATGTTGTTATCTGGTCCCTGATCTGAATAATCCGGGATTATGTCCAGACGCTGCATATCCTTTTTCAGTTCCGCCATCTCCAAAGCGCTTTTATCTGCTTCCGTTATGTTCCACATTCTTTGCACGCGTTCCGGCCCTTCGGATGAAATGACTGTATTATAGATGGAATCACATAGCCGGTTTATCATCAGATGATCCGGATACTCATCATACATGGGACTGTTTTTATAATCCAGTCTGTCACATGCTTCTGATACATATCCCTGAAGTATTTTAATTCCTGACGGATACATACTTTTCAGATACTCTATATCCTGCATTTACTCTTCCTTTACCAAGTTTCTCTTACCAATATCATATGCACGTTCTTCTCACTCTGCCCCTTTCTTTTATTTTTTCTTCAAAAATAATATAAAACCGGAGTTTCCATATCTACGGCGGAAACTCCGGTTCTGTAAATTTATGTAAATTCTTGTAGAATCCTTGATCAATTCTTTTTCACATATCCCAATGCCTGTTCCAGAGCTTCCTGTTCTTCATTTCCAAGAACAATGTCTGTCTGGCCCATATCTACTTCCTTAATATAGAGATAACAGCCTTCCCTGCTATGGACACAATTCATAACAAACCCACTGTTGGTATAGTCCAGCACAGATAATGCAAAACTGAGATTTCCTCCCATGCCTTTAAACGCATTATATTTTACAATACCATACTTTTGGAAAGAAGCCCTGAAGTTGCGGTTCAGAGTCCGGATGGAATCCTTATTTGACCTGTCTTCTGCCCTCAAATCACGAAGTTCATCCAACTCGTCCATAATCATGTCTTCCAGAGTTTCCGCATCCTTGCCCCGCATGAAATAATCGTATTTGCGGTCCAGTTTTCTCAGCTTTGCCATTGTCACAATGACCAGTATCAGCAGCAAGACCACTATTGTCATAAGTCCCAAAATAATATATGCGGGATCAAATGGACATTGATTTAAAATGCTGTTCTCCATTGTATATCTTCTCTCCTTTGTGTCTAACGAATAGATTCAATCATTTCCACAATCCGCTCTAATTCTGCTTCCGAATAATATTCAATCTCTATCCGGCCCTTATTCTTGTCCTTATTATGGATACTTACCTTTGTACCCATAATGGTTTTCATTCTATCTTCCAGATTCTGGTATATGATAGCAAGGGTTTCATCCTTGGACTTTTCCTTCTTTTCCTCATGACCATCAGCCGCATCCTTAGCTAAACGTTTTACCAGACGCTCTGTCTCCCTGACACTCAAAGCTCCATCTAAAATAAGCTTTGCTGCTTTTAACTGAAGCACTTTGTCATCTAATGACAGTAATGCCCGGGCATGTCCACTGGATATAAGGTTCTGTATGAGCATTTCCTGTATTTGTTCATCCAGTTTCAAAAGTCTCATGGAGTTTGTTATGGTGGCCCTATTTTTTGCAACCCTGACTGCAATCTCTTCCTGAGTTAAATGGAATTCTTTTACCAGCTGCTGGTAAGCCAAGGCTTCCTCAATTGGATTTAAGTCAGCCCTCTGCACATTCTCTATCAGTGCGATCTCCATACTTTCCTGTTTGCTATACTCTCTTAGTACAACTGGAATTTCCTTTAAGCCCGCGATTTTCGCGGCCCGCCATCTGCGTTCTCCGGCTATGATCTCATAAAAGGTCCCTTTTTTCTGTACTAAAAGCGGCTGAAGAACACCGTACCGTTTAATGGATTCAGCCAGTTCACAAAGCTGTTCCTCGTTGAAATCCTTTCTCGGCTGCTCTTTGTTTGGTTCAATCAAAGCCAGCTTGATCATCAACTCGCTGCCCTTTTCTTCCCCTTTATCAGTTGCCGCCGCCTTGGCTTTCGCAATATCTTCTTCGCTTTCTTTTATAACATCCTCACCAAAAATGGCACCCAATCCTTTTCCTAAACCCTTCTTTGCCATTACAACTCTTCTCCTCTGCTCATTACTTCTGCCGCAAGCATTCTATAGCTTTCAGCCCCCGTTGATCTGGAATCATAGAAATTAATTGACATACCATGGCTGGGAGCTTCGGCCAAACGGACATTTCTTGGAATAATGGTTTTATAAATTGTTCGGTTTAAACTGCTTTTAACACTTTCCACAACCTCCAAGGAAAGGTTAGTCCTTGCATCATACATGGTGAATACCACACCCTCCAGTTCCAAACCCGGGTTCAGCTTCCGCTTCACAAGATCTACTGTTTTTAGTACCTGATTCAGTCCCTCCAGAGCATAATACTCACATTGTATGGGAACCAGCACCGTATCCGCTGCTGTCAGTGCATTGATTGTCAATATATTTAAAGATGGGGGACAGTCAATCAGAATAAAATCATATGTATCACGTACCTGATTCAGACAATTACTGAGAAGTTTTTCCTTATCTTCCACTTCCTGAAACTCGATTTCCGCACCTGCCAGGTTCATATCCGAGGGCAGAATATCAAGATTCGGCTGTATCTCATTTATAATACACTCCTCAACAGGTTCCTCTTCGATCAGCATGTCATATACTGTTTTATCAAAATCCTCCCGTTCCAATCCCAGACCACTGCTGGCATTTCCCTGGGGATCAAAATCCACCAGCATTACCTTTTGACCGGCCTCAGCCAGACAGGCGGCAAGATTAATGGCCGTGGTCGTTTTCCCAACCCCGCCCTTCTGATTGGTTATAGTTATTATTCGTCCCATTTGTATTGATTCCTTTCTCGAAAAAATAAGCCTTCTTCGATTACTTTTACGATTATATCACAACTCTAATTCTTTTCCTATGCATAATTCTTAGAAACTCATAATTTTACCGTTTTATACAAAAAATGTTTCACGTGAAACATTTTTATGTCATAAAACTCTTAAGAATAATTTAATCCTCTACCCGTTGTAATAGCCCCCAGCTTGTATTATAATAGATAAAACAACCAAAACCAGGAGAGTATAATTGAATGAAAACAAGAAGTAAATTATTAACATTACTCATACTGTCAGCTGGAGCAGCCACTACCACTGCTCTTATTAATAAAGCAATCAAACTATCAGCTACATCCCGTAATGTATTAGGTGAGCCGGAAGCTCTCTGTTACAAGTGGCGTCTGGGTAATATTTATTACACCAGGACCGGCAGTGGAAAACCACTTCTCCTGGTCCATGACCTTACACCTGCTTCCAGCGGATACGAGTGGAAGAATCTGGTTGGTAAGCTTGCAGAAAATCATACCGTCTATACCATTGATCTGTTAGGTTTTGGACGTTCAGAAAAGCCTAATTTGACTTATACCAATTATCTGTATGTACAGCTGCTCTGCGACTTCATCAAGTCTGAGATCGGTCACCGGACTGATATGCTTTCTTCCGGTTCCTCGTCCACTCTGGGAATTATGGCATGTTCCAATTCCCCGGAACTGTTTGACCAGCTTATGTTTATCAACCCTGAAAGCATTTTATCTTCCAGCCAGTTACCCGGAAAGAATGTAAAACTATATAAATTTATGTTGGATCTTCCAATTGTAGGAACTTTAATCTATCACATATCATGCAGTAAACAGGCACTTACCAAAGAATTTATGACAAACTATTACTATAATCCTTATTCTGTAAGGGCGGGCATGATAGATGCATATCATGAAGCAGCACATTTGGGAGAATCACCAAAATCTGTATATGCCAGTCTTGAGTGCAATTATGTGAAATGTAATATTGTAAATGCTTTAAAAAAGATAGATAACAGCATTTATTTGATAGGTGGCGCTGCTCTTGATGAAATGGAAGAACTGATGTCGGAATATAAGGACTATAATCCGGCCGTGGAGACAGCTTCTATTCCCAACACAAAGCTCACTCCTCATTTAGAAAAGCCCTCTGAGGTTTACCAGTTAATTCAAACCTTCCTATCATAGCTTTAAATATGTTTCACGTGAAACATCCGGTTCGGATACCATTGATCCGAACCGTTTTATTTATTATCTCAAGGAAAGGAAATAATTCATATGATACGAATAGGATGCCATTTATCCTCATCAAAAGGGTACCAAGCAATGGCAAAAGATGCAGTCAAAATTGATGCCAATACTTTCCAGTTCTTTACTCGGAATCCAAGAGGTGGAAATGCTAAAGCAATTGACGAAAAAGATGTAAAAGCTTTTTTACTTAAAACAGAGGAGGAAGACATCTCTCCTATCCTGGCGCACGCCCCTTACACTTTAAATGCTTGTTCTGCAGATCCAAAGTTACGGGATTTCGCCAAACGTACCATGGCAGACGATCTTGTAAGAATGGAGTATACGCCGGGGAATATGTATAACTTTCATCCGGGATGCCATGTCAAACAGGGGGTGGATGTTGGTGTTTCATATATAGCTGAAATGCTCAATGAAATTCTCACTTCCGATCAGACCACTACTGTCCTGCTGGAAACCATGGCAGGCAAAGGCAGTGAGATCGGTGCGACATTTCAAGAGTTAAAACAAATTCTTGATTTAGTAGATTTATCAGACCATATGGGAGTATGTCTGGATACCTGTCATGTGTGGGACGGAGGATATGATATCGCCAATCATTTAGAAGAAGTACTGGACGAGTTTGATCAGGTGATTGGGCTAAATCGTCTAAAAGCAATTCACTTAAATGACAGCCAAAACCCATTGGGCGCACATAAGGACAGACACGCCAGACTTGGCGAAGGTCACATAGGAATTGATACTTTTTATAAAATTGTGACTCATCCCATTTTAAGCAAGCTTCCATTCTATTTAGAAACTCCGAATGATTTAGATGGCTATAGGAGAGAAATTCATATGATGCGGGAAGCTGCTGATTTATAATTAAATATTAGAAATAGGTTTTTACTACAAATAAGAAAAGAGGAAATGTTTCACGTGAAACATTTCCTCTTTTCTTATATCAATTATTTTAACGGTTCTCTGGTAGGCATTCCCGCCTTACGTGGATACTTTTTTGAGATTGCCTTAATTTTCTCAATTACCACAAGGGATCTGGCAGCATCTGTGCCTGGAAGCAAAAACTTTTTAACCATCTTTTGCTCTCCTCCCAGCAGTCCAATCGCTCTTTGCGCCTGAACCAACTCCTCGTCAATCTCCCCGGACTTATAAGGTACAAAATATCCGCCAACCTTAACAAATGGCATACAATACTCAGAAAGAGATGCCAAATTGGCAACTGCCCTGGACACACATAGATCATAGGTCTCCCGGTGTTCCGCCAACCGTCCCGCATCCTCGGCTCTGCCATGAACAAATGTGACATTCTCCAAATTAAGAGCATCACATACTTCTTCAAGAAATTTTATTCGTTTATTCAAGGAATCCAGAAGAGTTACACGAATTCCTGGAAAAACAATTTTTAATGGAATACCCGGGAAACCGGCCCCTGTACCAACATCAATGATCCGGCTGTTCTCAAACCAGCCCACCCCCTGTTTTCCTGTTTTTTCCATTTTCTGAATTACGGCAAAAAGTGACAAGCTGTCACTAAAATGTTTTGTCACAACCTCATGTTCCTCAGTAATGGCAGTGAGGTTCATTACCTTGTTCTTCTCCACCAGCATTTCATAATAGGTGAAAAACTGATCCATCTGATGTTCACTTAGTCTGATGCCCAGCTGATCCAATTCCCTTTTCATCTGATCTAAAAATGTTTCTGTCATATAGCTCCTCACTGTTTCTCACTGTTTTCTCGTGAAATGCACCAGCAATACGGAAATATCTGCCGGTGAAACACCGGATATTCTGGAGGCCTGTCCAATGGTGGCGGGCTGCACCTTATTCAGCTTCTGGACCGCCTCCCTGCGCAGGCTGTTTACCTCAGAATAATCAAAATTCTCAGGCAGTTTCTTATTTTCCAACTTTCCGAACTGTTCTACCTGTTGAAGCTGGCGTTTAATATAACCCTCATATTTAATCTCAATATTCACCTGCTCCCTTACGTCAGCAGCAAGTTCAGGTCTTTCCTCATCCAGTTCCTCCAGCTTATCATAATCAAGCTCAGGCCTTTTGATCAGCTCTGCCAGTGTGATTCCTGACTTCAGCTGAGTACTTCCATATTTTTCCATACATGCCCGGGTTTTTGGATTTAATCCAACCACCGTGCGGCCAAGCCTTTTAATTTCAAGATCAATGGCCTCCATCTTATGGATCAGCTGTTCATACTCCTTATCACTTACAAGTCCTATGTCATGTCCTATTTTTCTAAGCCTTATATCAGCATTATCCTGTCTGAGAAGAAGCCTGTATTCAGCTCTGGATGTCATCATCCTATAAGGCTCATGGTTTTCCTTGGTTACCAGATCATCGATCAGCACGCCTATATACGCCTGGGAACGGCTGAGAACAACCTGGTCCCTTCCCGTGATCTTCATGGCGGCATTTACACCAGCCATAAATCCCTGAACAGCCGCCTCCTCATAACCGGAGGATCCATTAAACTGCCCGCCTGCGTAAAGGCCGGATATCTTCTTAAACTCCAGTGTTGGTTTAAGCTGAAGGGCATTAATACAGTCATATTCAATGGCATAGGCATTCCTTACAATCTGAACACGCTCCAGTCCCGGCACAGTTCTGTACATTGCATACTGTACATCTTCAGGCAGGGAACTGCTCATTCCACCCAGGTACATTTCACTGGTATAAAGTCCTTCCGGCTCCACAAACACCTGATGGCGGTCCTTGTCCGGAAACTTTACCACCTTATCCTCAATGGAAGGACAGTACCTTGGTCCGGTTCCCTCAATGGCTCCTGAAAACAGGGGGGAACGGTCCAGATTATCTCTGATGATCCTGTGAGTCTCTTGATTTGTATAAGTCAGCCAGCAGGATACCTGCTCCTTTTGGACACTTTCCGGATCCGTGGAAAATGAAAACGGCACCACTCTCTCATCCCCAAACTGCTCCTCCATCTTTGAGAAGTCAATGCTCTTTTTATCTACCCTGGCAGGAGTCCCTGTCTTAAACCGGAACATCTCAATACCATTAGCCTTCAGGGAATCTGTAAGATGGTTAGCTGCCTGCAGCCCATTGGGACCTGTAGGATTGCTCACATCCCCATAGATACATCTTGCCTTCAGATAGGTTCCCGTACAGAGGATCACGCATTTCGCCCTGTACAGAGCGCCGGAAAATGTACGTACTCCCTGTATCTTTCCATCCTCCACCACTATTTCAGACACCTCAGCCTGACGTATGGTAAGATGATCCGTCTGTTCCAGGGTCTTTCTCATCTGTCTGCTGTAATCCTGTTTATCGGCTTGAGCCCGCAGGGAATGGACAGCCGGTCCCTTGGATTCATTGAGCATTTTCGACTGGATAAAAGACTTGTCAATATTCTTTCCCATCTCTCCGCCCAAAGCGTCCAGTTCCCGTACCAGATGTCCCTTGGAACTGCCACCCACATTGGGGTTACACGGCATCAGCGCAATGCTGTCCACACTCACCGTAAACATGATAGTTTCAAGCCCCAGACGCGCACAGGCCAGCGATGCTTCACAGCCGGCATGTCCGGCTCCCACAACTACAATATCATATGTTTCTTCCAAATATGGCATAATTCCATGATCCTCTTTCATTTAAAAACTATTTACCCATACAGAACCTGGCAAATATCTCATTCACCAGATCATCATCCACTGCCTCACCAATGATCAAGCCCAGCTGTTCATAGGCATCCATAAGATCAATGGAATAAAAATCCTCCGGCATCTGGTCCTCAATGCTTCCCCTCACCATCTCAAGGCTTTTAAGGGCCTCCTCCAAAGCTTCCTTATGGCGCACATTTGTTATATAAACCTGATCATTAAACTTAAGCTCGCCGTGATAAAACAGATGTCTGATCTCCAGCTCCAACTCCCCGATCCCCTGTTCTTCCTTTGCGGACACGGGAATCACCTTCTGCCCGCACATTTTCTCCAGGTCATCCTTTTCCACCACAATCTGAAGGTCTGATTTATTCAGCAGTATAATGGATTTCCTGCCACGGATAAACTCCAGGATTTCCCTGTCGCTCTCATCCAACGGCCTGGAACCGTCCACCACAAATATGATCAGGTCCGCATCCCTGGCAGCCCTGCGCGCCCTGTCCACCCCAATCTTTTCCACCACGTCTTCTGTGTCCCGTATACCTGCCGTATCCACCACATTCAGGCTGATACCCTGTAGATAGATATGTTCTTCCAAGGTGTCCCTGGTAGTTCCGGCAATCTCAGTTACAATGGCCCTCTCCTCTCCCAGGAGCACATTCATAAGGGAAGACTTTCCCGCATTGGGTTTTCCCAGGATCACCGTTTTCACCCCTTCTGTCATAACCCTGCCGTCATCAGCGGACTCCACCAGCTCTCTCACCTGCGAGATCATGACCTCCAGTTCTCCCTTAAGCCCTGCGCTGTATCCGTCCAGTGAAATGTGTTCAGGGTCATCCAGAGCAGACTCAATAAATGCAATCTGATATAAGATCCCAGCCCTTAGATCCCTGATCCGTTTTGATACCGAACCGCTCAGCTGGCCGACCGAACTTTTTAATGCATATTCATTGGTAGCATTAATCACGTCCGCCACCGCCTCGGCCTGGGACAGGTCGATCCTGCCGTTTAAAAATGCCCGCTTTGTAAATTCACCCGGCTGTGCGGTCCTTGCCCCGGCGTGGATCACTGCCTCCAGGATCTTTTTAACCATGAGGATCCCTCCATGGCAGTCTATCTCCACCGTGTCCTCGGCCGTATAACTGTGAGGCCCCTTCATGACCAGTACAAGGGCTTCATCCACCTTCTCATCCCCATCATAAATAAACCCGTAATGGACCGTATGAGATCTGGCATTGCTCAGCTTTACCTGGTCCCCATTCTTATTCCGGTAAAGTTTATCGATCACTGAAAATGCCTCATCTCCGCTGATCCTCACAATGCCGATCCCGGAATTGCTCATTCCGGTGGCTATGGCTGCAATTGTATCTGTCTTCATCTTCTATCCTTTCAAATACCGCTTTAAGGGGCACCCACGCGTAAGTAGCGCAAAAGGCCATTGCTAATGCAACAGCCTTTTATCTGAAACCTTACAAATTACACCTCATCACCAGCAGCTGTCTCATCTGACGCTTCGGATGAACCATTGGAAGAATAATGGCTGCGGCGGTTATTATTTCCCTTATATCCGCCGGACCTGTCTGACCGGTCACGGTCGTAACGGCCACCCTTGCTCTTGTCGTAACGCCCTCTTCTGTCCCCTGAAGAAGCTTCCTTCTTAAGGGCGATCACCACGTGGCGGAAGGGCTCTTCGCCTTCACTTCTGGTAGTAACATACTTATCATTCTGAAGCGCTGCGTGAATGATCCTTCTCTCATAAGGATTCATTGGCTCCAGTGAAACCGGTCGTTTTGTCCTCTTCACCTTATAGGCAATATTCTTTGCCAGGGTTTCCAGGGTTTCCTTTCTTCTTTCACGGTAATTCTCCGTATCCAGTTTAACCCTCAGATATCCTTCCGTTCCCTTATTGACGATCAGGCTTACCAGGTACTGGAGTGAATCCAGGGTCTGCCCTCTCTTGCCGATCAGGATCCCCATATCATCACCTTCCAGGTTCAGTGACAGTTCCTGCTCTTCCTCATTATATGCAGCCGTGATATTTACCTGCATGTTCATGGCCTCAAATATCTGCGACAGGAAATCCATGGCCCTGTCCTCAATGGTTTCCTTTTTCCTTGCACGAATAATGGCTGGTTTTGAACCGATTCCCAGGAATCCGGTGCTTCCTTTGTCAACCACTTCATATTCCAGCTTATCGCTGGTGGTCTGAAGTTCGATTAAAGCTTTTGTAACTGCATCGTCTACTGTCTTAGCAGTAACTGTAATCATATCCATACAGAACCCCTCCTATTTTTTTCCCTTATCGTGCTTTTCATTGTATTTGGCAACCATATTAGCCTTTGACGCAAGACTGCCCGGCTTTGCATTATCATTATAATACTTGTTGGATTCCTCCACGATTGCCTTTGTCTTGGCAATTTTAGCCATCTGGGCGCTTTCAGCCTTGATCTCTTTTTCCTCCATCTTCTTAAGCATGGTATCCACATTGCCTACCTTTGTGGGAGGAAGTCCTTTTTTAGCACGCTTTTTGTTGGTCTTTTCAATGTTCTTCTGAACCAGGTCATCAATATTCACCTTATTAAGATAAGAATTGATCCCTACCTGCTGAATAATAGTAAATACACTCTGTGCAACCCAGTAAAGTCCGATACCGGATGCAAATGAAAAACAGAAGAATACGGACATCAGAGGCATGGTTACATTCATGCTCTTCATCATGCCTGCCGCAGGATTGTCATCCTTACCAGAGGCCTGAGGCTGGTTGGCTGTCATCAGCTTGGTGCTGTACCACTGGCTCAGTCCCGCAAACAGAGGAATGCAGAGAGCCGCAATGGCCGTAAGTAAGGTGGTGCCGTCAACCTTATTAAAGTAGTTCATGATAACCTGAAGAGGTGTGTATGCAATATTGAGCCCAAAAAATGTCTGCATGTTCTCAATGGCATCCACCACCCTGACGCCGGTTTCCGTAACAGCCTGTCCCACTGCCGAAAATGAATTCACCAGTGTGTCCCACTGCTGTCCTGTAAATTTGTATAATAAGTCAATGACCGTGTTTACATTGGTATAATCATACTTGTCAATGGGCATTTTCTGAGCTGCTGCCAGATCCGTAAATGCCTGAGCGGTCTGATATCCGCTTGGAAGCTTGCTGATAATAGTCTCATAATATCCCCTTACAGACTGAACATATGCGGGAATATTATAGATAACACGATACAATGCAAAAATGATAGGCATCTGGATCAAAAGAGGAAGGCAGCCGCCGGTCATGGAGGTACCGTACTTTTCATAAACCCCCTTGATCTCCGTCTGCATCATCATCGCATACTTTTGATCATTTTCCTTGCCCTTATACTTTTTCTGGATTGCAGAAATCTCCGGCTGCATAACCGCCATCAGCTTGGAAGACTGCTGCTGCTTGATGGTAAGAGGTATCATAAGTACCTTTGTTACCAATGTAAAAAGAATAATACACAAACCGATGTTTTCAATACCAAATATACTGGTAAACTTAAACAGCCAGTCCATGATCCACCCCAGGATATCTGCGATCGGCCCCAGAAAACCGCCTGTCTTTGTCAATACCACTGCGCCAACTAACTCATTCAATACGTATACCTCCTAATCTCTACGGAACTGGATCATAACCGCCTTCTGCAAATGGATGACACCTCAGTATCCTTTTGCAGGCCAACCATGTACCCTTTAACGCACCATACTTTTTTAGTGCCTCAATGGCGTATTGGGAGCACGTAGGTGTGTAAATACAGTGAGTTCTTATCTTAAGAGGAGACAAAAATCTCTGGTATCCCCTTACCAACAAAATAAAAAACCTTGCCATAATCACTTCACTTCGATTCTCTTAAAATGTGATGCAGTCCGCACAGGTGCATATAAGCACCTTCCAAATCTTTGTATTCTGATGTTTTTGCAGCCACTCTGGCCACAACAATGATGTTTAACCCAGTCTTCAATCTATGATCATTTAAACGAAATATTTCTCTTATAAGTCTGGTAATGTGATGGCGGACAACACTGTTTCCCACTTTCTTGCTGACCGAGATGCCGATCCGGTTCCTGTCTTCCCCGCTTTCCGCCACATACATAACAAGAAGTCTGTTTGCATAAGAAGTCCCACTTTTATAAATCTTCTGGAACTCACCGTTTTTCCTTACGGAAGGAAATCGTTTCATACGATACTCCTAACAACTAATTATTAAGAAAAGAAAAGGCCACATGTTCCTGTGGCCTGTCGTTCTTTTGCTTTAAGCTTGAAACAAAATTAAGCAGATAATCTGGCTCTACCTTTTGCTCTTCTGGCAGCAATAACTTTTCTACCGCCTACAGTCTTCATTCTAGCTCTAAAGCCATGAACTTTCGCTCTCTGTCTCTTCTTGGGCTGAAATGTCATCTTCATAATCCGGGCACCTCCTATCAAAATTATCTGGTAATGTGAAAACACACATTTAGACTAGTATAATTAAACATCCACTCAATTATATAGAAGAAATCCGTCTTCGTCAAGTGCATTTTCATAAAAAAACCACAAAAAACCTATAAAAAAGGACGGTTTTAAGGCCGTCCCAATAAAATGTGTGCATTGTCGGTTTCTGTTACTATATTTAGTATTACGTCAGGGCTGCTTAGTAAAACGAAGCATTACTTTTCCTATAATTGCCACCAGGATTGCAGCAACGATCGCTTCCGGTATACCGGATGCGGTAACTGTCACCATGATCAGTCCCCATACGGCATCGATCGCAACATTTTTGGCAGCGGCATACTGGGAAGCAAACAAAAGATAGATACTCCCCATAACAAAAACCGTGTTGGTCATGGAGCCTATGAATCCGGTGATGGGAAGGGCGGCCATTCCATTAAGCCCCACCTTTTTAAACAGGATCCAGAGCCATCCCGCGATCACACCGATCATGATCCTGCATCCCACAGAAACCCAGACTGCTTTTAATACGCCGGGAAGTCCGGTCATGCTCATAAACGGCGAAAACGCAAAAGAAAGCAAAGTGGGCGCCATGGTATTGCTGATCATGGAGCATATGCCAAACACAGCTCCCAGGATCGCACCAGCCAAAGGTCCCAGCAAGATCGCTCCCAAAATAACGGGAATATGCACAGTTGTTGCCTTAATCACCGGAAGCTGTATCATTCCGAAAGGCGTATTTGCCAGCAGAATGACAACTGCCATCATAAGTGCAACACTTGCAAGCCAACGAGTGTCTTTTTTCTTTTTATTCAATTTTTTATCCTCCTGCTACTGTTCTTATAAATAAGATACAATGCCACATACCCACATTATAAACACAACTGGCAGGAGGCGTCAATGTAAAATTATTAATTTAAAAACCACTGTGCGCCCAGTCCCGTAATGGCGACAGCCGTCAGTATGTACAGACAGATGGAGGTCAGGTATGCAAACGGAATGGACAGCTTTAAAAACTCCTTGGACTCTACCTTGGTATAAGCAAGACCCCAGGCGATCCAGGACTGAGTAATACAGGAACCTACATTTACGGTCGTGGCCGGAATGGAGAATACGCAGAACAGGAACGGAACTGAAAAATGTCCGACATTTGACAGGACTCCCAGTGTTGCAGCGCCGCAGCCAAACAGGGTAAAGGGACCCCTGAAAAATCCTAAAAATGCCAATGCCGCAAAGAGGATGCACACCACATACTCACTGGTAGGCATGATTCCGCCTATGACTTCCTTAAAGAACGGAGAGGCATATGTCGCACAGGTATTAAACATGGGCAGGGTTAAAAGGAAACCGATCAGAGGAGCGGTATCCACCACGCCGTCATAATACAGTTTATTAACCAGCTGGCAGTTCTCCTTAAAGGATCCTTTCATCCTTCCGCACAAAAACAGGGCCGCAAAACCAGCTATGATAAAACCGCCGATCACTGAAAAATCCAGGGCGATCTTAAGGACCACGGGCACGATGGGAAGCAGAAGGGCCAGCATGGGAGCCTCCTTCTGAGGCTGTGCATTAGGGGTACGGGATGCCCATGCATGGCTCCTCTTTCCAAACTTCAGGTAAATGCCTGTGAGCAGGGAAACAGTGACCACGGAAATCCCCAGGGCATAATATCCCCAGTGGGTTGCATACCATGAAAATGAAAATTCAGGCATCTGATCAGCCGGCAGGATAAATGCGCGCAGCTGTGAGAACTGAAGCACAGGGTTTAGGTACATGCCTGCGGAAACAGATCCCATAAATGTAAACATGGCTATGGCCTTTGGAATACCAAGGCTCATCAGAATAGGAAGCACGATAACGCCGATGGCGATAACCGGTCCGGCGCCCATCATGGCAGTGAATATAAAAGCCGTAACAATATTAAGAAGCACAATGGTAATGATGGGGCGATCCCCGCCAAGTTCCACTGTCTTGCGGATCAGCGTGGAAGCAATTCCTGTCTCCATGAGAACCCGTCCAAACCAGGCGCCCCAGCACACATTGACAAGGGTTGTGCCCCATCCCTCAGGAGCTGCCTGATAGATCTTGTTTAAAATGGCAACCAATCCCTTGCCTCCGTCCCCTCCAAACTGGAGTACAGGATTCTCGGCAATGAACTCCGGGGAGGATATCCCTGCACCAGCCAGCGACAGCACGGTCCACAACACGGAAATAATCAGAAAACCGATCATCAGGTTGTAGCCTTTTACACAATAATAGGCCAGGGCAAAGAACGTAAGGATAAGCAGTACACCAATCATAAATTCCATAAAATATCCCCCTTTAATTGAATTTGGTAAAATTTATTAAAAAACAATAAATTTTATGAACAGTTTCTAATATATTATACTAAATCATAGGTATTTAAGCAATATAAACCATGTAAACGTAGCTTTTTTTTAACATCCCCCTTCGTCCTTGTCTGTGGATTTACATAAACTTATCCACAAATTGTTGATAAGTTGTGGATAAGTGTGTGTAATTATCTTTTTTTTCCCCAGTGCTCATAAAAAAGTCCAGAATTTCTATATATTTCCGGGTTGTGCACAACTCAGGTTAACTTTTTTATGGTTTTTGTGGAAAAACCCTCCATCCACAAGGCTTTCACAGTGCTTCCACAAGCTGCACACAAAGTTATCCACAATATTTTACACTTTCCATTGAAAAAATTTTTGGTTTAGTATACAATGGATTTAGATTGGGCAATTCTGCAATACAGTTTTAGGAGACAAGAAATGATCGATAAAATCAAAGAAAACTGGGACAAAATCCTGCTTACCTTAAAAGAAGAACACGAAATATCCAATATCTCCTACAGTACCTGGCTGGGACCCTTGAAGCCATATTCTTTTAAAGATAACACAGTAATAATCATTGTTCCTGAACAAACCTTTTTACAATACGTTAATAAAAAATATGGATTTTTATTAAAGGTGACCATCTCGGAGTTCCTTGAACAGGAATGCGAGGTGGATTTCAAAGTTAAGGAACAAATCATTGAAAAAGAAGAACCGTCAGGGCCGCAGCTGATCCAGAAAACATCGGTAGCAGTAAGCCCGGACGTTATTCAGAGTGCCAACCTTAACTCAAAGTATACCTTTGATACCTTTGTGGTGGGTTCCAACAACAACCTGGCCCATGCAGCAGCCCTGGCCGTAGCGGAATCCCCGGGAGAAATCTACAACCCCCTGTTTATATACGGAGGCGTGGGACTTGGAAAAACCCACTTAATGCATGCTATTGCACATTTCATATTAAAAAACAACCCCAATTCCAAGATCCTTTACGTCACATCGGAGACCTTTACCAATGAGCTGATCGATGCCATCCGTAACAAAAACAACATAACCACCACGGAATTCAGGGAAAAGTACCGCAATAACGATGTGCTCCTCATTGATGATATCCAGTTTATCATCGGTAAGGAAAGTACCCAGGAAGAATTTTTCCATACCTTTAATACACTATATGAGTCCAAGAAGCAGATTATAATCTCCTCAGATAAACCTCCAAAGGAAATTGAAACCCTGGAGGAGCGCCTGCGCTCCCGTTTTGAGTGGGGCCTGACCGTGGACATCCAGTCTCCTGATTATGAGACAAGAATGGCCATACTGCGCAAAAAAGAAGAGATGGAAGGATATAATATAGACAATGAGGTGATCAAATACATCGCCACCAACATCAAATCCAATATCCGTGAACTGGAAGGAGCCCTCACCAAGATCGTTGCCCTTTCCAGGCTGAACAAATGTGATATCACATTGGAACTGGCTGAGGAGGCGCTTAAGGATATCATTTCCCCCAATGCCCAGCGGGAGGTGACTCCTGACCTGATCATTCAGATCGTGTCGGACCACTATGGGCTGACTCCCCTTGACATTTCCTCCCAAAAAAGGAACAAGGAAATCGTATACCCACGGCAGATCGTCATGTACCTTTGCAGGAATATGACGGAAACCCCTCTCCAGACCATTGGAAGATACCTGGGAGGAAGGGACCATACCACGATTATCCATGGCGCTGAGAAGATCGCAGGCGACATTAAGAAGGATGATACACTTAAGAATACCATCGAGATACTAAAAAAGAAGATAAATCCACAATAGGCCGTGGAATTCATGTGGACAGGTTGTTGATAACTGCCTGGACTTTAAGACCTTGTGAATCATTTTTAACCATATGTGGATAAACCTGAAGTTTTACCATGGATTGGTGGATGATTTCCACAGATCATTCCACATGAACTTGTCCTTAATCCTCAAGGGATTCGAGGGGTTTTACACAAACCCACAACCCCTACTACGGTTTCTACGAAAATTATCTATATCTTCAACTACTGATGGAGCTTCGGTCTCCAAATAATCTGAAAGGAAGTTATCAACATTATGAAGCTAAAATTTCAAAAAGACGCCATTGTAAACGGCATTAATATTGTAATGAAGGCAGTACCCTCCAAAACAACCATGTCCATCCTGGAATGTATCCTGATCGATGCCAGCACAGGCGAGATCAAGCTTACGGGCAATGATATGGAACTGGGAATTGAGACAAAAGTAGAAGGTGAGATCCTGGAACATGGAAAGATCGCACTGGACGCTAAGCTTTTTTCCGAGATCACACGCCGTCTCTCCAGTGAGAACGCATCCGTTACCATTGAATCTGATGACAAATTCAACACTACCATCAGCTGTGAGAACTCCGTTTTTAATATCCAGGGACGTGACGGAGAGGAATTTGCCTACCTTCCCTACATTGAAAAGGACAAATATATCTGCCTTTCCCAGTTCACGCTGAAGGAAGTGATCCAGCAGACCATATTTTCCATCTCCCCCAATGACAGCAACAAGATGATGGCAGGGGAATTATTTGAGGTCAATGAAAACCAGTTAAAAGTGGTATCCCTTGACGGGCACCGTATCTCCATCCGTAAGGTCCGCTTAAAAGATCATTATGAGGACACCAAGGTGATCGTACCGGGCAAGACATTGAGCGAGGTCAGCAAGATCTTAGGCGGTGACAATGAAAAGGAGGTCCTGATCTATTTCAGCCCCAATCATATCCTGTTTGAGTTTGACAGCACCATTGTGGTGTCACGTCTGATCGAAGGCGAATATTTCAGGATCAACCAGATGCTGTCCAATGATTATGAGACAAAAGTATCCGTGAACAAGAAGGAGTTCTTAAACTGTATTGAGCGTGCCACCATCCTGATCAGGGAAAATGACAAAAAGCCGCTGATCATCAACATTGGTGACAATTCCATGGAGATGAAGCTCAACTCCAGTTTCGGATCCATGAACGCAGACCTTATGATCCACAAAACCGGTAAGGACATTATGATCGGTTTTAATCCAAAGTTCCTGATCGATGCCCTGCGCGTAATAGACGATGAAGAGATCAACATTTATATGATGAATCCCAAGTCCCCATGCTTTATCAAGGATGATGAGGAGAATTATATTTACCTGATTCTTCCTGTTAATTTCAATGCAGCAACGGTTTAGTACGGTTTTTGTACTAAGAAAGGAAAATGATGGAAATAATTAAATTGAGGGAAGACTATATCAAACTGGGCCAGGCGCTGAAAGCGGCCGGCCTGGTCCAGTCTGGTGTAGATGCCAAATATGCAATTGAGGACGGTCTTGTATCCGTAAACGGAGAGGCCGCTTTTCAGCGCGGTAAGAAGCTGGTGGACGGTGACATCGTGACCTACGACGGACAGACCATCAAGATCACCAAATAGGGACCGCAGAAAGAGAACATCCATGATGATTGAATCCATAGAACTTAAAAATTACCGCAATTACAAAGAACTACATATGGAATTTAATCAGGGAACCAATATACTCTACGGTGACAATGCCCAGGGAAAGACCAATATTCTGGAAGCTGTTTACGTCTGCTGCACATCTAAATCACATAAAAGCGCAAAAGACAGGGATATCATCCGGTTTGACCAGGATGAATCCCATATTAAATTACAGATCAGAAAAAATAATGTACCATACCGCATTGACATGCATCTGAAAAAGAATAAGCCTAAGGGAATTGCCATTAACGGAGTGCCTATCAGGAAAGCAAGTGAACTTTTTGGAATTGCCAATGTGGTATTCTTTTCCCCGGAGGATCTGAACATTATCAAAAACGGTCCATCGGAGAGAAGAAGATTTATTGATCTGGAACTGTGCCAGCTGAACAAGCTGTATGTTCATTCCCTTGTACAGTACAATAAGGTGCTGCTCCAGAGGAACAAGCTGCTGAAAGAGTTGTTTTTTAAGCCTGAATATGAAGAAACCCTGGATGTGTGGGACATGCAGCTGGTAAATTACGGCCGGGAGGTGATCCGGTTCCGCCATGAGTTTATTGACCAGCTTAACGAGATTATCCGGGGGATCCACCGGAGTCTTTCCGGTGACAAGGAAGAGATAGAGATTTCCTATGAGCCATATACACAGGAGGACCAGCTGGCCGATGTCCTGAAAAGGAACCGGGGGCAGGACATGAAACAAAAGACCACCCTGTCGGGTCCTCACAGGGATGATATCAGCTTTATTGTAAATGGGATCGATATCAGAAAATTCGGCTCCCAGGGCCAGCAGCGCACCGCTGCATTGTCCCTGAAGCTGTCTGAGTTAGAGCTGGTCAAACGGATCAGCAGGGATGAACCCATCCTGCTGTTGGACGATGTGCTGTCAGAACTGGACAGCGGCAGGCAGAACCACCTGCTTTCAGCCATACAGAATATTCAGACCATGATCACCTGTACGGGGCTGGATGATTTCGTCAACAACAGATTCCATATAGACAAAATATTCCGGGTGATCGATGGAACCGCCCAGAACGAGAACTAGTACAGGATACTACCCGAAAGAAAGGAAGATATAAAACATGGGAGAGCAATACGGAGCAGATCAGATTCAGATTTTGGAGGGACTAGAGGCAGTGAGAAAGCGGCCCGGCATGTATATCGGCAGTACATCAGCCAGAGGACTCCATCATCTGGTTTATGAGATTGTAGATAATGCGGTCGATGAAGCATTGGCGGGATATTGTGATTCCATTGATGTTACCATCAATTCGGACAATTCCATCACAGTGGTGGATGACGGACGCGGAATCCCTGTAGATATCCAGAAAAAAGCCGGCCTTCCCGCTGTGGAGGTGGTATTTACCATCCTTCACGCAGGGGGAAAGTTCGGCAATGGCGGATACAAGGTTTCCGGCGGCCTTCACGGGGTTGGTGCATCAGTTGTAAATGCGCTGTCTGAATGGCTGGAAGTACAGGTTTTTAAAGATGGAAATATTTACCAGCAAAGATACCAGAGGGGGAAGGTAACCTACCCCTTAAAGATCGTGGGAAAATGCGGTCCTGAACAGCATGGGACCAAAGTAACCTTCCTGCCTGACACTGAGATATTTGAGGAGACCGAGTATGACTACGACACCCTGAAGATACGTCTCAGGGAGACCGCTTTCCTCACCAAGAATTTAAGGATCACCCTCAGGGATGAAAGGGAAGAAAAAAAAGAGAAAACATTCCACTACGAGGGCGGTATCAAGGAGTTTGTCACCTATCTCAACAAGGGAAAGACTCCCCTGTATGAGCAGGTGATCTACTGCGAGGGGACCAAGGAAGGCGTGTTTGTGGAAGTATCCATGCAGCACAATGATTCCTACACTGAGAATATTTATACATTTGTTAACAATATCAATACTCCTGAGGGCGGAACCCATCTCACCGGTTTTAAGAATGCCCTTACCAAGACATTTAATGACTATGCCAGGAAAAATAAGCTGTTAAAGGAAAATGAGGACAGCTTATCCGGCGAGGATATCCGTGAGGGGCTGACCGCCATTATCAGTATCAAGGTGGCCGAACCTCAGTTCGAGGGACAGACCAAGCAGAAACTGGGTAACAGCGAAGCCCGTACTGCTGTGGACAATATTGTCAGCGAGCAGCTGACCTATTTCCTGGAGCAGAATCCCGGGATCGCAAAGGCCATGTGTGAGAAATCCATCCTTGCCCAGAGGGCCCGTGCAGCTGCCAGAAAGGCCAGAGACCTGACACGCCGTAAATCCGCCCTGGACGGAATGGCCCTTCCGGGTAAGCTGGCTGACTGCTCTGATAAGAACCCGGAAAACTGCGAGATCTATATCGTAGAGGGAGATTCCGCCGGCGGGTCTGCCAAGACCGCACGTTCCCGCGCCACCCAGGCCATCCTTCCTCTGCGCGGTAAGATACTGAACGTGGAAAAGGCCAGAATGGACCGTATTTACGGCAATGCAGAGATCAAGGCAATGATCACGGCATTCGGAACCGGCATTCATGAGGATTTTGATATATCAAAGCTCCGTTATCACAAGATCATCATCATGACGGATGCTGATGTGGACGGCGCCCACATCAGCACCCTGCTTTTGACCTTCCTTTACAGGTTCATGCCTGAACTGATCAAGCAGGGCTACGTGTATCTGGCACAGCCGCCCTTATATAAGATTGAGAAAAACAAAAAGGTGTGGTATGCATACAGCGATGATGAGCTGAATTCCATCATGATGGAGATCGGCCGCGATACCAACAACAAGATCCAGCGTTACAAAGGTTTGGGAGAGATGGATGCGGAACAGCTTTGGGAAACCACCATGGATCCTGAGAGGAGGATCCTTCTGCGGGTGACCATGGATGAGGAGACCACCTCCGAAATCGATCTGACCTTTACCACCCTGATGGGTGACCAGGTTGAGCCGAGAAGGGAATTTATTGAGGCCAATGCAAAGCGTGTCCAGAACCTGGATATCTGATTTTGACAATTCGATTGTAAACATAAAGGAGATTGAATATGGAACCAAATGTATTTGACAAGGTTCATGAAGTAGACCTTAAAAAGACCATGGAACAGTCCTATATCGACTATGCCATGAGTGTTATCAGCGCCAGGGCCCTGCCTGATGTAAGGGACGGTTTAAAACCTGTACAAAGGCGTGTACTCTACTCCATGATAGAACTTAACAATGGTCCGGATAAGCCGCACCGTAAATGCGCGCGTATCGTGGGTGATACCATGGGTAAATACCATCCCCATGGCGACAGCTCCATTTACGGGGCATTGGTAAACATGGCCCAGGAGTGGTCCACACGTTATCCGCTGGTGGACGGACATGGAAACTTCGGTTCCGTGGACGGAGACGGCGCTGCTGCCATGCGATATACGGAAGCCCGTCTCAGCAAGATATCCATGGAAATGCTGTCCGATATCAATAAAGACACGGTTGACTTTGTGCCCAACTTTGATGAGACAGAGAAGGAACCGGTTGTGCTCCCCTCCAGATATCCCAACCTTCTTGTCAATGGTACATCCGGCATTGCGGTTGGAATGGCTACCAATATCCCGCCCCATAACCTTCGTGAGATCATAGGCGCCGTTGTTAAGATGATCGACAACCGGGTGGAGGAAGACAGGGAGACAACCCTGGAAGAGATCATGGAAATTGTAAAAGGACCTGATTTCCCAACGGGTGCAACCATCCTCGGCAGAAGAAGCATTGAGGAAGCATACCGCACAGGCCGTGCCAAGATCAAGGTGCGCGCCGTTACCAACATAGAGACCATGCCCAACGGAAAGTCCAGGATCATTGTGACTGAACTTCCCTACATGGTAAACAAGGCCCGTCTCATTGAGAAGATCGCAGACCTTGTAAAAGATAAGAAAATTGACGGAATCACATATATCGGAGATGAGTCCAACCGTGAGGGTATGCGCATCAACATCGAGCTGCGCAGGGATGTGAATGCCAATGTTATTTTAAACCAGCTGTTAAAACACACCCAGCTTCAGGATACCTTTGGTGTGATCATGCTGGCCCTGATCAACAATGAGCCCAAGGTGCTGAATATCCATCAGATGTTGGATGAGTACCTGAAGCATCAGGAAGAGGTTGTAAGAAGAAGGACCCAGTATGATCTGAATAAGGCTGAGGAGCGGGCCCATATCTTACAGGGCTTGCTGATCGCCCTGGATCACATTGACGAGGTCATCCGCATCATCAGGGGTTCCGCCAATGTGGCTGACGCCAAGAACCAGTTGATGGAGCGCTTCGGCTTATCCGATGCACAGTCCCAGGCCATTGTGGATATGAGGCTGCGCGCACTCACCGGTTTGGAGAGGGAGAAGCTGGAGAACGAGTACAGGGAGCTTCAGGCAAAAATTGAGGAGTTAAAGGCCATCCTGGCAGATGAGAAAAAGCTTCTCACAGTCATCAAGGAGGAGATCTCCGTAATCTCCGATAAATACGGGGATGACAGGCGCACTGCCATTGGATATGATGATGACGTGTCCATGGAAGACCTGATCCCGGATGAGGACACGGTGATCGCCATGACCCATTTGGGCTATATCAAGAGAATGGACGTGGATAATTTCAGAAGCCAGAACCGCGGCGGCAAGGGCATCAAGGGAATGCAGACCATTGAGGAGGACTATATTGAGGACCTTCTTATGACCACCAACCATCACTTTATGATGTTCTTTACCAACAAGGGGCGTGTGTACAGGTTAAAGGCATATGAGATTCCGGAGGCAGGACGGACTGCCAGGGGAACCGCTATCATCAACCTGCTGCAGCTGCAGCCTGATGAGAAGATAACAGCCATCATTCCCATGCGTGAATATAATGAGGACAAATACCTGTTCATGGCAACTAAAAACGGTATGGTCAAGAAAACACCGATGGTGGAGTATGAGCATGTGCGCAAGAACGGCCTTCAGGCCATTGTTCTGCGGGAGGATGATGAGCTTATAGAGGTAAAGGATACGGACAATACCCAGGATATCTTCCTTGTAACACGCAAGGGGATGTGTATCCGCTTTAATGAAACGGATGTAAGGGTCACCGGCCGTGTATCCATGGGCGTGATCGGCATGCGTTTTGAAGAGGATGATGAGGTCATCGGTATGCAGATGGAAAGTCAGGGTGAAAGCCTGCTGGTTGTTTCGGAGAACGGAATGGGCAAGCGTACCATCACGTCTGAGTTCAGCGCCCAGAACAGGGGCGGCAAAGGCGTGATCTGCTATAAGTGCACGGATAAGACAGGAAACCTGGTAGGAGCAAAGCTGGTGAATGACGGCCGTGAGATCATGATCATTACCACGGAGGGGATTATTATCCGTATGACAGTGGATGATATCTCTGTGATCGGCAGGAATACATCTGGTGTTAAGCTGATGAACATTAACCAGGATTCCGATATCAAGGTAGCCAGCATTGCCAAGGTGCGTGAGAGCGTTACCAAGGACAGCAATGTGTATGATGAGGAGTTTTACGAGGATGAAAATCCTGACTCAGACGAGGCAGGCCCATCAGATGCGGATCCGGAAGAGACAGTATAAAATCAGCACAGGAAATGTGTAGGGAAATAAAATTGAATATGCTGAAAAGGCTGTCCTGACAGACAGCCTTTTCATGTAATTAACCTGGTTCAAGAAATCTTGGATCCAAGGTACAAAGGAGAAAAAGGATGATTAAATGGTCATTGGCAGCTGAATTGCTGGCATTAATCATCATCATATTTTTAATGCTGCATTACCATGACAGAAGACTGGCGGCTAATTACAGGAGAAACATGTACAGACTGTGTCTGTGGATGTCAGCGGCTGCAATTATCCTGAATATTATATGTGTATCAGTTATTTCCCTGTCAGATAAGGTTCCGGTTTGGGTCAATCTTTTATTTAACAGCGCTTATTTTATCCAGGTGGTCCTTTTGTGTTCCGTGGTTGCAGCCTATCTGGCCTCCCTTATACTGGAGCATGTGTATGATAAGACATGCATGAGGAGATATCTTACATCTGTTGTACTTCTGAACCTTATGTTCTGGTGCGTGGTGGCATGGAATGTAAAAAGCGGGGTCCTCTTTTATTTTGAACAGGGGGAGATCTATCGGAGGGGGCCACTTAACGGGCTGGGGTACGTGATCATGGGTATCCAGATGGTCATGCTGCTGGTCTGTTATGTGCGAAACAGGAAGAGCGTGAGCCGGTCCGTGGTCAGACTTATACGGACCATGCCTCCCATTGCATTGGCATTGATCCTGTTTCAGCATACATATCCCGATCTTCTGCTCAACGGCATGTTTGCAGCGATCACTGACATGGTTATGTTTGTCAGCTTTCAGAGCAGCTGGAATGAGAGGGACAGCCTGACCGCCGTGGGAAACAGAAACAGCTTTTTCCAGGAAGTGACCCTGCGCATGGCCGGCCGGCAAAATTTTCAGGTGGTGCTTGTGACCCTGAAACAGTTTGCCGTGATCAATCAGAAATTCAGCCACAATAAAGGGGACGAATTTCTCTATGAGATTGCAAAGGAGATGGATTCCATCCTACCACAGGCTAAGGCATTCCGGTTTGCCAATGTGGAGTTTGCCGTGCTGCTCCCCTATGCCTCAGAAAAAACAGCCTTTAAGAATCTGGCTGTGATCAGGTCCCGATTTGAAAAACCGTGGAAACTGGGACAAATCTCCAGTCAAATTCCGGCCTTTTTCACAGATATCATATACCAGGGCCAGGATTGGAGCCCGACCCAGATGTTTGAGTTCCTGGAGTACGGGGTAAAAGCCGCCAAGGAAAGTATACAGGGAATACAGTGTATTGACCGTGTTCTTCTGGAGCACCTTGCCAGGCGCAAACAGATCCTGGATATCATGCAGCAGTCCATTGAGCAGAAACGGTTCAGGGTATGGTATCAGCCGGTTTACAGTTTTGAACAGGGGAATTTCTCTTCCGCAGAGGCATTGCTGCGCCTGACGGATTATGAGGGAAATCCGGTTCCTCCGTCTGAATTTATTCCCCTTGCGGAAGAAAAGGGAATGATCGATGAGTTGAGTTGGATCGTTCTGGAGGAAGTGTGTTCATTTCTGCAGAGGGTTCCCAGCCATATCAGGTCCATTTCCATCAACCTTTCCATGCAGCAGTTTGAGGACCGTGGCCTGACGGAGAGGATTAAACAGTACCTGGATGAATATCATCTGACTCCGGACCGGCTGAAGATAGAGATAACAGAGCGCGTACTGCTTCAGGACATGGATCACATGAAGCGGATGATGGAACAGTTGACCGGAAATGGGATCCATTTTTACCTGGATGACTTTGGAACAGGGTATTCTAACATTTCCTGCGTCCTGTCCCTGCCCTTTGAGTATATCAAGCTGGATAAAAGCCTGCTCAATGGCCTGCCCGGTGATTCCAGGGCAGAGCTTCTGGTAAAGAGTATGATACAGAGTTTTGAACGCATGGGCCTTAAGGTAATTGCCGAGGGTGTGGAGGAAAAGGAACAGGCGGAAATGCTCCGTATGTTTGGAGCGGACAGCATACAGGGATATTATTACGGAAAACCTATGCCTGAGGATGAGTTTCTGGCAGTCATATCACATAGAGTAAAAGAAAACTAAGAAGTGAGGGAAAATAAGAAATGAGGGAAATGCAGACCGAACAGATTACCCAGGTGATCAGGGAAATGTGTATTGAGGCAAACTACAGGCTTGCCCCCGACATGAAATGCGTGTTTTGTCAGGCTGTGGACCAGGAGGAGTCCCCTCTTGGACGTCAGGTATTAAAACAGCTGGAGGAAAACCTGAGAATAGCGGACGAGGATATGATACCCATCTGTCAGGATACGGGAATGGCCGTGGTGTTCCTGAAGGCCGGTCAGGAGGTCCATTTTACAGGCGGAAGCCTGACCAATGCGGTGAACGAAGGTGTCAGAAGGGGATATGAGGAAGGGTACCTGCGCAAATCCGTGGTGGGAGATCCCATTGAGCGGGTCAATACCAGGGATAATACACCGGCGGTGATCCATTATGAGATCGTGGAGGGGGACCAGGTTGATCTGACCGTGGCTCCTAAAGGCTTTGGAAGTGAAAATATGAGCCGTGTGTTTATGCTGAAACCGGCAGACGGGCTTGAAGGTGTTAAGAACGCCATACTGACAGCTGTCAGGGATGCGGGCCCCAATGCATGTCCGCCCATGGTGATCGGAGTGGGTATTGGCGGAACTTTTGAAAAATGTACGGAGATGGCAAAGCACGCCCTGACCAGAAATATTAGTGAAAAGCCTGAAACAGTCTGGGTAAGGGAACTTGAAGAGGAGATGCTTCAGACTGTGAACAAGCTGGGGATCGGACCCGGGGGGCTGGGGGGAAGGATCACTGCCTTGGCTGTCAATGTGGAGACATATCCCACCCATATAGCCGGTCTTCCTGTTGCAGTCAATATCTGCTGCCATGTAAACAGGCATGTACACAGGGTACTTTAAGGGTAAGTTATCTGCTTAGGCAGATTACTGGCTCATTGAGATCACTTACGTTAGAACGATTACTTACGTTAGAACGATCATTTACTTTAGAACAATTACTTACAACGGAAAGGGAGTCCGGATGATGGATAGGCATATCAAAGTACCGATGACAAAAGAGGACGCGGTCTCTTTAAAGGCAGGAGACTATGTATATCTGACAGGAACCATTTATACTGCCAGGGATGCGGCTCATAAGAGAATGGACGAGACACTGGACCGGGGGGAAGAACTGCCCTTTAATATTAAAGATAATATTATCTATTATCTGGGGCCGTCCCCGGCAAGGGAGGGGAGACCCATAGGTTCAGCGGGACCCACCACGGCCAGCCGCATGGATAAGTATACCCCCAGGCTTCTGGATATGGGAATGGGAGCAATGATAGGAAAAGGAAAAAGGAGCCAGGCTGTAATTGACGGCATTGTGCGCAACAAGTCCGTGTATTTTGCAGCAGTGGGAGGAGCAGGGGCCATCCTGTCCAAATGTATTCTTTCTTCAGAACTGATTGCATATGGAGATCTGGGGACAGAGGCAATCTGCAAACTGGAGATCAGGGACTTTCCAGTGGTGGTTGTCATTGACAGTCAGGGTAATAACCTGTACGAAACAGCAGTAAAGGAGTACTGTACAATATAGTACTGGAGCAAATTACCGGAGCATATCCGGATTTGATTTTTGCCATTTGCACGCTCCGGGGGAAGAGGAAACTATGAAGCGGATCATATATATGGTATTTATGAATCTGTTCCATGCGCCGGTATGGCTGTTTACCATTGCCCGCATGGGACGGCCTGAGGATGGACGTACCATTAAGGAATGCTATGATTATATTTCAAGAATGACAAGACGGATCATTAAAAGGGGAAGGGTAACGGTAACGGCCACCGGGATCGAACATATTCCGGATCAGGATGGGTTTATGCTTTTTCCAAACCATCAGGGGCTGTTTGATATGTTGGCCCTGTTTTCTACCTGCCCAAGACCACTTTCTGCTGTTATTAAGAAAGAAGCCTCCGGCTGGATCCTGGTCAAGCAGGTGATCGGCGCCACCGGAAGCCTTGCAATGGACCGGAGTGATATTAAAGATCAGGTAAGGATCATTGGGGAGGTGACAAAACGGGTTAGGGAAGGATCTAACTTTGTCATATTCGCAGAAGGGCACCGAAGCCGCAAAGGAAATGAGATACTGGATTTTAAAAGCGGCACTTTTAAAAGTGCGCTGAAAGCAGGCTGCCCCATTGTGCCTGTAGCCCTGATCAACTCCTTCAGACCCTTTGATATCAACTCATTGAGCCGGGAATATGTGGAGGTGCACTACATGGAGCCTATTTTGCCGGAACAATATATAGGTATGAAGACCTCAGAAATCGCACATCTTGTACATGACAGAATTCAGGAAGAAATAAATAAAAATGTCGGTAAAAACACCTTGACAACCTAATTTCTATCTAGTATAATGGTCAATGCGTCTGAGGACAAATATGTCAAAAGAAGCAATCATATGGAAAATATCAATTCGGAGAAATACTCAAGAGGCCGAAGAGGCGCCCCTGCTAAGGGTGTAGGCTGGGCAACCGGCGCGAGGGTTCAAATCCCTCTTTCTCCGCTCCATTTTCCAAATGATTATTTTTTTACTGTTTTGCCCTGGGGGCATAAAATTAATCAAAAAAGTTGTTGACAACAAACGACAGCTATGATATGATTAATACCCGCTGGAGAAAATACAGCGGATGATTTTTGCAGAGGGCCAAACGGCCTGAAACAACAAATTAAAAAAAGTAAAAAAAGTTGTTGACAAATACAAGCAGCTGTGATAAGATATAAAAGTTGCTGCTGAACAAGACAACAACAAACGAACCTTGATAATTGAAGATTAAATAGTATGTAAAACCCTGAAAATTCTAAAAACAAAAGGTCTGGTTTA